>Ga0209344_10003600_pt1 | contig 15085 bp, 11 predicted proteins | sample Cruoilmetagenom6_FD_187293 | JGI IMG/M metagenome (GOLD analysis project Ga0209344, IMG submission 187293) | Oil polluted marine microbial communities from Coal Oil Point, Santa Barbara, California, USA - Santa Barbara Oil Seep Sample 6 (SPAdes)... | ecosystem: Environmental > Aquatic > Marine...
TCTTCAAGTGTCGTCTGTAGTGCTTGTTCAATATTCACAAAAAAATCCGTAGTTAGTTACCTAACTACGGATTTTGCATGATCTTTTGGATCGGTCAACCGATCGTTATCTTAACTGATCGGCATTAACCTGACGAGGTGCCTTTTTTATGTACAGGATGTACGGTATAACGCAGGTGCAAGGATGCACAGAAGCGTATATGTACAGGATGCACGGTCAGTTTTTTCGTTCCGGACAAAAACTAAGTACCTGCATCCATGCCGGCAATAATTCGTGTATAAGCTTGGCGGCAAGCACTCTCTAATCGCTTAAAATTCCCCATCACTGTAATGCCAAATCTGATCGTGTCTTTCTCGTCAGCAAGTCGGCAATAGACCCCTTGTTGGCAAAGGCTATGGTGAATTTTTTCAGCATGTTCTACTTGATGAAAACGTAAGGTGAGGAATAAATCACAGCCTTTAATATCAAGCAATAAAGCTTGAGAAAATACTTCATTAAGCATCTTTTCTTGCGCTTTCCTCAATGTTTTCAAACGTGACTTTTGCTCTATTTGCCAGCTGATATCAGCTAACGCTCGCTCGGCAATGATTTGTGCTGGTCCGTTTACTTGCCATGGCCCTAATAGGCTTGCAATGCTTTTACACCAAGTATTATCCGCAATTAAAAAGCCAATACGAATACCAGCTAAACCAAAGAACTTGCCAAATGAACGCAATACCATGACGTGACCACTGTTACTATCATTAGCAACATCGCTATCAAGGTTAGGGCTATAAGGTTGCTCCTTCGACATAACGTCCATAAAGGCTTCATCAAGTACTAATAAGCCGTTAAGTTGACTGAGCTTTTCATGATATTGCTTAATAATACTAGGCGTGAAAAACTGCCCTGTTGGGTTGTTAGGATTGATCGCCACTAGCACACTGTTTGGTAATAACGATGTAATGTCCGGTAATGACGCTTGATAGAAATGCAATTGATAACCTGCGGTTTTCCAAGCATGTGCATGCTCTTTATAGCCTCGTTCAGGTAGATAGACATTGCGTGCGTGAATATTTTTTTGCCGATATAGCTCAGGCAATGCTTTAATAATGGCTTGGCTGCCGTTAGTTACAACAAGTTGTGAACATTGATAATACTGTTTTGCAGCAGCAATTAATTCAGGATTTCGTTGTGGTAATTGTTGCCATGCGCTTAACGGGATATCAGGAATGGGATAGCTGAACGGCGCAATGCCAGTGGATAGATCTAACCAATCATTGGTTGAAATTTTATATTGCTCGGCAATCTGTTGTAACTGCCCACCATGAATTAAAGCCATTTTTTTCCTAGTAATAAACTATTGTAAGTGGACTTGGTATTAAATGAACGTGCAAAAAATATTTGTGATTAATTGCCAGATAAAAACCCAGGTAATTAACAGTAAACTAGCTCGGTTAACGACATGTAAACTCTGTACAATATCATCAATGCTAACGGCACGGCCTGCGCCTAAAGTGACAGAATGAACAACATTGCCATGGTATTGAGCGCTGCCACCTAATTTTATTGCCATAACGGTTGCGCCAGCGGCCATTACCCAGCCACCATTATGACTTTTATATTGCTTGCCTTGGCTATAGGCATTTTGAAGTGCTTTGGCAAAAAGTCGGTGCGGTAGACCTTGTATCGCATAGAGCAGCGCACAACATTTTCCTGAAATGAAGCCGAGTAAATCGTCGAGACGAGCACTGGCATAACCAAAATTTATAAAACGAGCGTTTTTATAGCCCCACATTGCATCTAAGGTATTGGCAAGCCTATGCAAAATTACCAGAGGTGCGCCGCCAATAAGGTAGTAAACAAGTGATGCGATAACCGCGTCATGGCCGTTTTCTAACATGGATTCAACCGTCGCTCTTGATATTTCCTGCTCGGTAAGTGCTGAAGTTTCTCGACTGACAATATAGCCGGTGAAGTGGCGAGCGTTATCAATATCGCCAGACTGTAGTGGCCGGTAAATCTGCATGGCATGTTGATATAAACTATTCAGTCCTATTGCTAAATAAAGTACCGTGGCATCGGCCATAATTTGCCCATACCAAGTTAACTGCTCAATGAGGAAATAATAAAGTACAGGTAATGGTAGTACCAATAAGCACCAAGCCATCGTGCCGAGTAGTTTTGCTTTTAGTACTGAACGGTCTTTGGTTGACACTTTTTCTATTGGAAGCGGATTAAGTCTTGCTGCCAGTTTATTGGCTAACCAGCCAAAGCCAACCAAGTAATGAAAATGTTTTGCTTCACCTAACGTTTTATCCAACAATAGTGCGATGAACAGCGTTAATACCAGACTAAATTCAGACAGTATTGCGATACTTTGTTGAAATATATTGTGTTGAAAAATATGCTCAAACAATGTTACTACTGCCTTAATATTTTCGGGGTTATAAAGCTTAGTTATCTTTAAATTAAAAGACCTAAAGCGCCTAACTAAACAGCTTGGTTATAGCGTTTTAGTTAGGCAGTTTATGTTGTTATAACTGCTCAACTAATTGAAATTGATTATCCTGATGGAGATAATTCAAGCTTAATAAGCAACCATTGTCGAAGAGTTGATAAGCATTACCCGTTGAATTTTCGCCTAGTCTTGCTAATAAGCAACGTAACGCTTCGCCATGAAAAATAACCAGTAAGTTTTTACTTTTGTGACTCAGTGCTAGCGACTTTAATGCTTGATAAATACGTTCACCGCATAGTATTGCGCTTTCTCCATTAACCGGTTTTAGTTCGGTAAATTGGTGTAATATTTCATGATAGTTTTTATCGTTCTTAATATCATTAACATGTTTACCTTGCCAATGACCTAAATCTCTTTCGACCAAGCTATCTAAACTCATCACGGGGGCATTTAATTGTTGCTGGCATATCGCCGCGCTTGCAATTGCTCGTCCTAGTGAGGAAGAAACAATGAGGTCTATTTTTTTGCTGATAAGTTGCGAGGCAACATTTTCTGACTGTTGTTTGCCTATAGCGGTTAGTTCACTGTCTAATTGCCCTTGAAAACGTTGTACTTTATTCCATTGGGTTTGTCCGTGACGAGCTAAATATAGCGTTGTTTTCATTTCTTAGCTCTATGCTGTAGCTGTTAAAATAGAATAATTGGCTGTGGAGAATAACTAAATCATTAACTTGATTCAATGCAATTGTTTTTTCTACACACTATTGCTCTGACAAGCATCCAGTAGAGGCAGGTAAAATGGTGTTATTTGTTGAATAACCGTTGCGCATGGCGTAATATCAGCGCAGATTTAGGTGTCTTGAGTTGCCGCGTTAATGAGATAAAATTTATCTGCTTAACACGGATGACAAAGATGAAACGTGAAACTGGTGAAATACCAGTACTGCCCCCGCAACGGTAACTGTGAGCAGCAACAAAACCACTGTATTAAATCACTACTTTATTTAACAAAATAGTGACGATATGGGAAGGTGTTGCAAGTGCGATGAACAGGAGTCCGGAGACCGGCCTAAAGCTATCACTCGACAACTGCGGTGGGCGGTAATTCAGAGAACAGTATACGGTCTGAGTTATTTTTTACGATCGCATGATGTATTAAAGCGCTACTTATCGTTGCTATTATTCATTACGTGACCACACCGCATACCGACTTTGATTTCCTACACCGTTAATATTCTATATATATTAGGCAGCGGAATCGTTATGAAATCAGACCACCAAAAATTACCTATTAACTTGTTTGTTGCCGTATTGGCAATATTAAGCTTTCTTATGTTAGCTACTCGTACACACCATTTTTCTAGCTTTAACCATTTGCCGAGTGCATCAATTGCTATTTTCTTTTTAGCTGGGATGTATTTGAGAAATATTAAAGCCTTTTGGTTCTTTTACATTCTGACTTTAACAATAGATCTCGCGTCATCTTATTATCGTGGTCAATTTGGTGACTGTATTACCACTTCATATCCAGCGTTAGTATTGAGCTACGGCGTTATGTTTACTGTCGGTTATTATACTCGTCCTAACTGGCAGCGAAGCGCCTGGCAAATCAACATTGTTAAAGTGGCGTTAGCGTTATTTATTGCCAGCTCAATTGCCTTCTTTATTTCAAATGGTAGCTATTACGCATTATCAGGTAAGTTTCCTGAGTTGTCTTGGGCTGAATACGCAACCCGCGTTGATAAATACTACTTTAAGTCTATTTCTAATCCTATTTTCTATGTGATTTCGGCGATCGTTATTGATTTTACCTTGAGTCATTTCTTTGCTGATAAAGCCATAGATACCAAAGTTAATAACTCGCTTTAATTTTTAGCTTGTTAAAAATAGTTTAATGAGAAGGATAGCTTAATGGCTTCTGCAAAAAAGCAAACATCACCAGTTGCAAACACCGCATTTAAAAATAAGCCTGAACATAAGCAAGGCAGTGGTGTTATGTGTTCAGCATTAATTATTGCTGCGCCGCATTCGGGCTCTGGAAAAACCACAGTAACAGCGGCTTTGGCTCGTTATCACCGCAACCAAGGTCGTACAGTAACGGTGTTTAAAGTTGGACCTGACTTTATTGACCCGATGATTTTACGCCAAGCTAGTGGTGAATTAGTTTATCAATTAGATCTCTGGCTCGTTGGCGAGAAAGGCTGTCAGGAATTGCTTTATCGTGCTGCACAAGAGTCTGATCTTATTCTGATTGAAGGCGTCATGGGCTTGTTTGATGGCAACCCGAGTAGTGCGGACCTAGCTGAGTACTTTAACATTCCAGTGCTAGGGGTTATCGATGCTAAAGCGATGGCACAAACCTTTGCCGCGGTGACGTTTGGCTTAGCAAAGTTTAGAAAAAACTTACCTTTTTCTGGCGTAATTGCCAACCGTGTGAATAGCGAGCGTCATATCGAGTTGCTAAGTGAAGGCTTTCCAGAAGAGTTTCGTTTTTATGGCCGTTTACCAAAAGATGAAACTATTACCTTACCAGCACGTCATTTAGGCTTAGTGTTGGCACAGGAATTATCCGATATTGATGCGCAACTTGATCGAGCTGCAGGTCATATCGCTAATACCGATCTAACTGAGTTACCTGAAAAAGTAGAATTTTTTGCAAGTCATACCAATAGCGATGAAATCATGACTAAGCAAGCATTGCTCGGCACACGCATTATTATTGTGCGAGATAATGCTTTTAGTTTTATTTACGCGGCTAATATTGCTTTTTTACAACAAGCAGGCGCAGAGCTAGTTTATTGTTCAGCATTGACCGATGAACACCTGCCTGACGGTGATGTTTTATATATTCCGGGTGGTTATCCTGAGCTCTATATTGAACAGTTAATGGCGAATGTCACTTTTCTCGATGATGTTAAAGGTTTTGCTGCTAGTAATAAGCCTATTATTGCTGAGTGCGGCGGCATGATGTATTTACTTGAGCAACTTACCGATATGTCAGGGCAAGAGTTTTCGATGCTGGGTTTATTGCCAGGTAAGGCGGTTATGCAGAAAAAAGTCGCCGCTATCGGTTCACAGTGGGTTAATTTAACCGGTTTTGGTAAAGGGATTGATGGCAGCCTTGTCGACAATGGTGCTCACGATACTGACAACATAATGCGCGGGCATAGCTTTCACTATTCTGCTGCTGAAATTGATTTAGAGCCTAGTGGTCAAACGACACATCATCCAAGTGAACGGGCCGGAGAATTTGTTTACCAACATAACAACATTCTTGCGTCTTATATGCATTGGTATTTACCTAGCAACCCAAGTTTAACACTGCGTATTTTTAATAAAACGCGATGTTTTTAATTCGCTCTTCAAATTTTATCTAGCAAAGCTTGGTTAATATTATTCTATTAATTAAGCTGTTAGTCCCTGTTTTATGAGAGTTTTCATGACAAGTTTTATGTGTAGCAAATCAGCTATAAGATCTTTTATCAGCGCATCAAAAAGACAGTCTATCTGTAATGCTTATTTTGCTATAACGTTATTTTTTGTTGTTTTTATTAATAGTTTCACACTTAATGCAGCCGAATTTAAGGTGTTGGCATTAGTGTCAGACCGGTCAGCTGTGAGCATGGTAGCAGGAGCACATCAGTTTTTAGCAATGCAGGAAATAGCGAAAACCGGTATTACTATTCGCAGTGTTAGCCAACTGAATCAATTAACCAATAGCCAGATACAGCAGTTAATAAATAAGCATCAAGCATTACTTGTTGCGGGGGTTTTTGGTGAATCTGTCGAGCGCTTACTCACCTTAAAATACCAATCGCAACAAACAAGACTTATGCTGAATACCGATAGGCGTTTAATGGCTTTACACCATGATAAACAAGGTGGCCGCACAGCTGATTTGCCTAAGGAACAATTATTAAGCCTGATGACGGCACTTGATAAAAATAATTATCTATCGGCATTAGCAGATAAACAGCAACAGTGGCCACAATTTTCTTATTGGCTACAAGCGCGCGCTTATTGGCAAAATCGAGGTAAAGAAAATTTGGGGCATTTGTTTGAATGGTTGCAACAAATAGCACAGCCTCAGCTTACTAATGGCAATGATATGTTATTAGCACAAGCGCCAAAAATTTTACCACTACAACCGATACGTTTTTATTGGCAAGAACAACTGATTAGTAAAGCTGCTTTAACGAGTAATATTGCTAAAAACATAGCTAAGCCTGTGGTTTTTATTATTGATCATGATACTGGCGATCAACCGGGACAATGGCAGCTGCATCAGCAACTATGTCAAATACAATGGCAGTGTGTATCTGTACTTGCCGGTTGGGGAAAAGCTAGCGAACAAGCGATTGAAACGATTCGACAGTTAAAAACCACACAACCATTGGCAATCATTGCTTTGCAAGACTTTGTTATTGGTGGTGGCGAAGGTCGCGAAGCGGTAACTAAAAAGTTTAATGCGTTAAATATTCCAGTGTTTAAAGGTATTCGCGTGACAGAGCTCAGCGCCTTAGCATATCAACTTTCACCAACAGGTTTACCGAGTGACAGTGTGCATTATCGTGTCGCTATGCCTGAATTACAGGGCATTTCTCAGCCACATGTTCTGGCTTTAGCTTCAAGTGCTAAGCTAGACTCATTAACGGGTGCTAGTTTGTCTATCAGCCAAGTTTTAACATCGGAAGTTGAACGTTTACAGGCACGTGTAACCGCTTGGTTAGCACTGAGAATAACGGAAAATGCCGATAAAAAAGTGGCTATTGTTTATTATAACCATCCTCCTGGACGACATAATATTGGTGCTGATAATTTGGATGTACAGCAGTCATTATGGCAAATACTATTAGCGTTAAAAGCACAAGGTTATGATCTTGGTCCTGAGGCTGACTTTCCTCATTCTGCCGATGAATTACTTGATATATTACAATTAAAAGCGGTTAACTTACCGCAAGATGCTGGCGCGCTGAATAAAATGTCGCCGTTGATTAATAAGATGTCAGCAAGTGAATATCAAGGCTATTTTGATACTTTGCCTGACATGGTTAAAGCTGAAATGATCGAAGGGCCATTAGGATATTTACATGCGCAAGTTAACGATTATCTTTTTGCCAACGGAAAAACTGAGCTCGAAAAGTTACCTGCAGTAGAGCGCAGCTCAGTATTAAAAGCTTTACTCGAAAATGTTGCAAGCACTTCGGTTGATTTACACCATGCGCTTGATGGTATTCGACACAAAGGTCGTGCCCGGGCTTTAGGTTTACTGTCACAACTAACTGATAAATATGAAGATTTAATTACTTTAAGGTTGAAGGGTAATGAGCTGGCAGCAACGCAATGGCAAGAAGCCAAGGGACTTAAAGATGCACTGATTGCTATGCAAATTGAAGGTATTCGTGGTTGGGGGCAAGTACCAGGAAAGACCATGGTATGGAACAATAAAATACTGCTGCCGGGTGTACAATTTGGCAATGTGTTTTTAGGGCCGCAACCGCCACGAGGTTGGGAGCTAAATGAAGAGCTTTTACATGCCAATATGACCTTTCCACCACCGCATCAATATTTGGCGTTCTATTATCATTTACGTGATGTTTTCAAAGCTAATGCCATCGTGCATTTAGGTCGCCATTCAACTTATGAGTTTTTACCCAAACGTGCCGTTGGCTTATCAGCAAGTGATTACCCTGCATTAATTATTGAGAGTATTCCCAGTATTTATCCTTACATTGTTGACGGTGTAGGTGAGGGCATACAAGCTAAACGTCGCGGTATTGCCGTTATGCTCGATCATTTGACCCCGCCTTTAGCAACAACTGAACTTTACGATGGTTTGTTGCAATTACGCCAGCTAATTGAAAGTGCAGAAGCGGCGTCGAATCAAGACACCAAGAAAAAAGCCATTAAGGCGCTGCGCCATAAAATTCAAGTGCTGAATTTAACCGATGAACTTGTTGCCAGTATGGATGAAGAGTTACAGGTACGCGGTATCGGTTTTGGCGAGGTTGATGATGATTTTTTGTTGCATGAAGTCGGGCATTATCTGACTAAATTACAAGAAGATTTTATGCCCTTAGGTTTGCATGTTTATGGCAAGGACTGGCAAGAAGACGCCATTGACACCATGATGACCTCAATTGAAAAAGGCGAATTAAATTTTACTAAGCATCAGAGAAATGAAATTAAACAGAACCTGATTAAATCGCCAAAAAGTGAAATGTCAGCGTTTTTGAATGCTTTAAATGGTGGTTTTGTTGCGCCAGGTAAAGGCAATGATCCCATTCGTACACCTGACGCTTTGCCAACTGGCCGTAATTTTTATGCCTTAGATGGCAGTTTGATCCCCTCACAGCTAGGTTTTGCTACTGGCCAGCAGTTAGCCAATAAAGCGAGAGCAGAAAACCCTATTGTGGATAAAACTCATAAAGAAGCGGTAATTTTATGGGCTTCTGATGCGGTACGTGATGAAGGTGCCATGATTGCGTTTGGTATGGATATGCTCGGGGTGAAACCGGTGTGGAATCGTCGTGGTATTTTAAAGTCTCTGCAGTTAATTGCACTTGATGATGAACGTGCAGAACGTCGCGATATTGTTTTTACCACTTCAGGACTATTTAGAGATTTATATGCTCAACAGTTAGCTTGGCTTGACCGTTCAGTATTGCTAGCGCTTGCGGCAAGTAAACATGTGATAGCACGCGATCATCCGGCGTTAATGATGGCGCTTAACTCAGCGTTGCAGCCAGTAGAGCACATGTTAGCGCAACAAAAACATGAATTTAACGAGAGCTTAGCTAACAATATGGTTGCCAGTAATTGGTTGCGTGAGGCCCAAGCGCTATTACGTGCGAACGGCAACATAAGCCCTGAATTATTAGGTCGCCAAGCAAGTTATCGTATTTTTGGTACTGCTCCTGGCGCTTATGGCGCAGGTATTAATCGCTTAGCTGAGCGTTCAGGGGCATGGCAAGAACGAAAACAATTAGGTGAAGCCTATATCAAACGTATGAGTCATGCTTACGGCGTGCCTAATGAAAATGTTGCTATGGGCAGTAATGTCCAAGCACTTTTTCGTCAGCAACTTGCCCATGTCAATAGCACGTATCTAGGGCGTGCTAGTAATCTGTATGGCTTAATTGATAATAATGATGCCTATGATTATCTCGGTGGTTTGAATTTAGCGATAGAAACTATTGCAGGCAAGCAACCCGACAGCTTTGTTATTTCACATGCCAATAATCAGCAATTATCTATTGACCCATTACAAACTGCTTTGTTATCTGAACTACGCGGACGATTTTTAAATCGTCAGTGGATTCAGCCGTTAATGAAACAAGGCTATGCGGGTGCAAGAACCATGGGCAGTGAGTTCATCGAAAACTTGTGGGGTTGGCAGGCGACAAGCCCAGAGATTATTAAATCTTGGGTTTGGCAAGATTTAAAAGCGATTTATATTGATGACAGCTTAGAAATTGGCCTAGATGAGTTTTTACAAGAAAAACACAATGTACATGTACAGAGTAATATCTTAGCGGTAATGTTAGTGGCAATTGAAAAAGGTTTTTGGCAAGCATCACAACAAACACAAACTGAGCTTGCAGAAAAATTTGCCAAAAATATTGTCGAAAATGGTATTCCAGGTAGTGGTCATACTCATGCTAACCATCCGATTTATGACTTTATAAAGCCAATGTTATCAGCGCAGCTGAATCGTCAGTTAGCTGAGGTGTTAGCCGCGGCAAATCATACCCCTGAAGGCGATGTTGGTAGTGGTGTACAACATATTCAGGAAATTAGTACTGAGCTGGAACAACAGCGCAATGAAGCGTCAAAATCTGAGGCGAAGAGAGCATCAAACGATAAAGCTGCAGATCGACAAAAAAACGATTCAAAAGAGAGTGCTAATGAACAGCTTGTTGAACAAGACCATTTATTATTGGGCTTAACTGTGTTGATATTGCTACTAATTTTAGCTGGTTATATGCGTTCTCGTCGTCAATTATCAAAAATGGAGCATTAATATGTTGTATGGTTTTTCCTTAGAATTAATGCATTTAATCACCTCATGGCTACTTCAACCTGTGGTGTGGGGGTTATTGTTTTTTACGGCGTTGGCCATTTATGAATTTGGTTTAGCTATTGGTGAGCGCTTCTCTGTTATTCCAGCGTTAGTGGCTGAAAAACAAAAACGTCAGCTGATTGAACAAGGTAAAAAGCGCATTGAACGCGCAGATTTTATCACCCGTATTGCGCCAATGCTTGGTTTAATGGGCACCTTGATCCCTTTAGGCCCTGGATTATCAGCATTGGGCACAGGTGATATCAGTATTTTAACCACCGCAATGACAGTTGCATTTGATACCACTATCATTGGCTTACTCGCCGGTGTGATGGGCTTTGTATTGGGAAGAATGCGCAGACGTTGGTATGATAATGCCATGCAACGTTTAGATGATGAAAATAGCACTAACCTAGCTGCGACAACAGTTTTGTCGAATGATGAACCAACTTTAACAACAGGTGCTTAAGCAATGAGCGATGCATGGCGTAGCAGTCAATTTGATAGCCAAGAGCAAGAACCATTAGGGCCTCTGGCTAATTTGATTGATATAATGTTAGTTTTTGCTTGTGGCTTAATCGCCGCTTTAGTGGCGCTTAGTCCTGAATTAGAGCAACACTTTCAGATAAATAAAGCAGACAGTGCCGCTCAGGTGCAGCCGGTAAATTCAGTCGGTAAAGAACTGAGTACAGCACCTGAGGCGCTAAAGAATAAATTGCAAAGCCAAGAGGGCTATCAGTCAATGGGGCAAGTGTATCGCGACCCAGAAACTGGCAAGCTGATCCTGATCAGTAATGAATAGCCAGTCATCACTGTTAGTCACAAATCACAATAAATACAATTGTCGCGTATGTACCGACAGCTATGAATAGAGAGAGCAAAACAATGAACGATATTGAACAGCAAGCAGCGTTAGTAAAAGCCAAAGAGCAAAAGCATATTGAGCGTCAGAAAAAAATTAAAGCCGGTGTTGATGAGCGTGTAGCGCAAGCCACAGAAGAACGCGGGGTATTAGTTGTTATTACTGGCAACGGTAAAGGCAAAAGCACTTCAGGTTTTGGCACGGTATTACGCGCAATTGGTCATGGTCAAAAGGCCGGTATTGTGCAATTTATCAAAGGTTCGAAATGGGAATGTGGCGAAATGAATATTTTAAAGCAATTTCCTATTCAGTATCATGTTATGGGAACTGGTTTTACTTGGGAAACCCAAAGTACTGAAACTGATATTGCCGCAGCGAAAGTGGCGTGGCAAAAAAGTAAAGCAATGCTCAGTGATGAAAACCTTGATATTGTGTTACTGGATGAAATGACCTACATGGTCAAATATGGTTACATTGAACTTGATGAAATTATTGAAGCATTAAATAATCGTCCTAAGATGCAGCACGTATTGATCACAGGACGTGCATGTCATCGACGATTAATTGAATTGGCTGATACGGTATCTGAAGTACAACCGATTAAACATGCCTTTAAAGCCGGCGTAAAAGCGCAAAAAGGGTTGGATTGGTAATTGCGCTTATAGGATGCATGAAACAGCATTGATGCTCAGAGATAAGTCAAGACGATAAATAATTAGCATACTTTTTTGCTCTCCTTTGCTTTTTAATATGAGCAAGAAAAAGAGCTTATCTAGTTATCCATATTTATTTTGATTTGCTGCTTATTTGTACAGTTAAATGCGTTTTCCTGCTTTCATCCAATAAAGAGGAAATATTCTCGTTTATGTCTTTAGCATAACGAAATGTTTTATTAGTAACTTATTGTAGATAGTGAACAAATCGGGTATGTTTTGATTATCGTGAAATATGAAAGAAGGATTTTTCCCTTGTTTAAACAAAGATTTTTTCCTCATAATAAGCTGTTAGGCTCTATAAGGACGTTCCTTCAATGACTGAAGTAGAAATAAAAAAACGAGAACTAGCGGCTCTAGAATCCATTAAAGCAGCCTTTGGCACCGAGGAAGATGAGTATGGTGCAACAATGTTTGTATCTCATCATATAGAAGAAATTGAACCTGAGTATTGGTTAAAGCATTTGGGTACAGCAAAGCCTGAACCAAAGAGTGTTTTAAGTATCCTTCAATTCAAGGATCATTGGGATGATGATTGTGTTTTTGATTTTACTCTTCCAGAAGATGAAACTGACTATGTGATAAGTGTTCGCTTCGGAGAAGATGGTAAAATCGAAGAAATCTCAATGGAAAGTTAAAGGTAAACTGAGTGTTTAATATAAAGCCTAACCAAAAGCTCAAACGGACAAAATATGCTGTCATTCTTTTTGCAAAAACACGCAAAAAAACTGCCATCATATTTTGCCGTTTAGCTAGGCGTTGAGGCTGTAGAATTTCTCCAAAAAAGACGTTTTTACGTCTTTTTTTATATTTTGTGATTTGTTTGTTTTTTAACCTTGCGCGATATTCTGGTCTGTGATCTAATAGATATTATCCGGCGAAAGTGAATTCACATGGCTAACTATAAACCTGATTTATCCTGTCAAAGTAAATTCATTCCCATTGATTTTTCACAGCAAATAATCCCCGGCACCTTTGAATATGCGCTTGCGCATATTGTTGATAACCATCTTGATTTATCGGGCTTTGAACAATGGTATTGTAACGATAAAGGCGGCGCAGCCGCCTATTCTCCGTCCGTGATGCTAAAAATAATCCTCTTTGGTTATTCTCGTGGCTTTATCAGTAGTCGCCGCATTGCCAACGCCTGTGAAACCAACATTACCTTTATGAGTTTATCGGGTGATGTTCAGCCACATTACACATCGATTGCCGCATTCGTCGCGCGGATGAAAGACCAAATTGAACCGCTATTTACCCAAGTATTAATGATATGTGATAAAGAAGGCCTCATTGGTCGCCATATGTTTGCTATCGATGGTTGTAAAATCAAATCAAACGCGAGTAAGGAATACAGTGGCACGTTTGAAGAGCTAAAGCGTAAGGAAGTGAAATTACGTAAAGCCAGCCAACGTATATTGGCGAGGCATCAAGCACAAGATGGCATGAGCGGTGATGAAGTCAGCCATGACTTAAAGCAAAAAGCGAAACTTGATAATAGCGCCAGTAAAATCAGCGAGTTCATGGCTACTCATCAGGAAAAACTCGGTAGCCGAGGTAAACCCGTGAAAAGCAATATTACCGATAACGACAGCGCTAAAATGACCACCAGCAAAGGCACCATTCAAGGTTATAACGGTATTGCCATTAACGACGACCGGCATCAAATCATTCTTCAAGCGCAAACATGGGGCAGTGTTGGCGAGCAACAAACCTTAAAACCTGCCATAGAACAACTTCATCATCAATTAGAAAAACTCGGTACGCCAAACGCTTTTGAAACCGCTAAATTTACCGCAGACAGCGGCTTTCATAGTGAAGCTAACCTTGAATATATCGCCACAACCGGGTTAGACAGTTATATCGCGGATACACAATTTAGAAGCCGAAACCCGCTTTTTAAAACCAGTGAAACCTATCATACAGCGCAAGAGAAACGGCGATTAAAACGCAGTAAAGGCAGGCCTCGATTATTCACGCGCGAGAGTTTTCATTTTGACCCCACAACTAATACCTGTGTTTGCCCTGCGGGCAAACCCCTATGGCGACAAAGTGCGGGCATTATCACTGATGGCAGAAGCTACAGTCGATTTACGGGATATTTAAAAGACTGTCGCGTTTGTCCATTACAAAGGCAATGTATGCGAAAGCCCCCTAAATCAACCGGTCGACAAGTCCAGTTCTTAACAAACCTAGCGCAAAATATCAGTCACAGTGACCGAATGAAGGTAAAAATAGACAGTTCAATTGGGCGACGGCAATACAGTAAAAGATTAGGCGCAATAGAACCCATATTTGGCAATATTACTGTCAACAAAGGCATGAATAAATTCACCTTGCGCGGGCAAGATAAAGTGAACACCCAATGGCAAATGTATTGCCTTGTTCATAACATTGAAAAGTTAAGAAGTCGCCTGCATTAGGGCCTAAAACCCTAACATCACAGCACAAAAATAGCCTAAAAACTACATTAACAACTTAGTCATCACCATTAATAAATGTTTAACGATGCAAAATTAAAATCGGCAAAAACGTAAACGTTTTTGATTGTTAAAAGAAAATAATCCAGTTAGAGTATTTTCATTATTTAATTTTAATAAAAACGAGTAATTCTACAGGCTCGTTAGGTGTGCTAAATCCTTGTATTTGTAGTTTATATTTCAAAGGACTGTAGGTGCTCGAACCAAATTCAGTGCAAAAGTTAAGTTCAGAAAGCACCTTAATTTATTAAGCTTGAGTTGTGGGGCAGCCCACATTAACGGTTGGATTAAGCGTTTAAAGTTCTTCGCTTCGGTCTTCGTGCAAGCACGCTAGAGTGGAGTAAAAATCAAGGTGTGGATCACGGGAATAAGAGCCTTTGGAATAAAGGTCAAAGTCTGAAGTGACTTCCACACCTAATAAATAAAGGATAGGTTGCGCGCAGCCGCAACTTAATCCTGTTGTTGAACAAGCCCGGTGTTGGTGCGTACTCTTTATAAGTAAATAAATAAAACTAAGATGGGTTGTCT
>Ga0209344_10003602_pt1 | contig 15081 bp, 13 predicted proteins | sample Cruoilmetagenom6_FD_187293 | JGI IMG/M metagenome (GOLD analysis project Ga0209344, IMG submission 187293) | Oil polluted marine microbial communities from Coal Oil Point, Santa Barbara, California, USA - Santa Barbara Oil Seep Sample 6 (SPAdes)... | ecosystem: Environmental > Aquatic > Marine...
AATTCCAGGGACTGCACGCGAGTAGATGGAAGAAAAAAATTTGCCAAGACCAAAAGTTTTTTTGCCTGATTTGGTTACGGTTGTAGCATCACCAGCAATAAGAATGGTATCTGTACTTTTTTTCAAAAATACTTTTGCTACCGCCCAGTTAAGTGAATCCCAAAGGATGTCTTTTGTGAAAAAGCGTTGGACAGTACGATAGCTCCCCCCTTTCCCAGCCCAGCGGCTGATGCTAAGCATGGTGATTCTGCCAGTCATCATCAGTAAGGTTTGACTGATAACCTGCAATTGGCGGTAAGTGTTTGTGTCAAGTAGGGGATGCAAACAGGTTAAAATCGTGGTAATTTCATTCATGAGTAGTTGTTGTCCTTATTAATATGCTTTATCGTGATTGCATATCTTACCAACAACTGCTCATTTTTTACCCCTAAATTATGCTAATTTTGGCGAAGGTATTGTTAAGAAGTTAAGAAATAAAAACTTGATCACCGGGTTTTAATTTGCAGTCATTTTTCTATTTACAATAATATTCATAAAGTCTGGCAAGTGCTCTTACAGATCGTTCACAACTTGGAAAAACCCCCGCTTTTTTGTCATTTTTGAGTTTTACTGCTAACTCGCCGACTTCACCAATAAAGTTAAATACAACAGGTTTATCTGTATATACCCTTGAAAGTTCAAGAATGACAGTTGAAATGTCCCAATGCTCACTAAAGAAAAGCTGGAGAAAGTCAGGAATGATTATTACAACACCATCCACTTTCTGCTCATCTAGTAGTGTTTGAAGAATGAGTTTAAACCCTTTTTTAAAATTTTTTATATCAAATCCGGAAAGTCCGACACAGGCCCATAGATCCACAGGGTTATCAATGGGAAGCCAGTCAGGAGGAGATAATTTTGATATTTGTTTTATAGCTGAGTTAGATAATCTTGGTACTGCTAATCCATGGGTTTCACATGCATCAACAGCAAGAATTCCTGTGGCACCTGACCATGAAAGTACGGCAACCCCATTTCCTTTCATAGGCGGAAGCCACGCAAATGCATGGGCCAGATCTTCCATTTCTTCCAAATCCTTTATTCTTATTACACCGCTTTGCTTAAAAACAGACTCATAGACCTGATCTGTTCCTGTTATCGATCCTGTATGAGACTGTGCAGCTTTAGCTCCTGCCTCACTTGTTCCTGCTTTAAGTGCAAGCACCGGTTTTTTTTTTGTTATACGAGCAGCTATCTGGACAAACTTTTGCCCGTTATTTATAGCTTCAACCTGTATTATTATCACCTTGATCTGAGGATCGTCTTCAAAGTATTCAAGGGAATCTGCCACATCCACATCACAGGTATCACCTATGTCAATTACTTTTCCGTAATAAAACTTAGATGTTCCAAGAAAAGCAATGCCTGTTTGAGAGATAATACCAATGGGATTTTTTTCCAGTTTAAATCTGGGCAAGGCTGTGCACATATTGATAAATGCATTTGTAACGCCAAAAGTATTGGGCCCAATTATTCTAGCTCCTTTTTGTCTGGCTGTTTGAACAATTTCAGCCTGCATGGCTTTGCCTTCTTCATCTGAATCTGCAAAACCTTGAGCAACAACTATTAAAGATTTTAATCCTTTGTCTACGCATTCTTTCACAACCCCGGGCACTTTATTTCTTGGAGTAAGAATGACTGTCAAGTCAACATCATCAGGTAGTTTTTTTATGCTTGGATAAGCTTTGATTCCCTGAATTTTTTCTGCAGAGGGATTTACAGGATAAATTTTTCCTTTATATCCATAGTTCAAAAGGTGTCCTAGCGGATTAAAAAAGCCACCTTCGGAAGATCTTGACACACCAATCAGAGCGATTGATTCTGGTTCCATAAACAGCTTCATCTGATCAATATTTTTCATTAAATAATATCCTTTTTGATTTATACTAGTTGTTTTTAAATTAATTTTTGTATAGAACTTTAACTTTTTTAATAAAGGAGACTTTCTAAAAACTCAACTGTAATTATTAAAAACAACAGTATTTTGTCTTAATTGTTATTGCATGCAACAAAAATGAGCCCAGATTTTACAATGCTTTCCTTAAATGGATTACAAAAATTTATTGTAATCAGCTTGTTTTAAAGCGATAAAAAATCGACAGGCTGTCAAGAAACTCGCAGAGCTTAAACATAATAGATAAAACTATTTTAAATATGTTATAATTTTTTTTATTATGTTTTCTGCTGATTGACTATTGCTTGAATTTAGAAATAAAGAAAAACGGTATAATTGTTTTTTGTTTGTTTTGATATAACCTGCTCTTGTATTTATTCCTTTTAGTGTTCCTGTTTTAAAATATAGTTTGTTATTTTTTTGCAGTAATAGATAGTAAGGTTCAAATTGTTTTAAAACATGATCCATGGTATTAGCACATATTTTGTTATCTCTTGATATTCCTGAGCCTTCAATAAATTTCAGATTTTTTATTTTAAGTATTTTTTGAGCAAAAAAGTTTGCAGCCATAACTCCTTTTGCAAGTGTCCCTGGTGGAGAGTATACTACAGCTCCTGTGTGAACAAGAAGTTGGTTTGCCATAAAATTGTTTGAATATTTTAAAAGTTTTGACACTACCTCTTTTAAAGTAAATTCAGAGTAATATTTTAATATAAGCTTGTCTTTATTTTTTTGAACTTTTCCTGTTCGGATTTCTCCAGATAGTGTGATTTTGTTTTGTTGTAAAAAATATGATAAAAGATAACCAGCGTAAAGAGTATTTTTCTGGTCATCAAAAGAAACTACAACTCTTCTCTTATCTGATTTAGTATTTTTTAGTTTATTTAAAATAAATGGTAATAAGGGAGTATAAGTTTCGGCTGAAAAAGCAACTCCTTTGTAGTTATAAAATGATATTGTGTTGAAATTAGCACATAATGCACCGTTTGGTGCATCGTATGGATTGTCCGTTAAAGTTTTTCCGGGAATTATTATGGGTTGCTGAAAAAAAGAATTGTCTAGAATAATATTATTAACTTTAGATATTTTATCAGAAAGTATTTGGGAAATTTTTATTAAAATTTCTGTTAGTATGAGCGGGTCTCCATATCCTTTTACCTTTAAATTACATTCATCATCATAATAAAATTCTGTAATAAATTTGTAGTCTGGACCAAGATAATAAAGTGCAACACAAGATGTAAATATTTTTAGTATTGAAGCTGGAACCATTTTTTGGTCAGCGTTTTTCGATAAAATAATTTTATCATTAATATCTGTTACAAGCAAAGCATCACCAGTTTTGATAAGGTTGATGATTTGCTTTTTTAGTACGATTTTTTCTGCATTAAGTTTTTCCGGACAACAAATCATAATAAATAATAATAAATTCAGCATCAAGACAATTAAAGGAGTAGACTTGAATTTGCTTTTTGTTTTGTTTGAAAAAAACTTGTACATACAATTTAGATTCAAATGTTGTTATCCTCATATTTATACTTGATAGATTTTGAAGTTTTTGATACTAATATATTAATTAGTCTTTTTTTTTAATTTGATTATAAGATATTTTTTTTTAAAATGAAACTTATAAGTCATACCAAAGCAGGTTAATAATAAATGCCAATCCTTTCCTTTTGTAGACTTTTTTTAAGCCTTTTGGGCTTTATAGTAATGTGTACTATTGTTTTTTTTTCATGCAGTAGTAATGAACTACCTATTGAAAAAATTAAAAAGGCTTTAAAGGATTCTCCATCTTATTCTATCATTCTTGATGATATGAAAGAAGATGGAAATTTTTTTAAAAATTATTATCATAAATATCGTGTAGTACAGGAAGATGATGCATATACAGTTGATTGGCTTGAAGTTCCTGCTGATTATTATAAGACAAATGAATCATTTCTGGGTATGAGTCTTGCCGGAAAAAAAGATGGAGAGCAGCAAAATTCTGTTTCACCTCCTGGTTATCGATATGTGGGAGATTCTAGATATGGCCACTGGAGAAATGATTCCCATGGAGGGTCATTCTGGGAATTTTACGGGAAATATGCTTTTTTTTCATCTTTGATAGGGGGCTGGTATCGTCCAATATACAGAAATGATTACAATTCTTATAGTAGGTACAGACGTAACAATAAAATATATTATGGAAGAAATAATGAATTTGGCACAAATGGTTCAATTGCAAAGAAGAATAAACCAAACTTTTATGCCCGGCGAATGAATCAGAAAAATTTTAGCAAGGCTTCCTTCAAGGATAAGGTTTCACAAAGGATAGGTCGCAGTAGAACAGGATTTCGCGGTAGGGCAGGGGGATTCGGGAAATAGCAGATGAACATTGATAACTTATTGACAGCTTTCACCTTTATTATAATATTTTATTTGCTTTTTTTTATAGGCAAGATAGTCAATGATTTGCTTCATAAAGAGTATAATCTTAATTATGAACTTGTGAAAAAAGATAATTCTGCAATAGCCATTGCGATTGCAGGTTACTACATGGGTTTGATTTTTTGTATTGGCGGAGCATTGGTAGGCCCAGGCCAGGGTATTATTGAAGATATCATAGATCTTTGTATTTATGGCGTTTTAAGCATAGTACTTATGAATTTGTCCTGGTTTTTGTGTGACAAGCTAATTTTATTTAAATTTAAAGTCAGTGATGAGCTTGTAAGGGATCATAATCAGGGAACAGGTATAGTTTGCTGTGGCGTCAGTATTGCCTCAGGGCTGATTGTTTATGGTTCTGTTGCAGGGGAGGGCGGAAGTATATGGACGGCTGTATGTTTTTGGGCAATAGGACAGCTTATCCTGGTATTGGCAGGAATAATATATAATTTTATTATACCATATGATATTCATGATGAGATTGAAAAGGACAATGTTGCAGCAGGTATAAGTTTTGCCGGAGTTCTCATATCTGTTGGCATTATAGTTGGGCTTGTAGCTCAAGGTAATTTTTTTTCATGGTCAGAGGATTTACCGGAGTTTGTTTTAATTTCTCTAATCTCTCTTCTTATCCTTCCTTTTATAAGAATTTTGACAGACAAAATTCTTCTACCCACAGTCAAACTTTCAGATGAGATTGCAAATCAGGAAAAGCCTAATTTAGGAGCAGCCTACATTGAGGCCTTTTCTTATATTGCAGCTTCTTTTATAATTTACTGGTGTGTATAACATAAAAAAATTAGATAAAGGCCTGGCATTAAAAACAGCTCTGTTTGCGACAGGGTGTGCTGGCATAGTAGCAGAGTTTGTTCTTTCCACACTTGCAACCTATTTTTTGGGAAACGCAGTGTTTCAATGGACAATTGTAATGTCTATTATGCTGTTTGCAATGGGGATTGGAAGTCGTGTGAGCAGAGTGTTTGTTAATGATCTGCTTGATATTTTTATTCTTGTAGAATTTTTACTTTCTCTGCTGTGTGCTATTTCTGCAGGACTTGTCTATTTACTTGCGGCATATACAAATTATATAAGCATGATTATTTATATTCATGCCTTTATTATTGGAAGTTTAATTGGTTTTGAAATTCCCTTTGTTGTACGATTAAACCAGTCCTATGAAGATCTTAGAATAAATATTTCCGGAATTATGGAAAAAGACTATTATGGTTCTTTATTAGGCGGTCTTTTGTTTGCTTTTTTTGCGCTTCCTTGTCTTGGGCTTACATTTACACCGATTGTGTTAGGCAGCATAAATTTTGTTGTTGCAGCATTGTTTTTATGGCGTTTTTTTCCACTTCTTAACAGAAAAAAAATAATTATATCTGCATTCACTTTTTGTTTGTTTTTTCTTATTGTTTTATGTGTTTGTGCAAAACCTATTGTTCGATATGGTGAACAGGTTAAATATCGTGATAAAATCATATACTCAAAACAGACTGTTTATCAAAAAATAGTCATGACAAAATGGAAGGATTATTATTGGCTGTACATAAATGGACAGGAACAGTTTTCAACCTTTGATGAAGAAAGATATCATGAACCTCTTGTCCATCCTGCTATGAAGCTTTCGCATAGTATAAGTAACATTTTGATTGTTGGCGGAGGTGATGGACTTGCTTTGCGTGAAGTTTTGAAGTATAAGGATGTCAAAAGGATTACACTGGTAGATATGGATCCCGCAATGACAGAGCTTGCTCAAAACCATCCTGTATTGTTAAAGATCAATAAAGGTTCGCTTAAAAATTCCAAAGTCAAGGTTGTTAATGAGGATGCTTCAGTATTTATAAAAAATGATTCAAATTTATATGGAGTTATAATTGTTGATCTGCCGGATCCGGATACATTTGATCTGATGCATGTTTATTCAGTCAATTTTTATAGGAATATATTAAAACATCTCATAAAAGGCGGAATAGTTGTTACTCAGGCAACAAGCCCCTTTTTTTCAAAAAAAGCATTTTTGTGTATTATTAAAACAATAAAAAAGGCAGGATTTGCAGTTATACCATATCACAATCATATTCCCACAATGGGTGAATGGGGATGGGTTATAGGTGCGGATGCAAAATTGATTAATGAGAGCTGTTTTAAAAAAAAAGTACTTGGAAAAAATTTTGAGAATATGGATACACGCTTTTTAAATAATGATGCTATGCTCTCGATGCTGTATTTTGGTAAAGATGTGTTTAACAAAGAAGAGTTAAAAAGGATAAAAGAAAATACTGAGATAGACCCTGTTTTATATAGATATTACTTGGCAGGATCATGGGATATGTATTAGAAGTTTTTGTTTTAGAATAAAATGAATAATTTGGCTTTAAGTAAAATGTGCAACAATTTAAAGTAGCTATATGTGTGTTGTTTTATATAAAAATTTTTTGAAAATATATGGTTTCTATGATGGTAAATAAAAATAGTAACATAGGGCGAAATGATCCTTGTTTTTGCGGAAGTGGTATTAAATTTAAAAAATGTTGTCTTGGCAAGGAAAATAAGCAGTTAAATGATTTTAGTAGGCTTTATGCTCAAAGATATAACATTTTGTTAAAGAAAAAAGCAGATATCGAAGGGATAAAAAAAGCGGGCCATCTGGCTATTGATACTTTAGATCTTGTGGAAAAAATTTTGATGCCAGATATGACAACAGATGATATAAACAGCATAGTTCATGAATTTATTATTAAAAAGGGCGCTATACCTGCTCCATTAAATTATCGTGGATTTCCAAAAAGCGTTTGTGTTTCAGTTAATGAAGTTATATGCCATGGAATTCCTGGAAAACGGATTATCAAAAATGGGGATATTGTAAATGTTGATGTAACTCCTATTTTAAATGGTTATTATGCTGATGCCAATAAGACATTTTTTATTGGAACGCCTGGAGATGAAGCCAGAAAAATAGTACATGTGGCGCGGAAAAGTTTAAAAAAAGGTATGTCAGCTGTACGGCCAGGAAACACTATTGGAGATATTGGGTGGGCTATTCAAACATATGCTGAAAAAGAAGGGTGCTCTATTGTTAGAGAGTATATAGGGCATGGTGTTGGATACAACTTTCATGAGCCTCCGGAAGTGCCTCATTTTGGAAAAAAAGGTGAGGGCATTACGCTTGTGCCGGGAATGGTTTTCACAATTGAACCTATGATAAATCTTGGTAAAAGATACGTTCAAATAAAAGAAGATAAATGGACAGCAGTAACGCAAGACGGATCACTTTCTGCACAGTTTGAACAAACACTATTGGTTACAGAAAATGGTTATGAAAGTTTAACTTATTATGAATTGTAACATGTTATTTAGATATACTTGAATATGATCACATAAATTTTACGAAAATTCGCTTAAGGGCAAGCGGTTTGTACTGTTATAGAAAATTTTGGCTTGCTACCTAAGGATTTGACAATCGACAGGCTGTAGAGTTATAAATAGTGTCCAGCCATTCTCTGGATGGACACTATTTAGCCTTGAAAATGGGCTATAATAAAGATCAATTTTATAAAACTTGATCTTTATTATTACTTTAATGCCTTATTCATGAGGCTACCTAACATTTTACTAAATTTGGACGGGTTGTCTATTTTTCCACCTTCACTTATTATAGCTGAACTGAGTATCATATCAATGTAATCTTTCAATACTGGATCTTCTTTATTTTTTTCATGCATATCATTAATTTTTTCGCATACCGGATGTTCTATGTTAAGTTCAAGTATTCTTTTTGTATCAGGCTGCTTTTGACCGCTAGATGCGAGAATTTTTTCCATATATGCACTCGTGTCGTATGCATCACCAGATAAGCATGCTATAGAATCTTTTAGATGCGTTGAGGGTTTGACATCTTTTATATTGTCCTGAAGAGTAATTTTAATAAATTTAAATAAAGAAGAATATTTATCTTTTTTCTTATCGTCAACAGAATTTAAATCAAGCTCCCCTTTTTCTGCACTTTTAAGCTGTTTCCCATCATATTCAGTTAAGGATTGAACCACCCATTCATCTACAGGATCTGTCATTAAAAGAACTTCATAATTTTTTTCTTTTAGTTGCTCTAAATGTGGACTGTTAAGTATTGATAAATAATTTTGACCTGTGATAAAATATATCTCTTTTTGATCAGGCTGCATATTTTCTACATACTCTTTTAAAGAAATATATTTACCATCTGATTTTGTGGTTTTATATCTGATGAGATCTGAAATTTTGTTGCGGTTTTCATAATCTGTATGAATCCCGACTTTAATTACTGCTCCGAATTCATTGAAAAACTCATCATATTTTTCTTTTTCCATACTGTTAAAATTATCAAACAGCTTTTTTGTTATGTTTTTTCGAATGTTTCTGACAAGCGTATTTTGCTGTAAAATTTCACGGCTTACATTAAGATCTAAATCAGGAGCGTCAACAACACCATGTACAAAGCTGAAATATTCAGGTATAAGTTCTTTGCAATCATCCATAATAAATACTCGTTTGCAATATAAATGAACACCATGCTTTCTATCCTGGTGAAACATATCAAATGGGAGTTTTGAGGGTATGTAAATAAGGATACTATATTCTGTTGTACCTTCAAATTTCATATGTAGATGGGTTGAAGGAGGATTCCAGTCATGACTGATATGCTGGTAAAATTCTTTGTATTCATCATCTGTGACATCTTCTTTATCTTTTGTCCAGATGGCTTTCATGGAGTTTAATGTCTCTTCACGGATAACTGTTTTTGTTGTTTTTCCAACAGCTTTACCATCTTTGTCAAGTATTTGTTCATTTTCAGGAAGTGGTTCTTCCTTTTCAACATCCATGACAACTGGATATCCTACAAAATCTGAATGTTTTTTTACTATGCTTTTAATTGTCCATTCATCTGTAAAATCCTGTTCTTCTTTTTCGGTTTTTTTTAAATCTAAGATAATTTGTGTGCCGCGTGATTTTTTATCTGTTTCTTCAATTGTATAAGAACCATCTCCTGTTGATACCCATTTTGTTGCTGTATCTGACCCAGCAGCTTTTGTGATAATGGTAACTTTGTCAGCAGCAATAAATGAGCTGTAAAATCCAATACCAAATTGACCTATCAATTCAGGTGTTATAGTATCTTTTTTTTGATTAAGTTCCATGGCTTCCAGAAAAGCTGTGGAACCGCTTTTTGCTATTGTTCCAATGTTTTCCATTACTTCATTGTATGTCATCCCAATGCCGTTGTCTGATATTTCTATAGTTTTTTTAATTCCATCGGGAATAAGTTTGATTTTATATACAGTATCGTCACCAGATAATTCAGGATCTGTGTGAGACTTAAATCTAAGTTTGTCAATTGCATCAGAAGAATTTGAAATCAATTCTCTTAAAAAAATTTCCTTATTGGAATACATGGAATTGATTATAAGGTCCAAAAGTTGTTTTATTTCTGTCTTAAACTGATAGGTTTCTTGTTTGTTTTCCATAAAGTAGTTCCTTTTGAAAAATAAATTTATAAAAATAATTTTTTATATAATACATATATTTTGTTTGCTAATGTGATTAGAATGTCTTTTTTATGAACTGGATTCCAACTGTTTTTTAATATTATAAGATGGTTGCAATTTGAAAAAAGTCAACCCCATTATAATTTAAGAATATGAATTTTAGCAATATGTTTGGATTTTTAAGAAATATTATTCAACATAGTCATTCCATTTAAGCATGCTGAATTTATTAATGTTTAAAAATTGTGAAAGAAGTGTTTGCTTGTTTATTTTTTGAATAACAGGCTTGGTTTTAACAATTGAGTATATGCTAAGAAGCTTTTCTTTGTATGTTTTAAGGTTATATTGACTTAATATTATGTCCATATTGTTTTGGATCAGGATGTTTTGGTCTGTAACGTGACCGGGATTTGCCATATATGGGTTAAGGAAAGTAAGTTTATTAAAATTTTTGCTACTTGATAACACATTTATGATTATCTGTTTTTGAAATACTTCATCAAGCAGAGCAAAATCAATATTGTCATTTATGATATGTCGGTTAAATGCCTTATTAATTGTTTTTTCATCAATGAAATAGTTGAATTTTTCACATATGTTTAATATGCATTTTCTAAATTTATCGTATAAGTTGTTTCTACCAATCCATGATACAGGGACAAGAAGTGATGTATAAAGATGTTTGAGCTCAATACCTTTTGATTCAAAGTTGTTGCAAATTTCAGGAAGTTTTCTGCCCCAGAGTATTTTTTTTGCTGTCCAGGGTTCAAGAAATGAAAAGCCAAAACCCTCTGACAAGCTTGTTGTAATTATAAATTTAGAAGATTGTATTAGTTTCGCAAAATTATTTGTTAATCCTGCTTCAAATTCCACATTCAGGTTATTTTCTTTAACAAATTTTTTCCATGCATTATAACTTATTAAGTCTGTATCGCTGTTTGGAGGAAGCGTTATAGTTAGCCTCTCTTTTTCTTTGAAAAAGATTGATAATAGAATTGCCTCACCAATATTTTTTCTTCTTATAGCACGAATTGGATATAAAACCCTATTTTCTATTTTGACATTTTTATTGTTCAAGTTAAAAGGTGTTACAGTATTGAAAATTTTGTGTACACCTTCTTTTTTAAGGCTGGCTTTTAGAAGAATATGATAGTCTCTTGAATTTATGACTCCGTAGTGACAATTAGAGATATATTCGTCTTTAAAATAACATTCTAAAGCTCGTCCGTCTTCACAAAAGTCATGGATTTGCAGAAAAAGTTTGATTTGATTATTTTGTAAGATTTCTAAAATTTGTTGTAAGTTACTATTTTTTGCTAATGTTGGATTATGAACATGAAGAACATCACATCCTTGTTTCCACTTTGAATAGATTGCGTTTATTATGGACTGCGCAACGGTTTCCGGTTTAATTTTTTTTTTAGTTGGCTTATCATAACCTAGCCCAGGGATATAAACCGTATCAACAGGAAAAGATGCCTCAGGTTTTTCACCAGATAATATAAGAATATCACGTTCGTTATTAATGGCTTGAAGCTGCTGCTTAATTACTGTTGTAACTCCTCCAGTTTTTAGATGGTAATGACAAATTGCTATTTTCATAGTATATATAATTTTAACTCGAATTGTATAATTTTAATTATGAAAAACCATTTGATAGGTTGTTACAGAACCAAAGAAAATAATTTTTTATACGCAATATATTGTATGTAAAAATTTCGGAATTTTCATTCTGCAACAGCACGTCGATAGCTAAATTTTATTTGGAATAATTGATAAATTATGGTTTTGGCTTTTTAATGATCATTATTGAAGTTGATATTCTCCTTATAATAAAAATGTTGAATTTTGTATAATAAAAAGATACATTAATAATAATTTAAACAATAGGAAATTTAATTGTTTTATCAAATGAATTTGGACTGTTTAAGATTAAAAGTCCGTATGAAGGGTGTTACATTTTTAATTTTTAGTGCAAAGCTTACCTTATGTATAGACAATTAGTCTATACTTTTATTTTCCTAAAATCAACAGAGAAATGTTACCATGTTGTTATTGTAAAAATTGCTGCAGCTGTTTTGAGTATTAAAAATGGCGTTATTAATATAAAATTTTTAAATTATGATATAATTTGATTTGTTAATTTTTTATAAGCTTTTTTAAAATAATCTTGACAATTTAGCCCTAACTGAGTTTTAAATAGCACAGACAATATTAGGAAAATAAATAATATAGTCAATTAATCTTGTTGAACAATATGGTGTAGTTTGATTGTTTCCATCCAAGATAGTTTTGATGCCTTTTTTGTTGAAACATTTGATAAGTATACAATTTGTCAGGAAGCAATATAAAAAAGAAATGTTATCCTTGCTCCAATTTAACGGGGCTTTTAATAACCATAAGGAGGTTTATATGAGAAGATATGAGACTGTTATGATTATGGATTCTGATATTTCAGATGAAGAAAAGAATACAGTTTTTGACAGAATTGAAGATATAATTCCAAAATACGGTGGTGAATTATTTCAGTTTGACAAGTGGGGAGATAAAAAACTTGCCTATGAAATAAAGAAAAAAAAACATGGATATTATATTTATTTGAACTTTTGTGGAGATGGAAATACCGTTAATGAGATAGAACGACTTTTCAGGATTGATGAACGCGTTTTAAAGTATATGACAGTACTACTTAAAAAAAATGTTGATGTGGAAAAGCTAAGGGATGAAATAAATAAGAAAGAAGCTGAAGAAGAAAGTGGTAATACTAAAAACGCATCTGCTGTTAAAGAGAAAAAAAATGTTGAATCATCTGATGAGACAGTTGAAAATAAATCTGATGAGACAGTTGAAAATAAATCTGATGAGACAGTTGAAAATAAATCTGATGAGACAGTTGAAAATAAAGCAGAAAACAGTCAATCATAAAAAGTGATGTAGACAGCATATAATGAGTAACATTTATTAATGCTTTTTCATTTATGCTACATGATAAGAAAAAAAGAGGTTATTATGTATTATAGAAAAAAAAAGAAAATATACCATCGCCGCAAAGTATGCCGTTTTTGTGCAGATAAAAGTATTGTTATTGATTACAAGGATATAAAAACACTTAAATATTTTATCAAGGAACGTGGAAAAATTATACCTAGACGAATATCTGGTACATGTTCAAAGCATCAGCGAGTTATAGCACATGCTATAAAACAGGCTCGTACTATTGCTCTTCTTCCTTATGTGGGTACTGTGGACGGTCGTGAATTATAGCTTTTCTGAATCTATTGGATATCGTATCGGTGTTATACTGGTTTAGGTAAGGTGATGTACGGAAAAGTTATTTCATATTGTTTACATTGTTTGCTCTCACATGTGTAAAGTAAAAGGAAAAAACTGTGGAGTTTCAACCTAAATCTGCACAGGATAAAATATTACAAGATGTTATATTTGGGGTAGTAATAACTATCCTTATTTTTGTGGCATTGGTTTATTTACCTGTAATAGGTTTTTTCTGCATTTTTTTACTTCCTTTGCCGGTACTTTTCTACAGATCTAAATTAGGCAGGAATAGAGGAATTTTAGTTCCGCTTTTAACAGTAATTCTTATTATGTCGTTGCTGGGCAAAAAACCACTATATTTATTTGTTGATTTGCTATTAATTGGGTTCATATTGAGCGAAGTTATAGAGTTAAATCTGTCAGTTGAAAAAACGATATTGTATTCAAGTTTTCTTGCACTGATGATTGGGTCTTTATTTGTTTTTTTTTATTGTAGTGCATTTGATACCAATTTAATTGATCTTATTTCTGAATACGTGGATAAGAACCTGTCTGATATGATTAAGTTTTACGAAACAAGTGGCTTTGCAGAAGAACAGATTTATTTGCTATCAAAACTGTTTGATTCTGTTAAATATTATATTATACGGACGTTTCCAGCACTTGCGATATCCGGTACTCTTTTTTTGACATGGACAAGCTTGCTGCTTGCAAGACCTATATTCAATGCAAAAGGAATTTTTTATCCTGATTTTGGTTCTCTTAAGATTTGGAAAGCACCTGAACATTTGGTTTGGGGGGTTATTGGATGTATTATAATGTTTTTTTTGCCAGGTAAGAGTTGTGGTTTAATTGGACTCAATGGTTTGATTGTCTTAATGACGATATATTTTTTCAATGGTATATCAATTGTAGCATTTTTTTTTGAAAAAAAACAGTTTCCTGGTTTTCTGAGATTTTTTATATATACATTTATTGCCATACAGCAGATTGTACTGCTTATGGTGATAGTTGCAGGTTTTGTTGATACATGGGTAAATTTCAGGAAGAGCAATACATAAAATTATGAGTTATTATATCTGCAGTTTTTTATATTCTGGATTTTATTATTTTATTGAAAGTTAATAGTTTCGACAGGCTGTTACAAAACTAAATAAAATAATTTTATAAGCCATACATTGTATGAAAATTTTTAAAATTTGCATTCTGCAAGCAGCCTGCCGAAGTTTTATGGAGAACAAAATATGAAAGTGATGTTAACAGAGACAATAGATTCCTTAGGGATAATTGGTAGCGAAGTAACCGTAGCAGACGGTTATGCCCGTAATTATTTATTACCACAGAAAAAGGCTTTAATGGCAAATTCGAAAAGTAGAAAAATTCTTTTGCAACAAAAGGCTAAATTTGACATTCAGATTGCAAAAGAGGCAAAAATTGCAGAAGAGATAGCAAAAAAACTTGAAGGGGTTGTTTGCAAGATATCTGCAAAGGTTATTGATGAAGATCGCATATTTGGTTCTGTTTCTTCACGGGATATTGTTGATGCTCTTGATAGCCAGGATATCAAATTGAAAAAAAGAATGATTTTATTAAGTGAGCCATTAAAACAAATTGGAACTTATAAGGTTCCAATCAGGGTATATAAAGATGTTGAGCCGGAGATAACAGTCGAGGTAGTATCTGAGTGACTTGCATGTTGGATAAAAGCTCGGATAAATCCAACCAAAAGTTATTGCGTGATAATTGATTTAATTTATTTGACTTTTCATTACTTGACATAAAGGTTGTTTGTGATTTGCAAACTGAAAATGATTCTTTATTATATAATGTTCCTCCACAGGATCCTGATGCTGAGGAGTCTTTAATAAGTGCCATATTACTTGATAATAGGGTGCTTCTCGATATATTAGAAATTTTACA
>Ga0209344_10003603_pt1 | contig 15080 bp, 10 predicted proteins | sample Cruoilmetagenom6_FD_187293 | JGI IMG/M metagenome (GOLD analysis project Ga0209344, IMG submission 187293) | Oil polluted marine microbial communities from Coal Oil Point, Santa Barbara, California, USA - Santa Barbara Oil Seep Sample 6 (SPAdes)... | ecosystem: Environmental > Aquatic > Marine...
TATAATCGTCTTTAAAGTCTTGCACGCAATACGATTCTTTAAATAAAATGTTGTTTTGAAGATCTTCTCCAGTGATTTTTTCTACTCTATCTATAAGTTGCTTAAAATAGTGTTCTCTAATTTCTGGCGTGTCTTCTACATCTGGCGCAATAGGAATTAAAAATATCCCAGCTTCTTTTCCATCAGGAGCAGTGGATGCATCTGTAATACTTGGGAAACTTGCGTAAAATAAAGGTTTCTCGGCCCATTCTTTGGTGTCGTAAATAGTTTTGGCGTGTGCATCAAAATCGGTGTCAAAAAACAGGGTATGATGCGAAACGTCTTTTAATTTTTTGTTAAATCCAACATAGAATAATAGAGCAGAAGGAGCAAAGGTTTTTTTATTCCAATACGATTCCGAATATTGTCTTAGTTCTTTTGGAAGTAAGGTTTCTGTATGATGATAATCTGCACCACTTAATAGTATATCACATGGCATTACGCCTTGCTTAGTACTAACACTTACTACTTTTTTATTTTCAATATTAATGTTGTCAACCGCGCAATCTGTTATTGTTTTTACACCAAGACTTTCAGATAAGGATGTCATCGCTTTAACAACTTCGTACATACCACCTTCTGGATGCCAAGTACCTAATTTGAAATCGGCATAATTCATAAAATTATAAAAAGAAGGTGTATTACTTGGTTTTGCTCCAAGAAATAGCACCGGGAATTCTAATATTTTCTGTAATTTTTTGTTTTTTACATATCCCGTAACCTGTTTTTTGATAGTCAAAATAAACTCGTATAACTTTAAGATCGTTTTACTGTTTATAATTTCAAACACATGCACTCCGGGTTTATACACTAAATCTTTAATTGCAATGTTGTAGTTTCTTTGGGCTTTGTCAATAAATTTCTGAAGTTTATTAGCGCTACCTTTTTCAATACCTTCAAAAGTTGTTTTTATATCTTTAAAATTGTCAGAAATACTAATCGAATCTTTCTTTCCAAAGTAAATTTGATAGGCAGGATTTAACTTGTTGAGGTTGTAGTAATCTTTAGTCGAAGTGTTAAAATCATTAAAAAAACGTTCAAAAACATCGGGCATCCAGTAAAAGGTTGGACCAATATCGAAAACAAAACCATCTCGTTTTAATTGTCTTGCTCTTCCTCCAACCGTTTTGTTTTTCTCTAAAATAGTTACATCAAAACCTTTACTTGCTAAATAACAGGAAGCAGATAAGGATGAAAACCCAGAACCAACAATTATAATTTTTTTTGAACTCATCGTGTTTTTAATTGAATAAACCGACAACATAACCAGGTTGCCGGTTTATTATTTAAACCAATTACAGGAGAATTGGTTTGCTTAGTTATTAATCATTACTTTATTTATTACGTGTATCACTCCGTTACCGGCTTGTACATCTACTGCTACGATACCAATATCTGTTGCTCCAGAACCATCTGTAATGTCTGCAATGTTGCTTCCAGAACCAGGTAGTGTAATCGTGATATTATCACCTTCTAATGTTGCAGCAGTAGTATCTCCAGGATTGTTTAACATGCTAGAAGTAATGTTAGCTTCTTTTATTACATGGTGTAATAATATTTGTGTTAAAGGTCCTTCCGTCGGAATTGCAGCTAAAGCAGCAAAGGCATCATTTGTTGGTGCAAATACAGTGAAATCAGGATCTAAAGTGTCTGCGTTTCCTGTAGCTGTTCTAGATAATATACCAGCAAAATCTGTTGCAGGCGTTAAAGTGGTTAAAGCTGTAACAAGCGTTGAAAAATTTGGATCTGCAACCGCAAAAGTAACTACTGTTGGAATGTCAATTACGGTATCTACTGCGTGAATAATTCCGTTAGTACCTACTACATCTGCTTGTGTTACTGTAGATATTCCATTAAACATTACACCATTTGAAGTGTTATAATACAAACTTAAAGCATTTCCTCCAGGACCACTAGCGCCTGTGTTTTCATATCCAGCCCCAGCATCTACTAAAGCAGTTGAAGTTACTGTGGAACCAATTATAACATGATTCAATAATATTTGAGAAAGCACAGCAGTATCTACATTAGCTAAAGGAGTACCATTTAAAAATGTGCTAAATGCAGCATCATCTGGAGCTAAAACAGTAAATGGTCCAGTACCACTAAGTACATTTACTAAATCTCCATCTGCGGCACCCAAGGCAGCTACTAAATTGGAGAAAGCTGGATTTGCAACTGCATGGTCTACTACGCTTGGTAGTGCCAGTACAGCATCTATAATATGTACTGTTCCGTTAGAAGCATCTGCATCTGCGGTAGTAACTGTTGCAACGTTATTAAACATCACACTTCCTGATGCATCAAAATAGATACTAATGTTTAAACCATCAGGACCACTTGCGCTTCCTGAAGTGTATCCAGAACCCATAGTGGCTAAATCACTGGATGAAACATCTGCCATGATTACATGATTTAAAAGTACTTGAGATAACACATCTGTTGGTACATCTTCTAAAGACGCAAAGCCGTTAGCAGATAAGAATGCTGAAAATGCGGCATTCGTTGGAGCAAGAACAGTAAAAGGTCCAGTTCCGCTTAAAACAGAAACTAAGTTTCCGTCTGCTCTAGATAAAGCAGCTACCAAAGAACTTAAATCTGGTGTTGCTTGTGCTAATTCTACAATATTTGGAGTAGGAGTAGTTGGGGTATTAGAACTATCATCATCATTACTGCAAGATGTTGTTAATAAGGATAGACTAAAAAGTGCGATAAAAAAGAATTTCGTTTTCATAATGTCTAATGTTTTTTATTATTATTTGGACAAATATATAAAATTTATTCAGTTTGTCAAATAAATTAAATGAAAAGTTAGACAAAAGTTTTTTGCTTGAAATATGTATTTTCTGTTTTTTTGTTTAACTTTGTCTAGTAAATAATTAGACATGAGTAAATATACAATGGCCCAAATTGTGACTTTAACAGGAATCAAAGCGCACACTTTAAGGAAATGGGAAACTAGATATAATTTTCTAAATCCGGAAAGAACAGATACTAACATTAGGTATTATTCGGATTTACAATTGAAAAAATTGTTGAATATTGCGGTGTTAACAAGGAATGGTTATCGGATCTCTAAAATAGATAAGATGTCGGATACCGAAATTCACCAAACGATTTCAGATAAATTTATTTCGGGAAATTATGAAGATGAGATTAGCGCACTAGTGATTAGTATGCTAGATATGGATGAAGTAACGTTTAATGAAATATTAAGAGCTCAAATTGTTAAAAAAGGATTATTAGCTACTACTTCAGAACTTGTTTATCCTTTTCTAAACCAAGTAGGAGTGCTTTGGGGTATTAATAAAGTAATGCCTGCTCAAGAACATTTTATTTCTAATTTAGTTAAGAAAAAAATGTTTGCAGCGATTGATTTACTTGCTTATCCTCATAAGGAATCTCCTAGTATATTGATGTTTTTGACAGAAGGAGAACATCATGAAATAGGACTTTTACTCGCGTATTATATAGCAAGAGAAATGGGTTGGAAAGTGTATTACTTAGGACAAAATGTACCTACAGAAAATATCAAACAAGTTATAGAGGAAATTAAACCAGAATTAATGATGTCTATGTTTGTAACACCAACTGAAGAATCTGTTTCTAGTAAAATGGATACGATATTAGCCCAAGGAAATATTCCACTTTTGGTTTCCGGAAACCCAACTATTCTAGATAATGTTGACCAAGATAAAAGGGTGAAATACTTATCGCATCCCGAAGAACTAATACATCTCTTAAAAAGATAAAATTGGAACAATAAAAAAAACCAAGCAATTTGCTTGGTTTTTTTATTGTTTTTGGACGATAATTAATACTACATTAGTATATGATAATCGATTAATAGCAAGGCTAAAGTAGTTTTAATTTCCTAAATAATGAACTCTTTTAGACAAAGTATGAGTTATACTCGTTGTAAGAAAATAGATTGTTTTTTTCTTCGATTAACTACTTTTAGTATAAAAGCATTCAGCGCTAATCATTTAGTTTTAATAACTCTTCGATATAATCTCTAGTGTTAGAAAGTCTAGGTATTTTGTGTTGCCCACCAAGTTTGTTGTTTTGTTTTAGCCAATCGTAAAATAGTTTTTCTCTAGCAACATGAACGGTTGGTTTATTAAGCGTCAGGTTGTTGTAACGTTTTGCTTCGTAGTCCGAATTTAAAGACTTTAACGCATTGTCAAACAATTCGTTAAACATGTGTATGTCTTTTGGTGGTTTTTTAAATTCTATTAACCACTCATGGGCGCCTTTTTCTTTGCCTTGCATAAAAATTGGAGCAGCGGTATAATCTACAATTTCTGCTTTTGTTTTTTTACAAACAGTTTTTAGTGCGTCTTCTGCATTTTCAATAATCAGTTCTTCTCCAAATACATTGATATGGTGTTTTGTGCGTCCGGAAACCTTTATTCTATATGGTTTGGTAGAAGTAAATCGAACAGTATCTCCAATTTTGTAGCGCCATAATCCAGCATTTGTAGTAATAAGAACCGCGTAGTTTTTTCCCATTTCTACTTCGGCAAGCGGAATAATTTTTTCGTTAGTACTGCCATAGGTTTCCATGGGGATAAATTCATAAAAAATACCATAATCTAACATGAGTAGTAACTCGTTGGAATTATTACGGTCTTGAATCGCAAAGAATCCTTCCGAAGCATTATAAATTTCATAATACTTAAAATTGCTGTTTGGTAAAATGTTTTTGTATTGCTCTTGGTACGGCGTAAAGCTCACGCCACCATGAAAATAAACTTCTAAATTTGGCCAGATTTCGTGTAAATTCCCTTTTCCTGTTGTTTCTAAAACATTGTTTAATAATACCAACATCCAAGAAGGTACACCGGCAAGACTAGTTACGTTTTCATTTATAGTTTCGTTTACAATAGCTTGCATTTTATGTTCCCAATCGCTCATTAGCGAAACTTTGTTGCTTGGCGTGCTGCTAAATTCGGCCCAAAAAGGCATATTATCAATCAAAATAGCGCTTAAATCTCCAAAAGCAGTTCCGTTTTCTTTATAAAGTTCTTTACTACCACCAAGACGTAAACTTTTTCCAGTAAAGAGCTGTGAATCTTCATTGTTATTTAAATACATGCATAGTAAATCTTTACTTGCTGCATAATGACAATCTTCTAAAGAGTCTGTGCTAACCGGAATAAATTTACTTTTTGCGTTTGTGGTTCCGCTAGATTTTGCAAACCATTTAATAGGTGTTGGCCAAAAGATATTGTTTTCTCCTTTTCTAGAACGCTCAATACTAGGTTGTAAATCTTCATAACAAGAAATAGGAACACGTGCTGCAAATTGCGTGTAGTTTTTAATGGATGCAAAATCGTATTGTTTACCAATTTCGGTATCTTTAGCAGTGTCTATAAGCTCTAACAGTAATTCGGTTTGGACTTCGTTTGGGTATTTTAAAAATAACTCGATTTGGTGAAATCGTTTTTTTAAAAACCACGAAGCAATAGAATTGACTATAGGAATTGCCATATTTATACTATCTTTATTCTTAATTAGATTTGCTTATACGAATTGCGCTTTCGATACTAATTTCACGCTGAAATATTCTCGAACTACCTTTATTCTTTATAAGTATCTTCAACGATAAAAATAAGACTTTTTTTTATGTTCTACCAAGGTGTTTTAACAAAAATGGCAACCGAATTTGCAAAACCGATTCAATATTATTTAATATTTGAGAGCGATTTCTTGAATATGAATCAATTGATAGATAAGACAATAGATATTAAGTTTATAAAATACCAATGTTTAAACTGTGGTTTGAACAAAGAAATTTATAGACAAGGTTTTTGTAAAAGCTGTTTTTTCGATATTCCACAAGCAGCAGATTGGATTATACGTCCAGAATTAAGTACAGCACATTTAGATAAAGAAGATCGAGATTTGGCTTACGAAAAGAAAGTACAGCTACAGCCACATATTGTATACTTGGCTAATTCTAGTAATGTAAAAGTTGGTGTTACCAGAAAAGGACAAGTGCCAACACGTTGGATAGATCAAGGTGCGCATGAGGCTATTGAAATAGTAGAAGTGCCAAATAGGTATTTAGCAGGAATTACCGAGGTTGCTTTAAAAGATCATGTTGCCGACAAAACCAATTGGCGAACCATGTTGAAAAATGAAATTGCAGATGAAGATTTAGTAGTTTGGCGCGAACGTTTAAAACAATACATACCAGACGAAGCAAAACAGTATTTTATTGAAAGCAATACAGAAACCAATATAGAATTTCCTGTGTTACAATATCCTTTAAAACCAAAAAGCTTGAATATTAAAAAACAAGGAAGTTATTCTGGTAAATTGGTTGGTATAAAAGGACAATACCTCATTTTTGAAGATCAAACCGTTTTTAATGTGAGATCTAATGAAGGTTTGGTTGTCGAAATAAGCGTAGATTAAGGAAAACAAAAAAACACGCTTTTATTAAAAAGCGTGTTCTTGTATATATGTAAAAAGGAGTAACTACTAAATATCTTCAGCGTCTCTTAATCCTTGGATATAAGATGCTTTTTGTACTTGACGTCTACGTTTTACAGATGGTTTAGTGAAAAACTGGTTTTCTCTTAAATTCTGCATAACTTTCACATTTCTGTGTTTACGCTTGTAACGTTTTAAAGCACGTTCTATATTTTCTCCTTCTTTTATTTCTATTCTTAACATAATGAATCTTTAATTGTGGATGCAAAAGTAATTAATTATTCTTATTTTATAATATTTATTTACTTTTTTTTTCTTCTTTTTTACTCTATCGAGTCTTTTACGGTTTCTTTCTTCTTTTTTCCTCCAAAAAGACCACCTAAAATGTCCTTTACACCATCCTCAACGGTTGGCTTTGTAGGTGTTGCTTCTGTATTTGTGGAATCTGTGGTACTTGTGTTTGTGGTATTTGTGTTTGTGGTATTTCCTCCTATAATATCATTAAGTACATTTTTAATTGGATTGCTGTTTTGTGTTTTTGTAGAATCGGTTTTAGGTTTTGTTCCTCCTAAAGCGTCTCCAATTAAGTTTTGTAATTGTTGTGTCCCTTGATTTAGAAGTTTTTGTTTTTCGATTTCAATTAGCTGCTGGGTAAGATTAGTAATACCACTTGTTAAATCTGTTTTAACGGTTGGAGCGCTAAATGTACCACCAATTATGGCCGTTACAGGAATCGTTATTTTATCTGCAGCAGGATCGTTTATTTTGCCAATGAGTTGGTTGATTTCGCTTCCTAGATATTTAGCAGGAACTTGTAAAACCAAATTGTATGCCATGCTTTTATCAAAACCATGTGAACCATCTACAGTAATATTAATGTCTTTGTATTTAATATCGAAAGGTTTGACATTTACTTTTCCGTCTTTAAATTCTAATTTTGTTTTTAAGTCTTTTAAATCCAACTTATCAAAATCTATAAATTGAAATGCTCCATTTAGTTTGCTTAATAAAGGAGCGGTTTCCGAAGAAATATCTGTGGTTAATAATTCGGCAAGTGCATTACCTGAAACAGAAGCTAAATCTGGAGAAAAACTCTCATCTAAAGCTCCAGAAAGATTAATGGTTGTATTTAGTTTTCCTTGTAAAACTTTAGCAATAGGCGCTAAGCTTTTTAATAACTCTAAATCTTTAAAGGATTGAGAAATATCAAAATTAGCAATACCAAGATTCATATTAAAAAGTGGCGTCTTACTTTTTGTGTCTACTAAACCAGAAACGGCAATGTCACCATCAAAAAGGTTAGAGGTTAGATTTTCTAAAGTTGCTTGCTCGTCTTTTATTTTTAGATTTCCTTTTACATTTTTAAGGGTTAAGTTATCGTATAAAACGGTTTGTGCATCTGCTTTAATGCTACAGTCTAAAAATGCTGGAATTTTAAGCGATTCTTCACTCGTAGTTGTTTTGTTGTTGGAAGCTACTTCTGTTTCAGCAACCATAAAATCATGTACTGCAAAAGTATTTGACTTTACATTAAAGTCTCCTTTTAACTTACCATCACTAAGTAAGAACCCTAATAGGTTGTTAATTGTTCCAGTTGCGTTTATGTCGCTAGTTCCTGTTCGTGCATCAAAATTGTTTAGGGAAACGGTTCCAGGATGAAAAGTAATATCTGCTTTACTTATATGAATCGGATTTACAATATCTTCTCCAGAAAAGATAAAATCAGTAATGCTTACTGTTCCATTATTTTTAATGCGTTGGTATGCATTGGTTTCTAAAGCATTCATATCAAAAGAAGTATTTAGCTTTGCTTTTAAAATACCGCTTAATTCTTTTTCTAAAGTTACAGGATACGCTTTGGTGATGTTTGCTAGATTTAAAACACCATCAATATTGGCGTTTACAAACATGTTTTTAGTGATGTTTTTTAAGGTTGCTGAAGACTTAAAGCTATCTTCATCTATTTTAAAGTTTAACGTTTTAATATCTACATATGTATTGTCTACATTTCCGTCATCGTTTTTTACCGATGCATTTATGATGATGTTTTTTACACTTTTTGGTAAGTCGGGATATTTAAACGAAGCATTATTAGATGCTATATTGATATCTAAATGCGGAATAGTGGTATCACTACTCAATCCTTTTATAATACCTTTTACTTTAAAGGTTCCAGTGGTTGCTACATTTTCTATGTTTTTAGAATATTCCTTAGGTACAACAGCTAAGAAATCTTTGAAATCGGAACCAGCGTTTTCAAAAGAAATATCTATATTTTGACCTTCGTCTACCATTTGTACAAATCCTTGAAATGCTAATGGTAATTGATTGATTATAGCTTTATTTTCTTTAAACGTGTATTTGTCGTTTTCTAAATCCAAATCTATTAAGGCATCTAATTTAATAGTGTTGTTGCTAAGGTATTCTGTGCTATCTAGTTTTAAGCTTACTCTTGCTTCTGTATTGGTGTCTAGTTCTGAAACTTCACCTGAAAAAGTTCCTTTTCCAGAGTGGTTTAATTCGGTGATATAAAAAGTAATGTTTGATTTTTCGTCTAAATACGTGAAAGCACTATTGTTGATGGCATAATCCTTAATATCAAAACTAAAACTAGAAGTGTTCTCTGTATTGGAGCTTTCTGTTTCATTTTCCTCTTTTTTGGTGATATCGTAGTTTACATCTCCAAATTTGTTGGTCTTTAATGTTAATAAAGCTTCGTTTACGTTTATGGCGTTTACAACAATTGGTTCTTCGTCAGCTTTTTTAAATAATTCCTTTATAGACATGTCAAAAGTAATAGACTTTGCGGTGGCAAAAGTTTCGTCTTTAAAAGGTTCAAAGTTGGTGATCACTAAGTCGTTTACGCTAACATGTGCTTGTGGAAAGCTGCTTAAAAAGCTTAGGTTTACGTCGCTAAATGCTACTTTAGCATTCATGTTCTCGTTAATAAATCGTTTAACCATGTCCTTGATTTGCGATTTAAACATAAAAGGAATGGCAACTAAAAGTGCCACAATAATAAGTATGGTAATACCAATAATTTTTAATGCTTTCTTCATAAGAAATAATACAAATTTGTTTGTGTAAGTATTTACGTAATAATACGCGGTTTAGATGTTGTAAAGCGAGACTTTAGCAAAAGTTTAGCGTTTAAAGTAAATCTATTTCTTCGTTAATTTTAAGGTTAAATCGTTTTCTAAAAATATAGACACCTAAATACAAAAAAGGCGTGTCAAAAAGGGCGATTAATACTTTGAAAATAAATCCGGCCGCTAGCAGTCCTGCAAATTTATCCCAAGCTATAATGTGAAAAGAGCATAATAATATTAAAATGGTAAACGTATCTACAAACTGAGAGAAAAACGTGGAGAAATTATTTCGCAACCATAAATGTTTTCCTTTAGTTGTGCGTTTCCAGAAATGGTAAATTTGAATATCTATTAACTGGGCAAATAAGTAAGCCATCATACTAGCAAAAACGGCAATTGCTGTGCTGCCAAAAACAGTAGTGAATAATTTGTTGTTCACTGGCGACCAGCTTGTAGCAGGTGCTACATTGGCAACATAAACAATTAGCATAGAAAAAAAAGAAGCGAAAATACCGGCAATGACAATATCGTTAGCTCGTTTCTTTCCATAGATTTCACTGATTAAATCGGTGATTAAAAAGGTAATAGGGTATGGTAAAATACCAACAGAAATCTCAAAGAGTTTAGATCCAAAAATCTCTACATCAATAGGATGCCAATAAAAAAACTTCTGAAATATTAAATTAGAAACCACTAATGAAGTTATAAATAAAGCACCTAGAAATAGGTAAATACGTTGTGCGGCAAGTTTATCTTTTAATGTCATAATATATACTTCCAAAGCAGGAATCTAAATTTGGTTCTTTTTATTCTTTATTAATTTCCATCTGTTATATTTAGCGTATTCAGATTAGACAAGTTTCCCCTCAAAAACTTTTGAGATTAAATTGTGAATAAATAGCTAAGATAAATATAAAGCATTAAAAATTGTTTTAGTTATTTTGCAGGAATTCGTCTTCGCTTTTTGTTTTTACTATTTGTGGGAAATAGAAAAAAGGAAGATGTGTTAATTTACTTATGAACCAACCAAAAAAAGCATACATTTCTTTAGGAAGCAATCAAGGCGACAAATTTAAAAATTTGCAAAATGCTATTGATTGCATTCACGAACAAGTTGGTAATATTAAAATAATATCTAAGGTGTATAAAACACCAGCTTTTGGTTTTGAAGGCGAATCCTTTTTAAATACGTGTTTAATTTTAGAAACCGAATTTAAAGCGAGTAAGCTTTTAAAGACTCTTTTAGATATTGAAAAACAATTAGGACGAGTGCGCTCTAAAAAAGAAGGATATGAATCTAGAATTATAGATTTAGATATTGTTTTTTATGAAGACGAAATTGTCGATTCTAAATCCTTGCAAATTCCGCATCCAGAAATGCATAAGCGCAAGTTTGTATTGCAACCTTTATATAATATTGCTTCTCAAATGAAGCATCCCATATTAAATAAAGAAGTTGGTGTTTTGTTAGAAGAATGTGAAGATTCTAGTGTTTTAGAGCCAATAAATATTTGGTTAAAAAATACAAGTAAGCAATATGATTTTTCTAAATATAATTTTATTGCAATTGAAGGTAATATAGGTGCAGGAAAAACGAGTTTTACCAATAAAATGGCACATGATTTTAATGCGAAGCTCATTCTTGAGCGTTTTGCCGATAATCCGTTTTTACCTAAATTTTATAAAGAACCAAAACGCTATGCGTTTACTTTAGAAATGTCTTTTCTAGCAGATCGCTACCAGCAAATTAGTGATGATTTATCACAGTTAGATTTATTTAAGGATTTTATTGTTAGTGATTATGATGTGTTTAAATCCTTAATCTTTTCTAAGATTACCTTGCCCGAAGATGAGTTTAAACTGTATAGAAAGCTTTTTTATCAGGTGTATAAAGACATCGCAAAACCAGATCTGTATGTGTATTTATATCAAAATACCGAAAGACTTCAGGCGAATATTAAAAAAAGAGGTAGAAGCTATGAGAAGGATATTGAAAACGATTATTTAGATAAAATTAATTCTGGTTATTTAGATTTTTTAAAAGAGCAAACCGAATTGAATGTCAAAATTATTGATATTTCTGAAAAGGACTTTGTGAAAAACCGAGCAGACTATCTTTGGTTGTTGGATAGAATTTGTGAATAGTTGTTTAAGTTTTTTGTAAATTTCTAGATATTTAGAATTTATGAAGCAAGCCCGTTATATACTATTTTATTTCCTTCTTCTTTTTAGTGCAACTACAATAGCACAAGATACATCTGCAGATTCTTTAGTTACTGCATTACAAAAAAATCAGTTATTTTTCGAAAAAGTATTTATTCATACCAATAAAACCAAGTATGATAAAGACGATACTATTTGGTTTAAGGCCTATGTTGCTTCCAATACAAACAAGCCTTCGTTAAAAACGACTTTGCTTTATGTGAGCTTGTTTTCTGAAACAGGCCAGTTAATAGAAGTGCAAAATATTTTAATTAATAAAGGAGTAGGAAGTGGGCAATTGGAACTATTCGATACTTTAGAATATGGAGATTATTATATTCAAGCACATACTAATTTTATGAAAAATTTTGGTGAAGAAAACACCTTTGTCTCTAAAATAAGTATTGGTGATATTACTACAAAGAATAACAAAAACAGTGATGATTTATATGATGTACAGTTTTTTCCTGAAGGAGGTTATTTACTGGAAAATGTCGAAAATGTAATAGCTGTTAAAGCTTTGGTAAATGGAAAAGGATTGGATTTTACTGGAGAGATTATTGATTCTAAAAATAAAGTAATCACGCGTTTTGAAAATCCGTATTTGGGAATGGCTACTGGTACGTTTTTCTATGATAAATCAGAAAAATATCAAGCAAGTATTAGGGTAAAAGATACGGTTCTAAAAATGGATGTTCCATTGGCTAAAGAAGAAGGGTTGTCTCTTAAGGTTGTAGATCGCATAGATTTTGTGGATGTGCAATTGCAAACCAATAAAGAAACTTTACAAAGGCAAAAGGAGAATTATTTTGTTCTGTTTCATCAAAATAATAAATTGGTTAATTATACCAATATCGTGCTTAGCGATACTTCTAAAGTAGTGTTGCAAATAAATAAGGATGATTTTTTTAATGGTGTAAATACGGTAACGGTATTTCAAAAGGAAACACCAATTTTGGAAAGGAAGTTTTTTGTGTATAAAGACCATACTAAAATCGATATAAAAATCGAAAAGCAACTAAAAGAGAAGGATTCGATCGTTTTTAAATTGAAAATGATAGACGGTTCAGAACGTGCTAATTTAAGTGCTTCTGTGATGTCGGGAAAAATACAAATAGCAGAAGAGACTAATATAGAGTCTGCTTTTTTGCTAACGCCGTATGTAAAAGGATATATAGAGAAGCCTTCCTATTACTTAAATAAAAAGAATGCAGATCGATTGCAACATATAGACTTGTTATTGCTAACGCAAGGTTGGACGCAGTATACTGCTTCTCAATTTGTTAATAATGTAAACCCAAAATATAAATACGACTTTGAATTAGGGTTTAAATTGTCTGGTCACGCTACGCCATTAGGGTCTAATAACCTTGCGTTAATTAGTGAAGATAATAAGGTAATAGATAAGATATTTTTGAATAATAAGTTGGATTTCACCTTTAAAAACCTGTTGATATATAAAGGGGATGCTGTAAAATTATCTTTTATAAAACCAGATAACGAATTGGCAAAACCAGAAAATATGACTTTAGATTCTGTAGTTCATTCTAAATTGGAATTTAAGCCTATAGTTTTAAAGTCAAATTATACATCTGTAGCCATAGAAAAAGAAGATGACTTCGTGTTTTATGAAGCCGATGCTACCAGGTTAGATACCGTTAATGTTACTGGAAGAATAAAAACTAAGGCATATTTAGAAAAAACAAAATTGGTGAGTAAATACAAGAAAATAACTTTTGATATTGGAAAATACATGCCATTAGAGGTAGCCGATCGTTATAAAAAAGAATTGTTGTTGGGATATTTAGAAAGAGCAGAAGGTGCTAGGTTGGTAAATTGGAAAGGATTAGAATGGTATTTGGAGTTGGGTGTAGAAAAAGAAGCTTTTCTGTTTATTGATGGTAAAAGAATGGAGTCTGAAGATTTAGGAGGTTTAAAATTAGAAATGGAAGATGTTGAAAATGTAATGGTACAACCTCTTGGAAAAGGGTTTAGGGCATATCAAGTTTTTACAACAGATAATTACAAAAAAGGAATTGTAGAATTATACCAGAACTATGTTTTTGACTATGGTTACAATTCTACTAAAAAGTATTACACGCCAATTCATGATTTTAATTTTCAAAATGAAGCAACAGAAATAGATTGGAAGCCAATACTAGAAACCAATACCAATGGGGAAGTTGTTTTTAAAGTTAAAAATAATTTTTCAGGATATACTTTTTCTATTCAAGGGTTTACCAAGTCAGGAAAATTGATTAGTGAAATTATTGTTGTAGAGTAGTGTTTTTCATTTTACTAAACACATCCCAAACCACAACACCACAACTTACCGAAATATTAAGGGAATGCTTGGTTCCAAATTGAGGGATTTCAATAACCACATCACTTGCGCTTACTACGTTTTGGGCAACGCCTTTTACTTCATTGCCAAAAATGAAAGCGTATTTTGTATTTGCTTCTGGTGAAAAATCATTCAGCATAGTTGCGTTTTCTGCTTGCTCAATAGCGCATATTTTTACGTTTTCAGCTTTTAGCTTTTCCACTAAAGAAATGGTGTTTTCTGCATATTCCCAAGCAACAGTATCTGTGCTTCCAAGGGCTGTTTTATGAATGTCTTTGTGCGGTGGCGTAGCGGTAATTCCGCAGAGATAAATTTTTTCAACTAAAAAAGCGTCACTAGTTCTAAACACAGAGCCGATATTGTTTAAGCTTCTAATATTATCTAAAATGATTATAATAGGAGTCTTGGTGGAAGTTTTAAAATCTTCTACAGTTAATCGATCTAGTTCGTTGTTTTTTAGTTTTCTCATATTGCAAATATTCAAAAAAAAAGCTTCCTTTTTGAAGAGGAAGCTTTAAAGTTATCAAAAAAAAAAGAAATTAAATATTCTTGTCTTCTGCTGGTTTTGGTTTCACTTTTCCTTTAATGTGTATTACTTTTTTAGGAGCATTTACCGCATTAGAGTTAGTGTGATGCTTTTAGAAAAAGTTCCTGTTCTGTCTGTTGCATAACGTACGCCAATAACAGCAGATTCGCCAGGAGCAATAGCTTGTTTTGGCCATGTAGGAACCGTGCATCCGCAAGAACCTTTGGCGTTTGTGATTACTAAAGGTGTGCTTCCTGTATTTGTAAATGTAAACTCTCTATTTCCATCCGAGCTGTTTTCAATGGTACCATAATCGATGGTTTCCGATTCAAACTCAATTTGTGCGCCATCTTCATTAGCTATTGTCTTTACTTCACTAGCTTCTGTGGTGTTTTGAGCTATTCCTACTGTCGTCATTGCTAGCATAGCAAAACTTAAT
>Ga0209344_10003604_pt1 | contig 15077 bp, 16 predicted proteins | sample Cruoilmetagenom6_FD_187293 | JGI IMG/M metagenome (GOLD analysis project Ga0209344, IMG submission 187293) | Oil polluted marine microbial communities from Coal Oil Point, Santa Barbara, California, USA - Santa Barbara Oil Seep Sample 6 (SPAdes)... | ecosystem: Environmental > Aquatic > Marine...
ACTGGCGGAGACATTGGCCGGGATCGCCTATAGCCAGCTTGTCCGCCCCGGTGCGCCGGTCATCATGGGGGCCTTTGTGACCTCCATCGACATGAACAGCGGCGCGCCGACCTTTGGCACGCCGGAGGCTGCGCATATCACCTATGGCGCTGGGCAATTGGCGCGGCGGCTCAACTTGCCGTACCGGAGCGCTGGGTCGTTCAACGGCTCGAAGCTGCCCGATGCACAGGCGGCTTATGAAACCTCGAACAGTTTGAACATGGGACTGCTCTCGGGCGTGAACTTCATGCTGCACGCCTGTGGTTGGCTCGAAGGCGGGCTTGTGTCGTCTTTCGAGAAATTCGTCATGGATGCCGATCAACTGGGCACCCTGCATCATCTCGCCCGTGGGGTGGAGATCGACGAGAACGCGCAAGCGATGGACGCAATCCGCGAAGTCGGGCCGGGGGGGCATTACCTTGGCTGTGCCCATACGCAGAACAACTTCCGCGAGGCGTTTTGGAAGTCGGACCTGCTGGATTACAAACCCTTCGAGACATGGTCCGACGAAGGCGCGCGCGATACGCAGGCGCTGGCAACTGCGCGGGTCGAAAAGATGCTGGCCGATTACCAGCAACCCGCACTTGATCCGGCCATTCGCGAAGCGCTGGATGCCTTCGTGGCGGAGCGCAAAGCCGCGGCACCCGATAGCTTTACCTAAGCGCGCTGGGAAACTTGGGCGGCAACGGCATCTGCCGCCAGCGGGCTATTCCGTCGGGGCAAGCGCCGCTGCTGATTTCAAAAAGCGCGCTTCGCCCACCATGGCGATCAACACATCGACGTGGCGCACAAGGCTGTAGCCCGCATCACCTGCCTTGCGCAGGTCGTTCAACTCGGCCTCGATGTCCATCAGCTTGAGCAGCGCGGTGCCGTGGCGCGGCAGCACACCGAAGCCAAGAATGCGCGGCAGATGGGTCGTGCGGCGGTATTCTTCTGCACCAATCCGGGCTGCGCGCATCAGCAGACGTGGGCGGTGCAGTTTGTTGAGCATGGAAAGCAGATCTTGCATGGCAAATACTCCTTAGCGGCGGGGTGGGGAATCACCTCGGCTCGCAAAGCTTTGCACAACCTTGCCGGGTGTTGCGCAATCTTAACTACCGCCGAACGGCAGTTTCATCGCTGTTTATCTTTTGGAAACAATGATGACCAAACCACACAATTTTAACGGACGGGTAACCAAAGGATTCATACTTTGTGAATAACTCTGGGGATAACTCCCCGGTTTGGGCCCGCCAAACATGGAAGTGGCAGTCACGTGAAGGCGCAATATCAAACCGATCAGACCTCGTTGCCGGGATGGGTGCCGGATGGGGCCTTGCATTATCTCGCGCATACCGAAGCAGGCGCTCCGATCCGGGCGCTGGCCCGCAAGGCGGGGTGCCATGCGTCAACGATCATGCGTCAGATACGCCGTATCGAGACCCGTCGGGATGATCCGCTGGTGGATGCGGCGCTGCGCAGGCTTGGTGCGATGCGGCCTGCGTCTCAGGGTTCTGCCCTTCCCACAACAGGAAAGGCCGCCCCAATGACCAAGACCTCCGCCCGACTTCCCGATGAAAAAACCTTTGCGTTCGAAGCGCTCCGGGTCCTGCGCCGCTTGCGCGAGACCGGCGCGGTGCTGGCAGTTGCCGAAGGTATGGAAAAAGCCGTCGTCGTGCGCGAGACCGAAAACGGCCCCGGCGCACGCACGGCGGTGGTGGATGCCGCGGTGGCACAGGCGATGGCCCTCAAAGACTGGATCGCGCCGGGCACGGCGGGGCGGGTCACACGCTACCGCATCACCAATGCAGGCCGCACCGCGCTGCGCCAATTGGCCGAAGAACAGGGCGCGCCAGAGCCGATCAGCGGCTTTGCCGAGGATCAGGCCACATTTGCGGGATTGGACGGGGACTGGGGCGAGGCCAAAGCCGCCCCCCAAGAAACCTCGCGTAGCCGCAACCGCTATCACCTCTCTGACAGCCCCCTGACGGCCCTTGCCCGGCGGCGCGACAAATCCGGCGCGCCCTTTCTTGATGACGCGCTGGTCCATGCGGGAGAGCAACTGCGTGAGGATTTTGAACTCGCTCAAATGGGCGCGCAGGTGGGGCAGAACTGGGACCACTTCTTAACACCGGGGGCGTCGGCATCGGGGCAGGGGGACAATTCGGGCGCTATGGCCTCTGCTGAAGCCCGCAAACGGGTGGCGGATGCGATGGCCGAGCTTGGCCCCGGCCTGTCAGATGTGGTGCTGCGCTGCTGCTGCTATCTTGAAGGGTTGGAGACCACGGAAAAGCGGCTTGGCTGGTCGGCGCGGTCGGGCAAGATCGTGCTGCGGATCGCCCTGATCCGGCTGAAACGGCATTATGACGAAACCGTAGGGCCGGGCGGCCCGATGATTGGCTAAAAAACGGGCGGCGGGGTCATTCACCCGCCGCCCTTTTTCTTATTCAGCGACCGTTGTCGGCGTTTTGTCAGTCACCGAGATCGCGACCTCGTCTTTTTCGCAAGCGGCTCTTACCCCGGCGGCGTAGTCGGGATGCACCTTCTCAAGCACCGCGTACCAACGTTCCTTTACCGATTGCGAGCAGGGTGCCATGGCCCCGGCCATATTGGCGTGCAGACGGTCACGCTGCGCTTGGTCAAAGACCTCAAGGTAGAGTTTGCGCGGCTGGACGTAATCCGCATCGGCCTCTTCCTGCACATAGCGCGCGGCATCACCGGAGATCTTCAGCGGTGGTTCCATCACCGATGGGTCGGGGCGGGCCGATTCCTCATATTGGTTCGGCTCGTAATAGGCATCGGGGTGGCCTGTTTGCTGCGGGAAGAACCGCATGGTGCCGTCCTTGTGGTAGTGGTGCATCGGCGCGGCCTTGGGCGCATTGGCGGGCAGAGCCTCGTAATGCGTGCCCAGACGGTAGCGGTGTGCATCGGCATAGGAAAACACCCGTGCCTGCAACATCTTATCGGGCGAGAAACCGATGCCCGGAATCTTGTTCGACGGGGAATAGGCCGCGTTTTCAATGCTCTGGAAGTAGTTGTCGGGGTTGCGGTTGAACTCCAACATGCCCACGGGGATCAGCGGGTAATCCGCATGGGGCCAGACTTTGGTCAGGTCGAAGGGGTTAAAGCCACAGGTCTCGGCCTCTTCCTCCGGCATGACTTGGATGTTCAACTCCCATTTCGGGTAGTCACCGTCTTCAATCGCGTTGAACAAGTCTTCTTGGAAGCTTTCACGCGTTTCGCCGATCAGCTTTTCGGCCTCCGCATTGCTGCGGTTGCGGATTTCCTGCTGGCAGCGGAAATGGAATTTCACCCAATGCCGCTCGCCCTTTGCATTCCACATCGAGAACGTATGGCTGCCGTAACCGTGCATGTGCATCGGGTTCACCGGGATGCCGCGATCGGACATCAGGATGGTGACTTGGTGGACCGATTCAGGTTGGGCCGCCCAGAAGTCGAACATCGCCTCGGGTGAGCGCAGGTTGGTGCGCGGGTGGCGTTTCTGGGTGCGGATGAAGTCGGGGAATTTATAGGCGTCGCGGACAAAGAAAATCGGGGTGTTGTTGCCAACCACGTCCCAGTTGCCTTCTTCGGTGTAGAACTTCACCGAAAAGCCGCGCACGTCGCGTTCGCTGTCGGCTGCGCCCAATTCGCCCGCCACCGTGGACCAGCGCGACAGGATTTCGCAAGTATTTCCCACCTTTTGGAAGATGGACGCACAGGTGTACTGGCTGATGTCGTGGGTGACAGTGAATTTACCTTCGGCGCCCCAGCCCTTGGCATGAACGGCACGCTCGGGGATACGCTCGCGGTTCTGGTGGGCCAGCTTTTCAATCAACTGGTAATCGTCCAGCAGGATCGGGCCGCGGCTGCCTGCGGTTTTGCTGGTGTCATTGGTCGGCATCGGCGCACCGGCGGTGGTGGTCAGACGTTTGCTCATCTTGGGATCCCCTTTGGTTGTCTGAGGGGAGGATGATGCAGATTCGCGATAATTTCCAATTGCAGTTTTGTAAGTCTTCGATAGTTAAAGGTTATGAATTTCACCTTGAAGCAACTGGAATACTTCCGTGCGCTTGCCACATCGGGCAACTTTGGCCGTGCGGCTGAGGCCTGTAACATCTCACAGCCTGCTTTGTCGGTGCAGATACGCACGCTTGAACAAATCCTCGGCGGGCGGCTGATTGAACGGCAAAGCCGCGCATCGGTCCTGACGCCACTGGGGCGCGAGGTGCTGACCCGTGCGGACGATATCCTGCGACAAGCCCGTTTGCTGGAAGCCTCGGCGCGGGCGCAGGTCGGGCTGTCGGGGACATTGAACCTCGGGCTGATCCCCACTGTTGCGCCCTATCTGCTGCCCGGCGTTTTGGCGGCGCTGCGGGCGCAGGATATTTCCCTGCGGGTCGAGGTGCGCGAGGCCCAGACCGATGTCTTGTTGGCCGATCTGCGCAATGGTGCCTTGGACGCTGCTGTCATGGCGCTGCCTGCGGGCGAGGCTGGCTTGGCCGAGACACCGCTTTTTGAGGATCGGTTCCTGCTCGCCGGATCAGCAGAGCGGATGGCAGGGCCGATGGTTGCGCGCCCTACTGATCTGGCCCGCACGCCCTTGATGCTGCTTGAAGATGGCCATTGCCTGACCGATCAGGCGCTTGAGGTCTGCCAGAGGGATCGAACCCAAGCGGGGATACACACGGGCGCGTCGTCGCTCGCAACCCTTTCGCGGCTGGTGGAAGCGGGGTTTGGCATGACATTGATGCCCGAGATCGCGGCACGCACCGAGCTGGACGCAGCGCCGGGGTTGCGGCTGCACCGTTTCGCAGCGCCCGAACCGGCACGGCAGATCGGCCTCGTGCGCCGCGCAGGCACAATAGAAGGCGGTTGGGTCACCCCACTTGCCGAAACGCTAAGAGATGTGGGGGAAGGGCTGACAGGGCGGCTGCGCAAATCGGTCTAGCCGTAGCCAGCCTGTAGATCAGGCCCGCTTGGGCCTGATCCAATCATCAAAGCAGGCTTACGCCGCTTCGGTTTTCTGCTCATTGGCGAGGTATTCCAGCACGTTCTCGGGGCTGGAAACACCGTAGGGGTCTTCGCCGTGGTTGTCGCAGATGCCGGGCTCTTCGAACCAAGCTTCGATTTTGCCGTCGTTGACGATGGCAGCATAGCGCCAGCTGCGTGCGCCGAAGCCCAAGTTGTCCTTGGCGACCAACATGCCCATGCGGCGGGTGAACTCGCCCGAACCGTCTGGGATCACGTCGATGTTCTTGACGTCCTGCATCTCTTTCCACTTGTTCATGACAAAGCTGTCATTCACCGACAGGCAATAGATCGCGTCGATGCCCTGCTCTTGGAAAGCGGCAAAGTTGTTCTCAAAACCGGGCAGCTGGTAGGTGCTGCATGTCGGTGTGAAGGCACCGGGGAGGGAAAACAGGACGACGCGTTTGCCCTTGAAGAAATCATCGCTGGTTTTGTCTTCCCAGCGGAACGGGTTGGACCCCTCGATGCTTTCATCGCGCACGCGCGCTTTGAAGGTGACGTTGGGAACTTGAATACCGGGTTTCATCGCGTCTCTCTTTCTCGGATTAGATTCTTCGTGGGTTCCTAGCGGATATAAGAAGGCCAATCAACGGGCGCAATGCTGCAACTGCACGGTTCTTCGGGGTAAGGTTAATCTTATTTAGAAACAGCGGGGTAGACCGTTGCAGGCCATGCATGGCAGCCTTGCGGGGGCAAACAGCTAGGCTGGTGGTCATCGACGTGGTGACTATGGTAAGAAGCAGCGACACAATGATCAGAGGCCAGCCATGCGCGATCTGAAGATACCCGAACAGCGCCACCCTGAAAAGGCGCGCAAGCCTGACAATGCCCAGCCAAAAAAGCCGAGCTGGATCCGGGTCAAGGCGCCGGGCGGCAAGGGCTATGCCGAGACCGCGCGGATCATGCGCGACAATAAGCTGACCACGGTTTGCGAAGAGGCAGGCTGCCCCAATGTTGGCGAGTGCTGGTCTCAGGGTCACGCCACGATGATGATCATGGGCGAGGTCTGCACCCGCGCCTGTACGTTTTGCAACATCGCCACCGGCAAGCCGCCCGAGGATCTGGATGTCTTCGAGCCGGGCCGCGTGGCCGATGCCGTGGCGAAACTGGGGTTGAACCACGTTGTCATCACCTCGGTCGACCGCGACGATATCGAGGATGGCGGGGCCGAGCATTTTGCTCAGACCATCCGCGCCGTGCGCCACCGTAGCCCCGAGACCACGATCGAGATTCTGACACCCGATTTCATCCGCTGCGGCCCCGAAGCGCTGGAAAAGGTTGTCGAAGCGCGCCCCGATGTGTTCAACCACAATCTTGAGACTGTGCCGGGTCTTTACCCCGAAGTGCGCCCCGGTGCGCGCTACTTCCATTCCTTGCGGCTGTTGCAGCGCGTAAAGGAACTCGATCCCTCAATGTTCACCAAATCCGGCATCATGGTGGGTTTGGGCGAAGACCGCCAAGCGGTCATTCAGGTCATGGAAGACATGCGCGCCGCCGACATCGATTTCCTGACCATCGGCCAGTATTTGCAGCCTACGCCCAAGCACCACGCGCTGGACCGTTTTGTGACGCCCGAGGAGTTCGCGTCCTACGAAAAAGCGGCCTATGGCAAAGGGTTCCTGATGGTCTCTTCAACGCCGCTCACGCGCTCGTCCTACCACGCGGGCGATGACTTCGCGCGTCTGCGCGAGGCGCGGAACCGAAAGCTTGGGCTGGCCTGATACGCCGCCCGGCGTTACCCGCCGGGCAGGGCTTTTAGATAGGCGGCAATCGCGGCGCGGTCGCTTTCGGGCAGTTGCGACAGGTTTCTCACCACTTCGGCCATTTCACCTCCGGCGCTGTCATACTCCGGCGTGAAGCCCGAGGTAAAATACTCCACCAGATCGACCTTTGACCAATCCAGTTGCGCAGGCGTGATGCCGGGGATTTTGCCTTTGCCCGATGGGTTCGGCGCACCCGTCAGCCAAGCACTGCGGTCCAGCGCGCCGAGAGCGTTGCGTGGCGTGTGGCATTCGCCGCAGTGGGCGAGCCCTTCGGCCAAATAGCGCCCGCGCAGCAACTCTGCATCGTGATCGCCGGACAGCACGTAATCGTCCTCGGCAAAGAGCAGTTTCCACAGACCCAGCCCGCGGCGGATGTTGAAGGGAAAGCCCACCTCATGCGCTTTGCTGGCTGTGTCACTGGCGGGCAGGGTCAGGATATAGGCAAAGAGGTTCGCCACGTCCTGCGGGGCCAGATGGCCATAGGCGGTATAGGGAAATGCGGGGTAGTAGTGTTGCCCCGCGGGCGAGACGCCGCGCGTGACGGCGCGGGCGAATTGCGGCAGGGTCCAATCGCCGATGCCCTGTTCGGGGTCGGGCGAGATATTGGGCGCGTAAAAGGTGCCGAACTCACTGGGGAATGCGAGCCCGCCTGCCAGCACGAGCTGGTCTTTGCCCTCACTTTTGGGCACCGCATGACAGGACACGCAGCCCCCGGCGGCAAAGATCAATGCGCCCGCTTGCGGGTCGGGCGTGAGGCCTTTGGCATAGTCAGGCTCAAGCGGATCGGGCCGGGTCAGCACCCAGCCAAGGGCCGCGCCGAGGACGGCGCAGCCCAATAAGAATAAGAGGATACGGCGCAAGGATTAGTTCTTGGGCACGCGGTAATCATCGTGGCAGGCGCCACAGGCTTTGCCCAGATTGCCCATGCTCGCCTTAAGTGCATCCAGATCGGTCCCGGCTGCATCCATCATCGCGGCGCTGGCGGTTTGCAGGTTCTCTAGCTTGCTCGCAAAGCCCTCGGCATCGGTCCAGACTTCGGCCTTCGCATCTGACCCTTCGACCATCCCAGTCTCGGTGCCTTCAACCCACATGGTCGAAGGATCAAGCGTGGCGGCGGCGTGCAGGTTGGCGGCGGCGACCTTGGCTTTCTCGGCGTCATACTCGGCTTCGCCCTTGGCCATGCCGCCCAGAATGCCGGTGTGGTAGGCAATGATCTGCATCTGCGCATGGCGTGCGCCGACGGCCGCTTTGGCGGCCTTGTCGCTATGGCTGGCGGCAAAACCCGTGGTGGCGATCAGCAGCGCGCCGAGGCTGATGGCGGAAATACCCTTAGTCAAATACATGATGTTCTCCCTTTGATTTCTGTAGGGTAACATGGCGACGATATGTCGCAAAAAACAAAAATGTGATCGGCGGATGAGGGCCTTAGAAGCGGCGGGGGATGCGTTCGGCGGTGGCCCAATCGGGCCAGTAGCCTAGCCATTCCACCAGCCCAATGGCCAGCGCTGCCGCGATAATGGCAAAGACGAGGATGACGCGTTTCAGCGATGGCGGGTTGCGCACCCAAAGGGACATGCGCAGCAGCCAACGCGGGTCCATCACGTAAAGCGGACCTTGCCGATGTAGGGCAGGTTACGGTTGCGTTGGGCAAAGTCGATGCCGTAGCCGACCACGAATTCATCTGGTATCTCGAAACCGGTCCAATCGGCCTTGAGGTCGACTTCGCGCCGCGTCGGTTTATCCAGCAATGCGATGGACTTAAGCCGCTTAGGCTCGCGCGAGCGCAGCAGATTTGTGACATGGTGCAGTGTGTGGCCGGTGTCGACGATGTCTTCGACGACCAGCACATCGCGGCCTTCGATGGCGCCGCGCAGGTCCTTGAGGATACGCACTTCGCGGCTGCTCTCCATTGCGTCGCCATAGCTGGAGGCTTCGAGGAAATCGACTTCGATAGGCAAGTCCAACTCGCGCACCAGATCAGCGATGAACACGAAAGAGCCGCGTAGAAGGCCCACGACAATCAGCTTGTCAGTGCCGTCGAATTCATCGTGAATCTCGCGGCAGAGGTCTTCGATCCGGGCCGCGATGGCCTTGGCCGAGATCATTTCATCGATGACGTAAGGCCGTTGTGCCATGGTTTTGCCCTTGAATCTGCGGGGTCGAACAGTGAGATAGGGGGTAACCTGCAACGCAACGGAACGCAATGCCCACCCATTCTGAGACCCGCCAACTGCCTTACACGGCGCAACAGATGTATGATCTGGTCGCCGACGTGGGCCGCTATCCCGAATTCCTGCCTTGGACCGCCGCTGCGCGCATTCGCAGCGACGAGGACCGGGGCGATCACCGTGTGATGGAGGCCGATCTGGTGATCTCCTTCAAGGTGTTCCGCGAGCGTTTCACCAGCCGCGTGGTGCTGTGGCCGGACGAAAAGAAGATCGACACAGAGTATTTGGACGGGCCGTTCAAATACATGAAGTCAAACTGGCATTTCGAGGATTCGCTCGACGGCTGTCAGGTGCATTTCTTTGTCGATTTCGAGTTTAAGAATGCCATCCTGCAAAAGATCATCGGCGTGGTCTTTAACGAGGCGATGCAGCGGGTTGTGCGGGCCTTTGAGGCGCGGGCAAAAGCGCTTTATGGGCCGAAGGCCTGACGCGGCCTTCGGCATTTTTGGTCCCGACAGGATCAGCTGGTCATGTCGTAAGCGCGTTCGCCGTGGATCGACAGATCAAGACCGTTGGTTTCGGTCTCAGCATCTACGCGCAGCGGCGTGATTGCTTTGCACAGATAAATCAGCGCAACACTGACTACCGTGGTGAAAATCCCCACAATGGCCAAGGCGCCCAGTTGCGCCACCCATGAGCCAAGGCCCAGTGCCGCGATCATAATCGTGCCGAAAATACCGCCAACACCGTGAACGGCGAAGACATCTAACGTGTCGTCGATCTTGAACCGGTTGCGCACCAGCACGACGACCTCTTGGCACAAGATGCCCGCAACCGCACCGATCAGCAGCGCCGCCCATGGGCCGACAAAGCCAGCGGCGGGGGTGATCGAAGCAAGGCCCGCGATGGTGCCGGTGACAATGCCCACGAGCGATGCCTTGCCAAACTTCACCTTTTCCCACAGCGCCCAGGTCAGCGATGCCGTGGCGGCAGAAATATGTGTCACGGTGATCGCCATCGCCGCACCGCCGTCCGCCGCCAATTGAGAGCCACCGTTAAAGCCAAACCAACCGACCCAGAGCATCGCTGCCCCGATCATCACAAAACCGGGGTTATGCGGTGGGGTCGTCTTGTTCTTACGCGGGCCGAGGAAGACCGCGAGGATCAGCGCCGCCAGCCCGGCGGTTTCATGGACCACGATGCCGCCTGCGAAGTCCTTGACCCCGACAGCACCAAAGATACCGCCATCGCTCATCATGCCGCCCCCCCAGATCCAATGCACCACCGGCGCATAGCACAACAGCATCCACAGGCCGGAAAACAGCAGCACAAAGCCAAAGCCCACGCGCTCAACATAGGACCCGACGATCAGCGCGGGTGTGATGATGGCAAATGTCATTTGAAAGGCAAAGAACAGGATTTCGGGGATCGTACCAGAGAGGGAATCGGCGTTCACGCCGTTTAGCCCAATCTTGCCCAAGCCGCCCCAAAAGCCATTCTCTGCGGGGCCAAAGGCGATGGAATAACCGACCAGAAACCATAGAACGCTCATCAAACAGGCGATGGCGTAGCAATGCATGAATACGCTGAGCACGTTGCGGCTGCGCACCAGTCCGCCATAGAACAGTGCCAATCCCGGCAGTGTCATGAAAAGCACGAGGGCGGTTGCGGTCATTATCCAGGCAGTATCTGCGGCGATCATTAGGGCGCTCCGGTTTACAAAGGTTGCAGGCAGAAAGCGCAGAGAACGCGGGCAGGAAAGCTTTTATACGGGCAGAGCCGCCTCTTTTGCGGGCAAATGCACAAAAGCACATCAATTAAGCAGGTCTAATGGGGGTGTGCCTATTTATCGGGCAGTTTTGCAAGGGCGCCCTGCAGCAGGCCAAGGGCATGGTCGCGGGCGGCCTTGCGCACTGCGGCGCGGCCCAATGCGCCGAATTCAACAGTCTCAGTTTGGGTGCCCGTGTCTTGGGCAAGACCAAAACAAACCCGTCCTTCGGGCTTGTGCTCAGACCCGCCTGGGCCTGCGATCCCGGTGATTGAAACTGCCAAAGCAGCACACGATCGCGTCAAGGCCCCATGTGCCATTTCCAACGCGACAGGCTCGGACACCGCGCCATATGTGGCAATGGTTGCCGTCGCGACCCCAAGCATCTCGGTCTTGGCGGTATTAGTATAGCTGACGAAGCCGCGTTCAAAAACGGCGGAGGCGCCGGGCAGGTCGGTCAGCGCCGCGGCCAGCATTCCCCCGGTGCAGCTTTCGGCGCAGGCGATCATCACGCCCGCCCGTTTGCCTTGGGCCAGAATCTCTGCTGTAACGCTCATCCCATCAGCACCCCATGCGACAGCGCCGCCAACGCCACGACGCCAAGGGCCGCAAAGACCCCTGCAAACACATCGTCCAGCATGACGCCAAGGGGGTCGCCGCGCCGGTCGGCCCAACCGACAATCAGCGGTTTCCAGATGTCGAACAGTCGGAACAGGGCAAAGGCGGCGATCCAACCGGGCCACATGGCGAGGATCGGGATTTGCATGGACCACGCCGCATAGGACAGCGGCAAAAGTGCGATCCATTGGCCGACCAGTTCGTCAATGACAACCTCGGACGGGTCATGATCGCCACTGCCTGCGGTGTAGCGCGCCGTTGCCCACCAGCCCAGCGGGAAGGCGAGGATGAGGCCGATCACCAGCAGGGGAAAACCGCCCAGCACATGCAGCATCCAGGCATAGGGCAGGGCGATCAGCGATCCCCATGTGCCGGGAGCAGGGCGGATGTGGCCGACGCCAAGCAGGGTCGCGATCAGATGGGCTGGGGTCATGTCTTCACCAATGTTGCTGTGGCCATACAGGCGATGCCTTCGCCGCGTCCGGTAAAGCCGAGGCGTTCGCTGGTTGTGGCTTTGACGGACACCCGGTCGATTTCAATTCCCAGCATCTCGGCCATGGCGGCGCGCATCGGGGCAACGTGGGGCCCGATCTTAGGCGTTTCGCAGATCAGCGTGCAATCGACATGGGTAAGGATGAACCCCATCTCGCGGGCCAGTTCCGCTGCGTGGCGCAGGAATATGTCGCTGCGCGCCCCTTTCCACTGCGGATCGCTGGGGGGGAAGTGGTGGCCAATGTCGCCGCGTGCCAGCGCGCCGTAGATTGCATCGGTGACGGTATGCAGTGCCACATCGGCATCCGAATGGCCGACAAGCCCGTGGGTATGGGGAATGTCGACGCCGCAGAGGGTTACATGTTCGCCGGGGCCAAAGGCGTGAACGTCAAATCCGTTGCCGGTGCGAATATCCATGCGGGTCTCCAAAAGGCGGGCGGCGCGGGCGAAATCCTCGGGCCGGGTGATTTTCAGGTTATCGGCGCTGCCCGGGGTGATGGCAACCTGAAGCCCGGCGGCGCGGGCGACTTCGACATCATCGGCGGCGGGGCCGTCATAGGCGGCGTGGGCGGCGCGGATCACGGCAAGGTCGAACCCTTGCGGGGTCTGGGCGGCGAACAAGTTGCTGCGGTCTTGGGTGCCGGTGACTGTGTCGTTAGCACCGCGCCAGAGCGCGTCGGTGACGGGCAGGCCGGGGGCGGCTGCTTGGTGGTCGGTCAGTGCTTCGATCACGCCTGTGATGACCTCGGCGCTGACGCATGGGCGGGCGGCGTCATGGATGAGCACTTTGTCAGCGGTCTTGATCGCCGCCAGCCCGCGCTGCACTGAAGCCGAGCGTTCGGCCCCGCCGGTGGTCACGGTGATGCCCTTGGCAGTAAAGGCGGCGGCATGCTCCATGTCATCTGCGTGCAGCACGAGCACGATCTCGGTGATCTGCGCCATGGCCTCAAACACCGCCAACGTATGGTCGATCACCCGCGCCCCGGCGAGCGGTTGCCATTGCTTTGGCTGCAGGCCACCTGCGCGGCTGCCTCGGCCTGCGGCGACGATCAGGGCGGCGATGCTCATATGCGTTCTACTATCAGGCCAAAGGACATGGCTCTGTCTAGGCAATGCGGGGACGGGGTGCAATCTGAGGGTGCTGCCTAAAAATTAGGCAATGGCGTGGCGCATAGCGGCTTTTCAGGCTAGATTTATTGAGGTCACCTTGCCGTGGGGCTACACAACAAGAGACCGCACAAGGATTAATCATGTGACCGCCGACCCTCTGAACTTTACCCCTCCCGTCTTGCTGGCGCCGATGGCCGGGATCACCGATCTGCCCTATCGCAGCCTTGTGGCGCGATTCGGCGCGGGGCTGGTCGTGTCGGAAATGGTTGCCAGTCAGGAATTGCTTAGCCGCCGCCCCGGCACGCGGGAAAAAGCAGAGCTTGGGCTTGGCGTGGTCGGCACCTCAGTCCAACTGGCTGGACGCGAGGCCGCGCCGATGGCCGAAGCGGCGCGGATGGTCGAGGCGATGGGTGCCGAGATCATCGACATCAATATGGGTTGTCCGGCCAAGAAGGTCACGCAGGGCGCTTCCGGCTCTGCTTTGATGAAAACGCCGGACCACGCGCTGCGGCTGATTGAGGCGGTGGTGGGCGCGGTCAAGGTGCCGGTGACGCTGAAAACCCGGCTGGGCTGGGACGACAATATGCTCAACGCCGCTCCGATCGCCAAACGGGCAGAGGATGCGGGCGTTCAGATGATTACGATCCATGGGCGCACGCGCTGTCAGTTCTACAAAGGCCGCGCTGATTGGGCCGCGATCCGGGCGGTGAAGGATGCGGTCTCGGTCCCGGTCATCGCCAATGGCGACATCACCAGCAGCCAAAATGCGCGTCAGGCATTGGCGCTTTCGGGTGCGGACGGTGTCATGGTGGGGCGCGGAGCGCAGGGGCGGCCTTGGCTGCTGGCGCAGATTGCTCATGATCTATACGGCCACCCGGCCCCCATGGTGCCGACTGGGGCTGCACTGGCCGATATGGTCGCGGCGCATTTCGAGGCGATGTTGCAGTTTTATGGCGCGGACCTTGGCGGGCGCGTCGCACGCAAGCATTTGGGCTGGTACATGGACCACGCATGCACCCCGGCCGATCTGCGCCGTGCATTGCTGACGGCAAGAGAGGCCACAGCGACCTTTGCCCTGATTGGTGACGCTATGGCCCCCGACCATGCGGTCGCGGCATGACCGTGCCTGTCCCTGAGCAGCAGATTTGGACTTCGCTGCCTGTGCCTGCCTTTATCGTGGGGGAGGATGATCGGGTCACTGATATCAACCCTGCCGCCGAAGGGTTTTTGAACACTTCGGCCCGGTCCGCCTGCGGTGTGCCGCTGTGGAAGCTGATCGCCGTCGATCACCCGCTCGAAGCTGCTTTCGCCCGCGCGCGCGCGCAGAGCACGCCGCTTTTCGTCAATGATGTTGATGTCGGGGCAATGCAACGGGCGCCACTGCAATGCGGTCTGCAAATTGCGCCGTTATCGGGCGGCACGGGGGAGATGATCTTGATGATTACCCCGCGCGAATTGGCTGGGCGGGTGACACAGGATCACAGTGTCAAATCCGCTGCCAAATCCGCCATCGGCATGGCAGAGATGCTTGCGCATGAGATCAAAAATCCGCTGGCCGGGATCACCGGGGCGGCGCAACTGCTGTCGATGAACCTGCAAAAGGACGATCTGGAACTGACGGATCTCATCGTTACGGAAAGCCGCCGGATCGTGAAGTTGCTGGAGCAGGTCGAGCAGTTTGGCAATCTGACCGCCCCCGAACGCCGCGCGGTCAATCTGCATGATGTGCTGGACCGCGTCCGACGCTCTGCGCTGTTAGGGGTCGGGGCGAATATGAGGATTATCGAAGACTACGACCCTTCGCTGCCGCCCGCGCTCGGGGACAAGGATCAGCTGATGCAGGTACTGTCCAATCTTATCCGCAATGCCTCAGAAGCGGCGGGGCCAGAGGGCGGGACGATCCGGTTGCGCAGCTTTTACGAACATGGCTTCCGCCTGCGCCGTGCCGATGGCGATGGGCAATTGCTGCCCCTGCAGATTGAGGTGATCGACGATGGCCCCGGTCTGCCCGAACATATTCGCGCGGATGTTTTTGATCCCTTTGTCTCGGGCCGGGAAAACGGCACCGGCCTAGGGTTGGCGCTCGTTAGCAAAATTATTTCAGACCAC
>Ga0209344_10003605_pt1 | contig 15076 bp, 11 predicted proteins | sample Cruoilmetagenom6_FD_187293 | JGI IMG/M metagenome (GOLD analysis project Ga0209344, IMG submission 187293) | Oil polluted marine microbial communities from Coal Oil Point, Santa Barbara, California, USA - Santa Barbara Oil Seep Sample 6 (SPAdes)... | ecosystem: Environmental > Aquatic > Marine...
TTGGAAGATGCATTTGCGTTCCCAGGTTTTGTCCCTGCCTATATCCGCCCGCTGTTTTGTCGCGGTATCGGCCCATTCCGCTGGGCGGCTTTGTCGGGTGATCCCGAAGACATTTACAAGACCGACCAGAAAGTGAAAGAAATTCTGCCGGACAACACCCACCTGCACAATTGGTTGGATATGGCCCGCGAACGGATTGATTTTCAGGGCATTCCGGCACGTATCTGCTGGGTTGGTCTGGGTGATCGTCATCGTCTGGGTCTGGCCTTCAACGAAATGGTCAAAAATGGTGAGTTAAGCGCCCCTGTTGTGATCGGTCGCGATCACCTCGATTCCGGGTCCGTGGCGTCGCCCAACCGTGAAACAGAGGCGATGATGGACGGCTCGGATGCTGTATCTGACTGGCCGCTGTTGAACGCGCTTGTCAACACAGCGTCCGGCGCCACATGGGTCAGTCTGCATCACGGCGGCGGCGTGGGCATGGGTTTCAGTCAGCATTCGGGTGTGGTCATCTGTGCAGATGGCACAGACGACGCAGCCAGACGGCTTGCGCGGGTGCTGTGGAACGACCCGGCCTCGGGTGTCTGGCGCCATGCCGATGCGGGTTATGAAATTGCCAAGGACTGCGCGAAAGAACATGGTTTGCGACTGCCGGGCATTCTAGGAAACTGAGAGTTTGAATAACCTCGGGATGAGAACGGTGGCTCGCGAGTGGCCATCGTTCTCATGCGGTTCTTACACTGTAAGATCGATTTGCCAATATCCTGGATTGTGCCGCAAATTCACAAAGTATGAAGTATTTGCAGCTTGCTGCTGGCGACGAACTGCGATCAGCGCTGACAGGATTCGTTGCCTTATTTCGCGTGTGTATCTTGAAATAATGCTTCTCTTGAGGGCGAATTTTTCGAAACCCGGCCATCCAAAGGCCAACCTGCGAGAGATAGAATACCTACGTAAATCGTAATTGTGTCAAAATATATATATATTTATCAATGCGATAATGTGAATGCGACGCGTGGCATTCACATCTGGCCACAATTCTTCCTGCAATCCACCCAAACCAGTCTCACTTTTGCTCGGTCTTAATGGCTGAGTGATCTGCGGATTAATGAGTGACCTGTTGTTTGGCCCGAATGTGAACCGTCATCAAATTGCGGCGTTTCCGTGTGGAAACCGTCCAGTTTCGAGACGTTCAAAACGAGTGGAGAACCAGGAATATGCCTACAGGCTATTTGGTCACCCTAGGTGACGGGAGTTTAGATGCTGGCGATGTGATTAGCGGTGCAGCCATCGTTTTCACAGCGGATTCCGGCTATCCAACAGGTTTGGGCGGGGGGCAATGGACATGGACCGGTAGCGACGGCGGACTTCCCTACGCAGATGAACTGGAACCTGGGCAATATTGGCTGGCAGACAACGGAAACGTCTATTTCGTGCCCGACTTTGGGCCGGTCAACACGCTTAGCACTGCGACGGTGAGCTCGGCACCTGCGTATTCCGATTCAAACGTCGTGGACGGAACGGACGGCGGGGAGTTGATGGATGTCGGTTACACCGACGGCGATGGCGATCAGATTTCCAATTCCGATGACGTGATTTACGGCAATGCCGGGTCCGACACGATTAGTGGCGGTGGTGGTAACGATACGATTGACGGTGGCGATGGCAGCGATTCCGTCGAGGGGGGCACCGGTAACGACAACATCGTTGGCGACAGGGTTGGCCCGGCGCAGTCCCTGAATGAAACCATGCAATACAGCTATGCTCAGGACGACGATGGAGACCGGGCGGCACATTTCGGCGATGAAGGCACTGGTCATGAAGACGACCCGTTGCTTCTCATCGACGGGGATTTAGGTACAGAAGTCAAATATCACGAGGGCGACATTGTCGAATACGCCTTTGGGCAAACCGTTGCCGCCGGAACCTGGATTACTCTGACCGAAGGGAGCGGATCCGAAGACGGTAATATTGACGTCTATGTCAGCTTTGGCACAACCGACGCAAACGGGGACACCTTGTCGGGCGGGGGCGGCGGGCTTGGGTATGAGAATGCCGTCACAAATGGGCAATCCGTTCTCATTTATTCGGGCCCGTCCAATGCCACGGTCAACCTCGAAATTCCGATGGAAGCGACCCATATTCAGTTTGTTTCGCAGGACACGCATTCCGGTTGGTCAGAAATTGAATTTACTGAACTGTTGACTCCGCTGGCACCTGGTGATGACACCATATCCGGCGGTGATGGCGCCGATACAATTGACGGTGGTTTAGGGGATGACAGTCTGGATGGCGGCGCTGATGACGACTCCATCCTCGGCGGTGAAGGTAACGACACGATCTTTGGCCAAGGCGGTGCAGATACGATTTTCGGCGGCGAAGGCAATGACGATATCGAAGGTGGGTCGGAGAACGACAGCGTTGATGGCGGCCTAGGCGATGATGCGATACGCGGCGACGGTGGCAACGACACGATCTATGGCGGCGACGCGGGCACAAATGCGCCGCTGGAACGGGTTGCGTTTAAATGGAGCGATATACCCGACCCTGACAACGACGGACAGATTGACGACGGTGACGGGCTGGACGACGGAACACAAACCGTTAGCGGTGTCACTGTCACCCACAGTTACAGCAGTTCGAATGTCTCTTATGGAACCGAGTCGACTTATACTGGCGGTATTGACGCCGGAAGCGACACCGTTAACGCAAATAGCGTTGCGTCTCTGGATGGTAACTCGACAACCACGTTGAGTTTTTCCAAACCAGTCGAAAATGTTGAATTTAACGTCAATGATTTCGAGAACAGCCTCGAATTTCTTACAATCCGTGCCTATGATGCGGACAACAATCTGATCACTTTCGACGTCACACAGGGCTCGGCGGTAAGCGGGTCCAACACAGATGCGGCCGCAGGAAATGACCGGTTTTTCGGCACGGCGGGTGGAAATTCTGACACCTCCGCCACCGGTTCAGTCCAGATAAGCATTCCGGGTCCAGTGTCGCGCGTTGAATTGGATTATGACGACAACGGCGGAACGCTAACCGTCACGGACGTCTGGTTTGACGACCCTGATACCGGCGTTGATATGTCGGGCGACGACACTATTGATGCAGGTAGCGGCGATGACGTCATACTGGCGGGGGTCGGGAACGACGTTATTGCAGGTGGTATCGGCACCGATACATATGACGCCAGCGTCTCGTCGGATCTGGCGGATGAGACAATTACCGTAACCGTCGACGCCAATGGCGATGGCACGGCGGTCAAGTCCGTGGACGGATCTACGGATACATTCACCAGCATAGAAAGTTTCTACGCCGGTGAAGATGAAAATGAGGCCGATGAATTCACAGTCGCTGCACCGGTGAGCCGCGATGACGTTTCGGGTATCGACAACAGTGCGGTTGGTTTCTTTACCTCCGACGATACAGGTTTGTCATACTTTTTCGGCGGCGTCGGTGAGCCCACAATCAACGATATTTTGACGCGCAATTTTGATCCTGGCGGCGGTGCTTTGCGACCACAGGGCACATATAACATCGCCAGCGGGGAAGAAAACGGCGCACAGATTGGAACGTTCTATTTCGAAGGCTTCGAGAAGGTGAATTTTGATGTCATCTGTTTCGCGCGCCATACTATGATTGAAACCGAACGTGGCGAGGTCGCAGTTGAAGACTTGGTTGCAGGTGACATGGTTTTGACGCTGGATAGCGGATATCAGCCCATTCGTTGGATCGGGTCCACAACGGTTGCGGCAATAGGAAAGAACGCCCCAATTGTTGTCACCGAAGGCACGTTGGGTAACACGCGAGATCTGTGGGTTTCCCCGCAACACCGGGTGTTGTTGGAAGGCTGGCGGCAGGAAATGTTATTTGGAGAGTTACAGGTTTTGGCCCCCGCCAAAGCGTTATGCAACGGGTCGACGATCCGACAGGTTCAGGGCGGATTGGTCGAATACTTTCATATGATGTTTGACAGGCATGAAATCGTTTACGCGCAGGGTGCTCTTAGTGAAAGTTTCCACCCAGGCGAGGTGGGGATGGACAGTGTCAGTCAGGATTGTTTCGATGAGATTCTGATGGCTTTTCCGGAGTTGCACAGCAATCTTATGGCGTATGGCCCATCAGCACGAGTCAGCCTCAAGCCGTTTGAAGCGGAGATGCTCGCTGATGATTTCCTGCCAAGTGATATTCATTTGCAACACACATTGGCCGCGTGAACCAAATGTACCTTGTAGGGACCATCAGAGATGAGGCAGAAAACTCTAAGTCAACCTGAGGCACGGAAACTATTTCAGATCTTAGTATTTATCCGAATCTTCTATGTATGCCGGTGTTATGTTCCCCAATTTCGGCGCTGGTTGAGAAGTGCAGACAACGCCCCGAATTTCGTTGTGGCGCCCACAGGCAATGTCGGCGTCCTTTTAGACATCTGATCGTGTCATGCGCATGAGTTTCCTCCGGCGCGGTTGATTTTTTTCATGATCAGATTGGCTTGGGTCAATCCAAGGTCGCAACCACAGTATCATTCGGGGATCCATGCGAGCATCCAACTTTCGCGCATAAGCACGTTTACGAAAGCTTTGTGACAGGCGCGTCTTCGTTAACCCCAGGGTGGTGTTCTGTGGAAAACAGGGCGCAAAGTACACGAGCGCCTTGTCGGATATTGAGGTAGATTTCTATAGACAGGGTCAGATACTCTGCCGTCTAGGGTGCCGTGTCGATCGCTGGTCGGGTCTGTGGCAAATGCGAGAGTTGCGCACAACGTAAGGCGTCACCAAGGCTACGTGGTTTGATCGATGTATTTTTGGAACGCAGCAAGCGTTTCGTCGCTCACGTGATGTTCGATCCCTTCAGCATCATGTTCTGCAATCTCTTGCGACACACCCAGTGCGCACAAGAACGACACAACAATCCGATGCCTTTTCCGGCAGGCTTCAGCCAGGATTCGACCCGTATCCGTAAGAAACACCGCGCGATATGGTTCATGCGTAATGAATCCTTCGCGTTTCAGTCGGCCAAGGTTCTTGCTTACAGTGGGCTGGGCAACGCCAAGGCGGTTCGCAATGTCGACGGGTCGCGCTTCGCCATTTTGTTGAATCAGTTCTTCGATAAGCTCAACATAGTCTTCAACGACCTCGCTTTGATGCGCAATCCGCACGGATTCAAATCCATTGGCCTGATCATCCACGGTGCGGCCAGTTTGGTCTTCTGCGTGCTGATTCATCGCTAAGTGATCACTTTTTGGTTAGCCGTACGGAAATAACAATATGCCTGACGTCTTGAAGCTTGACAATATGATAGCATGTTCTAATAAACTTAGCCGAAGCTAAGAATTTAATACAGGGCCAACATGAAACGTTTTCTGACTGCCTTAACTCTCGCCCTTGCCCCGTCCGTCGGTTTTGCGACCGTGGTGGAACAGGCCCCCTGGACGCCCGAAGCGGCGGCCTATCGTTTGACCGTATTTTTGGGCAATCTGAATCCCGTGCCCTGGGCGATGATCGAAAACAGTTGGGAAAAACCGGTTGCAGGTGGGGCAGTTGACGAATCCGCTTTGTCGCAAATGGATATCTCGGAACAGGACATAATGCGCGCGGCCATTGCGACCAATGACCGTCAGGCCGTTTTCGAGGCAGCAACAAGCGTTATTTACGACGGCATTCTTGTGGATCTACAGGCGGCGGCGAACAATTTGGGCACTGCTCAAGCGGCGATCAACGTCGCAGAGGCACAGGCCCTGTTTCGCGCGCTTGAGGATGGTATTCAAGCGGCCGACCCTGATGCCTTTCGCGCGTTGGGCCGGGCGTGGTTACAAATGAATTCGTCACTTGGGTCCAGTGGTGTTTTGGGGACCGGTGCATTTGATGCGAACGGCGAACAGTTTGCGCAGGCGCGCGAGGTTGTCGAAACGTATTTGACCGCAAACTATGCGCCAGATGAATTTGTGGATCGTAAAACGCTAAGCCCAATTCCGGAAAGCGCCATTGTGGCGGGCCTTTTGGTTGACTTGCCTGCAACGCTTCCACCGGGGTCCGACATCGCGGACCAACGGCAACTGCCTCGGCTTGTCCTGCAATTCGAAGAGGCAGGCGAAGACGAGGCAAATCTGCCATTGGTGGCTTACGGGGATATGTTGTTTGATAGCCCCGAGATTTTTGGCGGCCCGGCACGCCAGCTGGGTATTGCATGTTCGACGTGCCACAACCGATCAGACGTGAACCGCGATTTCTTTATCCCGGGTCTCAGCCACCGGGCTGGTGGTATGGACGTGGACGGTGCGTTTTTTAACCCGCTGTTCAATGATCGCGTGGATGATCACCTCGATACACCATCGTTACGTGGCATTCGGTTTACCGCGCCTTATGGCCGGGACGGGCGCGAGGCCAGTTTACGCCGGTTTACCCGCAATGTGATCGTGACGGAATTTGCAGGACAGGAACCAAGCCCGTTCCAGTTGGACGCCATGGTCGCCTATATGCGCGCCTTTGATTTCTTGCCAAATCCAAAGATTGATCGGGCTGGTGTGCTGACCAATCTGGCCTCTGATGCGGCAAAACGTGGCGAGGTACTGTTCAACACACCTTTCGATGGCCTCAACGGCCGGTCTTGTTCCAACTGTCACACCCCGGACCGCAATTTCAGGGACGGTAAAACCTATGACATCGGTTCATCCGAGGCCCCGTTCGAAGGTGGCACGGCAACGCAGTTTGATACACCGACCCTGCGCAATGTGAAATTCAGCGCGCCATATATGCATGACGGATCACTTCCCACGCTGGTCAGTGTTGTGGATTGGTTCAACGACAGTAAATCACTTGATCTGGATGACGCGCAACGTGCCGATCTGACGGCCTATCTTGAGGCGGTTGGCGATGGCGAAGACCCTTATCAGGTCTTTGAGGGCAAAGAGAGCGAATTCCGCCTTGCCTTTGAGGAGCTTACGACGTTTGCTTCGACCCTCAACACGCTGCTGCCCGCGCGTGATGCGGTGAACATTGCCATTCTCGTCGACACAGTTGCGCCTGACCTTGCCGCAGATGCCGGCACAATGACCAACCTGTCCGCCCGTCCAGAAGTGTACCAAATGGCCGAAACCCTGGAGGCTGTAGGCGATGCCGCAGCGGCGGGGAATTGGGCCGAGGCCGAAATCCATTGGCAGACGTTCCAAACTCTGCAAACTGAATTTGACGCGAGGATGTTCTGATGCTGTCACGCCGAAATTTTCTGGCCAGCGTAGCCGCCAGCCTGACAATCCCCTCCATTGCCCATGCCTCTGAGGGGTTGAAGCTGGCGTTCATCCCGCAGGAAAACCCTGACAAATTACTGGGTGACATTCGTACCATTTCGGAGTGGTTGTCAGAACAGGTTGGTGTACCGGTCACCGGTTTCGTAACTTTTGATCACGCCGCTGCGGTTGAAGCACTTCGAAATGGTGACGCCGACATTTCGTTTATGGGGGCGTTGCCATTTGTGTTGGCCGAGGCCGAGATCGGCGCAGTGCCGCTTTTGTCCGAGGTTTATCGCGGCACGCCCAGCTATTCGGGCCGTATTTTTGTTCGTCGCGATAGCGGCATCAAAACGCTGGCTGATCTTAAGGGACGTGACATTGCCTTTGCCGACCCGATTTCGGAATCCGGATACCTTTATCCGTTGGATTTGTTTGTAAAGGACGGGTTAATCGCATCGCCGGATCAGGCGGATCGCTTCTTTGGCCACAAGTTTTTCGCCGGCGGGTACCAACAGGCAATGCAGGCCATGGCAACGGGCATGGTCGATGCCGCCGGTGCCAGCCAATACGCCGACCTGTTACTTACGCCTGAACAACAGTCTGAGGTGACTTGGATCGCGGATTCCGAACAAATACCAAGCCATGTGGTCATTGCTCGTTCCGGGCTGAACGCGGGTGTGCAGGCGCGCTTTGTTGCTGCCATGCTTAGCTTGAACAGTGAAGAAAACCGGCATCTGTTGTCGTATCTCTACGGTCCCGACGGGTATGTTGCTGCTAACGTCAGCGATTATGACGGCGTGCGTGCGACGGCCAAACGATACGGGTACTTGAAATGACCAAAGCTGTTTCCCTTGCAGGAATTGATCACCGGTTTGGCAGTGTGAAATCGCTGTCGGACATTGATCTGTCCGTAGATGTAGGGGAAAGTTTGGCGTTGATCGGTCCGTCAGGTGCCGGCAAGTCAACGTTGCTTGCGTTGCTGGACGGGCGGTTGCGTGACTGGCACGGGGCCGCCAACGTGTTGAACAGGCCGTTGAACCCGGTCAAGGCACCACCGCGCAATACACGTGCCGATGTTGGGTTCATTTTTCAGGAGTTTGCGTTGGTTGATCGCCAGAGCGTTTACCAGAACGTCATGAATGGTCGACTAGGGCGCACCGGCCATGGCGCGTCCCTTTGGGGGCGCTTTAACGCCAAGGATCAAGCTATTGTAGGTTCTGTATTGCGCGATACCGGGCTTGAGGAAATGGCGGACCGCCGGGCTGACAAGCTGTCGGGTGGTCAACGGCAGCGCGTTGCCATCGCCCGTTGTCTGGCACAGGAACCACAATTGATATTGGCGGATGAACCTGTCAGCAACCTGGATCCGGCCCACGCGGAAAAGATATTGCGCTTGATCACCGGTGCGGCGCGCAAACGCGGAATAACCGTTATTTTCACCTCGCACCAACCAGAAGTGTCGTTGAAGTTTGCCGACCGGGTTATTGGCTTGCGCGACGGGCGGATCGTGTTCGAACAAAAATCGGCGTCTGTCACGCGCGAGATTATCGATGACCTTTACCAAGGCATTCGGTCAGAACGCGGCTTACGGGTGGTCAGCTGATGCAACGCGCATTGATTTGGTTTGCGCTTGGTGGCGCGGTTGTTTGGGCCGTTCTCACCAGTGATGTGGAAATGGCCAAATTGGCAGATGCCGGTCCACGGTTGTGGGATTTCCTTGTTCGGATGATGCCCCCGGATACGTCGATATGGCAGGACATGATGCGTGGGCTGACCGAAACATTGCGGATCGCGATCCTCGGAACGCTATTTTCGGTAATCTTGTCCGCAGGTCTCGGTGTTCTGGCGTCTGAAACATTGATGCGACCTGCGGTTTGGCGACCCGTGCGGTCGTTGCTTGCGTTTATTCGGGCCATTCCATTAATCGTTGTGGCCATGTTGATGGTTGGAGCTGTTGGATTGGGACCGCTGCCTGGCATTCTGGCCATTACGTTCCATGCGACCGGAATGCTGGCCAAATTCTATGCAGAGGCGATTGACAACGTGGCAGTGGCACCTGTGGCCGCACTGGAAAGCGCAGGGGCCAGCGGGTTACAGAAGTTGCGGTTTGGTATCTGGCCGCAAATGGCGCCAGTCGTTGTCAGGGACACCGTGTTCCGGTTTGAGCTGAACCTCCGCGAAAGCCTGATTCTTGGCATCGTCGGGGCAGGGGGTATCGGTCTCTATATTCAGACGTATGTGCGGTCCTTTCAATATGAAAAAGCGGCAACTGTCACACTGGCGGTGGTGGCCCTTGTATTGCTGTCCGAACTTGCCAACGGATACCTGAAGAAACGTGTTTCCTGACGCTAAGCGTCAAGTCAGGTAAATGTTATTTAGGCTGAACGCGTTTGCGACCCAAAATTGGGCGACTGCGTTGACGTTCGCGCAGAAACACAAACAACCCCGAACCCAGAATGAGCGCGATCCCAACCCAGACTGCGGGCGATGGCAAGTTTCCCCAAACAACCCAGCCCCAAAAAATCGCCAGCGGTAGACCAACATATTCGAAAGGTGCCACTGTTGCCGCGTCAGCCATGCGATAGGCCTGGGCCAATGTGTAACCAATCAGCGCCGAATTTACACCCAGGCCAATGAATAGATACAGGTCATTACCCTCTGGCCAATGCCATTCCCGCAGGAGAAACACGATGCTTTCACTGTCATGTGCCTCAACAAACCGCCCGTCGCCTGCTATTGCCCAAAACCCGAAACTAACAAGAATGAACCCAACCTGGACATATACAGCCAAAGCCGACGCTTTGGATGTTACACCCAACTTGCGGGTCAGAACCTGATTGATGGCATATGTAACGGCGGCGAGGATGGGCAGCAGGTAGATTACAAAAGCAACCGATCTTTGTTCACCGCTTTCCCACGGCCGCACCATGATCACAACACCCAGAAAGCCAACTGCCACGGCGCCAATGCGCAAGGGGCCGACCTTTTCACCAAGTAACGGGATGCTTAGTAACGTAATCATCAACGGTGCGGCAAAGAAAATTGCAGTCACTTCTGCTAATGGTAATACTGCCAGAGCGGTGAAAAAGGCCAGATTTGCGATCACAATCATGATCGCGCGCAACGCATGCAGCCCCGGCGTAGTTGTGCGTAAAATGCGCCAACCGCCTTCATACTGAACCAACATCAGGCTGAAAAAGATGCCGATGACAGATCGGGTGAATACCATTTGATGCAACGGATATCCGCCGGATAGAAACTTGATCAGGGTATCGTTTGCCGAGATGGCCACCATGCCAATCAAAATAAACCCGATCCCGGCCGCGGCGTTTTGATGGTTTTGCGTCATTCGGTGCCCCTTCGATAGGCCGGTATCACGGGGGTGATGTGCCCGTCAGGTTTGTTTGCGACGTTTCCTACTTTTATGTGCAGAAATGCAGATCGAAGTCTGCCGTTATCCAAACTTTGACACGGCTTAACAATACACTACTGTCCGCGCAGCCCAAAGGAGTATGGCATGCCGTCGATCGTAGATGTGAACAACCTGAGCAAGGTATATGACGGGGGCTTTGAGGCGCTCAAAAGCGTGTCTCTGAACATTGAAAAGGGCGAAATTCTTGCGCTTCTCGGGCCTAACGGTGCTGGCAAGACCACTTTGATTTCCGCACTATGTGGCATCACAACCGCAACCAGCGGATCAGCGGCAATTGATGGTCATGACATTGAAACTAATTATCGTCAGGCGCGCCAGTTGATTGGGCTTGTCCCCCAGGAAATCGCGTTGGAACCTTTTGAAAGCGTGATGAACACCGTTCGGTTTTCGCGCGGCTTGTTCGGCCTGAAACGCGATGATGCCCTGACCGAAAAGATTTTGCGCCAGCTTTCTCTGTGGGACAAACGAAACAGCCGCACACGCGAATTGTCCGGTGGTATGAAGCGGCGCGTTTTGATTGCCAAGGCACTTTGTCATGAGCCAAGAGTTTTGTTTCTTGATGAGCCAACTGCTGGTGTAGACGTCGAATTGCGTCGCGACATGTGGCAAATCGTTGAAGGCCTGAAGGCCGATGGCGTTACGATTATCCTGACCACGCATTACATTGAAGAAGCCGAGGCAATTGCCGACCGCGTTGCAGTCATCAACAAAGGCGAAATTCTTTTAGTGGAAGATAAGTCGTCGTTGATGACGCGCATGGGGCGCAAAACATTGCAAATCGATCTGACCGAAGCCTTGGGTGAAATGCCGGGGTCTTTGACGGAATACGAACTCGTACTGTCAGAAGACGGGCAAACCTTGACCTATCATTATGACACTCGGGGTGAAGGTACCGGGATCACGCGTTTGTTGCAGGCCCTGTCCAAAGAGGGGCTGTCATTGCGGGACATCCATACGTCTCAAAGTAGCCTCGAAGAGATTTTCATTAGTATGATTCAGGAGGGCGCGGCATGAATGTGCATGCAATAAAGGCGATCTACATTTATGAAATGAAAAGGTTTTTCCGAACACTGATGGAAAGCCTTTTGTCACCTGTGATTTCCACGACGTTGTATTTCGTGGTGTTTGGCGCCGCCATTGGCAGCCGCATCGATCAGGTTGAAGGTATTTCATACGGTGCATTTATCGTGCCTGGCTTGATCATGCTCAGCGTTATGACACAGGCGATTAGCAATGCGTCCTTCGGGATATATTTCCCGAAATTTATCGGTACGATTTATGAATTGCTGTCTGCCCCGGTAAATTTCTTTGAAATCGTCATGGGATATGTTGGGGCCGCAGCAACCAAGGCCTTGCTGATTGGGGTAATTATATTGGCCACAGCATCCTTTTTTGTAGAGCTGAACATCGTGCACCCCGTCGCGATGATCGCTTTTCTGGTGCTGATCTGCATTTCGTTTAGCCTGTTTGGATTTATCATTGGTATCTGGGCGCAAAATTTTCAACAGCTTCAGTTAATTCCGCTTCTGGTGATTACGCCAATGGTGTTTCTGGGCGGGTCGTTTTATTCGATCTCGATGTTGCCACCTGCCTGGCAAACCGTGACGTTGTTCAATCCGATTGTTTATTTGGTGTCCGGGTTCCGTTGGTCTTTCTTCGGAACGGCGGATGTTGCCATCGGATACAGCCTTTTGGCGATCACGGTATTTACAGGGCTTTGCTTGTTTCTGGTTTGGCTGATTTTCAGGACGGGCTATCGGATCAAGTCGTAAATTGTACAATCTGACGGTGTAATTTCCGTTCACCGGTAACATTTTTGCCAAAAGGATGAGAATGTGAGGATGGATTGCCTTGTTTGTCGGGGGTCGGCATTCTACATCGGCTGTTATGACAGTTTGGCGCGCACTTATTAGCAAGCTTCCTTTTACGAAAAAGCCCCCGGTTGTTGCCGTGGTTCGGCTGGCCGGATCTATTGGCGCAGGATCGCGTTCACAGCTTAGCGATGAAGCAATGGCACCGATCATCGAAAAGGCGTTCACCAAAGGCAAACCCAAGGCCGTGGCGCTGGTGATCAATTCCCCGGGTGGGTCGCCTGTGCAATCTTCGTTAATCGCGGCCCGCATCCGTCGGTTGGCAGATGAAAAAGAAATCCCAGTTCATGCATTCGTTGAAGACGTCGCCGCATCAGGCGGGTATTGGTTGGCCGCTGCTGCGGATGACATTTGGGTCGATTACGGTTCAATTGTCGGTTCGATCGGTGTGATTTCAGCGGGTTTTGGATTGCCTGTGTTTTTGGCGCGTCAGGGTGTTGAACGACGGGTTTATACTTCGGCAAAGTCCAAATCGATGCTGGATCCGTTCCAGCCTGAGAAAAAAGCAGATGTTGAAAGGCTCAAGGGTATTCTTGAACAAATGCACCACGGATTTGCAGATTATGTAAAATCCCGGCGCGGGGAAAAGCTGACCGATCAACAAGACCTCTTTACTGGTGAGTTCTGGCTTGGTCACAAGGCGGTCGAACTTGGCCTGGCGGACGGCGAAGGGCATTTGGTGCCCAAACTAAAGTATCTGTATGGCGACAAAGTTCGGATGGTACCTTATGGCCGCCGCCGTGGTTTGTTTCAGCGCTTTGGCGCTAACGTGGCACAAGATGCGTTGGCGGCCGTAGAAGAACGCGCTGACTTTGCGCGATTTGGACTCTGAGCTGTGATTATTAAGGCAGTAACCCTCTTCTTGATTGGCATGGGTGTGCTTGCCATGTTTGGCAAACTGCGGTTTCCCGGTCAGAAACGCTTGGCCTCTGCGAAATGTCCGCGGTGCGGAAAATTTCGAATTGGTAAGGGGCCATGTTCTTGCCAGAAGGGCCGCAAATGATTGTTTGGGGCTACACTGCGCTCGGGTTGATTATCCTGCTTCTGGCGGGCGACTCTCTGGTTAAAGGTGCGGTGAACCTAAGCCTGCGTGTAGGTGTTCCGGCATTGATCGTGAGCCTGACCATTGTGGCGTTCGGAACGTCCGCACCCGAATTGTTAATTGCCATTAACGCCGTGTTGGAAGACAAACCTGGGCTTGCCTTGGGCAATGTCGTGGGATCAAATACCGCGAATATTTTGTTGGTTTTAGGCATACCCGCGATCCTGTCCGTCTTGCACACAAGCGAATGCAATACGCGCAAAACTTACTTTTTTATGATTGTTTCATCATGTTTGTTCATATTCCTGGCGTTTTTGGGTGAATTTGATTTCTTGTCAGGTGCTGTTCTTCTCGCGGTGCTGACTTATGTTTTAGGCGACGCAATCCGCGATGCGCGTCGACATCGACGTGCCGGTTGCAAAAAAGCGTGCAGCGAAGACCTGGATGGCGAGGTCGAAGGCGCAGACCCAAATATGCCGTGGTGGCAAATTGTGGTTTTCCTTTTGCTTGGGTTGATCGGCCTTCCATTGGGTGCAGATCTTTTGGTTGAAAATGCATCGATCATCGCAAGTGCGTATGGTGTAAGTGATTCAGTGATCGGCCTAACTCTGGTTGCCTTGGGAACGTCGTTGCCCGAGTTGGCAACCACTGTGATGGCCGCGCTGCGTAAACAGGCAGATGTGGCTTTGGGTAATGTCATTGGATCCAACATGTTCAACCTGCTGGCAATCATTGGCATCACGTCGCTTATTGGGCCAATACCCGTTGATCCTGAATTTTTGAAATTTGATCTCTGGGTTATGTTGGGGGCGTCGCTTTTGCTGGTTCCGTTCGTGTTTTTTGGGCGCGACATCAATCGCACTTGGGGAATCGCGCTCTCGGCCAGCTATTTGGCGTATATCGCCTTGGTATTGCTCTAACAGGGGGAAGCAATGACACGAGCTCTGGTGACTGGTGCAGGCAAGCGTCTGGGGCGTGCAATGGCGCTGGAGTTGGCCACACAAGGCTATGACGTGGCCGTACATTACGCCAGTTCCCGTGACGAAGCCCTGACCGTTGTTGATGAGATTCGGGCGTTGGGAAGACAAGCCCACGCATTCCGGGCCGATCTGGTGGATGAAACACAGGTCGTAAATCTGGTGCCAGAGGTGACAGAGGCCTTGGGTGGTCCACTCACAGCTTTGGTCAACAATGCATCTGTATTTGACTATGACACGTTATCGAGTGCGACCCGGCAAAGCTGGGATAGGCACATGGAAAGCAACCTGCGCGCACCTTTCGTTCTGACACAGGCCTTGGCGGCGGATATCCCCGACGCAGTGACCGACGCAAATGGTGAACCGGTCGCACAAGGATTGGTCGTAAACATGATTGATCAACGTGTTCGTAAACTTACACCCGAGTTTATGACCTATACATTGGCCAAAATGGGTCTGTGGGCGTTTACGCAAACGGCGGCACAGGCCTTGGCCCCGAACATACGCGTAAATGCAATT
>Ga0209344_10003608_pt1 | contig 15061 bp, 15 predicted proteins | sample Cruoilmetagenom6_FD_187293 | JGI IMG/M metagenome (GOLD analysis project Ga0209344, IMG submission 187293) | Oil polluted marine microbial communities from Coal Oil Point, Santa Barbara, California, USA - Santa Barbara Oil Seep Sample 6 (SPAdes)... | ecosystem: Environmental > Aquatic > Marine...
CCCCCAACACTCGAAGACGCCTACACCTACTACGCCCAAGCCAGCTTCTCGGCTGAAACTCTGGGAGCCAACTCATGATCCAACTGTTCGGCACCCGCGCCACCAACGCCCTGATCAAACGCGAGCTCATCCGCCAGACCCGCCAGCCGTCGCGCATCATCGCCTCGATCGCCACGCCCCTGCTCATCTGGCTCTTCCTCGTTGGCGGCTTCTCCAACTCCATCGGGGCCGTCGCCGAGTCCAACGCCAACATCGGGCCCTACACCATCCCCGGCATGGCCTCGCTCACCGTCATGTTCGCGTCCATCTTCGCCTCCATCTCCCTCATCCAAGACCGCCACGACGGCGTCCTCCGGGCCGCCCTCGTCTCACCCGCCCCGCGCTGGTCCATCGCCCTCTCCAAGATCGCCGCCGGCTCCATCCTCGCCCTGCTCCAAGCCCTCATCGTCCTGCTCACCCTCCCCTTCCTCGGCATCTCCATCACCCCCATGGGTATCGTCGGAGCCATCGCCGCCCTCGCGTGCATCTCCGTCGCCCTCATCGGGCTCGGGCTCGCCCTCGCCTGGATCGTCGACTCCACCCAAGGATTCCACGGCGTCATGAACTCAATCCTCATGCCCATGTGGCTCATCTCGGGCGCGATCTTCCCCGTCGAGAACGCCGCCGACTGGCTGCGGGCCATCGCCCTGATCAACCCACTCACCTGGACCCACAGCGCCATGCGCTCAAGCCTCGGCATGGACACCGGGCTCGACCCCACCCTCGCCTGGATCATCTCCATCGCCTTCGCACTCTTCGGCATCGCCCTGGCCACCTTCGCCATCGCCCGATCATCGCAGCGGAAGACAAACTAAGAGCCAACCGAAAGAATCAGCCATGCGCCCCAAAGCCATCCTCACCTCCATCCTCCTCATGCTCGCCACCTTCATCGGGCTCGTCATCTTCTGGTTCACCCAAAAACCAACCCCCTCCAAGTTCCCCTCAAAGCCCACCCTCGCCGATGGCCAGAACCCCTACGCCGACCTCTTCATCCCCCCCTTCCGCCTCACCGACACCACTAACACCGTCCTCGACGAATCCATCCTCGACGGCCAGTACACCGTCATCGATTTCTTCTACACCTCGTGCCCGCTCATCTGCCCCGGCATGTCCGCCGCCATGAAAAAAATCCAGGACGAAACCGTCGGCACCAACCTCAAACTCATGAGCATCTCCATCGACCCCGAGGTCGACACCCCCGAGGTCATCGCCAACTACAGCCAGGCTTTCAAAGCCGACCCAGACCGCTGGCGATTCGCCACCGGCGACACAGAAATGATCTCGATGCTCCTCATGGGCGTCAAGTTCGACCTGGGCAAGCTCGACACCGAAGACGGCTTCCGCAACATCGACCACCCGACCACCCTCATCCTGCTGGGCCCCGATCGCCATGTCGTCAAGCTCTACCGCTACTCCGACCCCGACCAGATCGCCGATCTCATAAAAACAGCCCGCGAACTCGCGGGCTGAGGGTGTAACAAAGACATCTAGGCTGGGCTTACTTCTTCTTCCGAGCCGCCGCGATCGCCGACTCGATCTCTTCGACCGTCTTGGGGATCATCGAAGACAGGTTCCGCGAGCCCGTGCTCGTCACCAAAATATCATCCTCGATACGCACGCCGATCCCCTCATCAGGCAGATAAATCCCAGGCTCGATCGTCACGACCATCCCCTCACGCAGCTTCCCCGTCGGCGACGGATCATGCGTCTCAAGCCCCAGATGGTGCCCGATCCCGTGCGGATAAAAATCGCCGAACCCGGCATCCGTAATAATCTTCCGGGCCGCCGCGTCCGCCTGCGCCATGGTCGCCCCCGGCTTGATCACCTTGATCGCCGCCCGCTGCGCCTTGAGCACAATGTTGTAGATCTTCGCCTGGCGCTTGGTGAACTTCCCAGAGATCGGGATCCCGCGCGTGATGTCCGCGCTGTACCCCGCGATCGAAGCACCGCAATCGAGCACCATCAGATCGCCATCATTGGCCACACAGTTGTTGTCCTTATAGTGCAGCACTGTCCCGTTCATCCCCGCGCCCACGATCGGGTTAAACCCGTTGCGCAGCGCTCCGCTCTCGGCGAACCCGCCCACGAGCGCATTGTGCAGCTCGCGTTCGTTCACACCATCACGCAGCTTGCCCATCAGGCACTCGATCCCGTTGGCCGTCGCCTTGATGGCTTCCTTGATCTGCTTGATCTCCGCCGCGCTCTTCACGCCGCGCAGATTCAGCACCAGATCCGTCTTGTCCTCGATCGCACACCCCGGGATCCGGGCCGCCACCTTCTGGAACAACTCCAGATCCTTGGACACCGGACGCGAGTACGCCGCAAACGGATGCAAACATGCAAGACGCTTGGTCCGCGTCGCCGCCTCCGTGAGCAACCTGGGCAAGGCATACACACGCATCACTGTCTCAAAGCCCGTCTTTTTACGCAGCTTCTCCGACACCAAGTCCCGGTACCCGTCCCACACATCAATCTCCGGATCCACCGGCTTGAGCAGCAGCACAATCCGCCGACGCGGGTCCGGGTTCGACGCGTCAAAGAACACCATCGCCCCCGGCTCGTCATCGAGCCCCGTCAGATATCGGAAATCCATATCGGGCATCCACTCGCCGAGCAAAGGCGGAGCGCCCTCGCCAGCAAACACAACACCCACCGCACCCTTGAGCCCCGTAAGCACTTTCTTCCGACGGGCCTGGTACTCACTCAGTTTAATCGCTGTATCCATTCTTTGTATCTTTCTTTGCCCATGCGGGCATTCTTAAAACGGTGTATCAACACCCCGACTCAGAGCCCCAGCGCATTCTTCAACGCCGTCTCCGCCTCGTCAGAGCGCATCTTCTTCTTTCCATATCCCATCACCGCCCCCGCCTCGACCGACTCGGCCAAAGACTCAGGGAAGTTCGAGATCAACATCGCCGGCGGCGCATCATCGCCCAACCCACGGATCAACTCGATCCCCGACTCGGACGCAAACCGCCCGTCGAGCACCCGGTTGACCACCAGCAAAGACAGCCCGGGCATCTTGGCCGCAAGCTCCTCCGCCGACTGGATCTTGACAATCTCGGCCCCGGGCACAAAGCCCATGATCGAGCTCTGCAACGCAAAGCTGTCCGGCCCACAATGCCCAACCAACGCAATCTGATGTGTACCCATAGCAACTCCTATCTGCGCCCCCCGCCCGCTTCGCCGGGCCCAGCGCTCAAAAACTTCACTTCCCCTGCTCGTACTTCAACAACCATAGGGCCCACACGATGCACACGCGGGTCCGTTCCATCCGATTTGATCGCCCCCACCGCATCCTCAACCGCCCGCCGAGTCATCGAATCCGCACCCACGCTCCCCAGCTCGTCGCGCACAAACACGAACATCAGCTCCCCGAGCACCGCCTCGGGCTCCCCCCGCAACGCATCGCGCCCCCACGACCACGCCCCATCCTCTTTGCTCGCGGCCCTCACCGCACCATCACGCACCACCGCCTCGATCAGCTCCCCCGCCCGCCGACACGACCGCGCCGAGCCGGCAACACGCTCGACCACCGCAGGCTCGATCCCCTTGAGCATTGGCAGCACCTGCGCCCGCAACCGATTCCGCAGATACCCCTCGTCCGCATTCGTCGGATCCTCACGCCAGTTCAATCCATGCTCCGCACACAACCCCTCGATCTCTTCGCGGCTCACCCCCAGCATCGGACGCACCAGCTCCAACCCCTCGCCGAGCGATCGTTTCTCCGCCATCCCACCCAGCCCGCGCACGCCCGACCCGCGCAGCAGATGCATCAGCACCGTCTCGAGCTGATCGTCCCCGTGATGCCCAGTCACGACAAACCGGATCCCATGCGCCCGCGCGACCCGCGACAACACCCGATACCGCGCTTCGCGCGCATGATGCTCCAGGTTCCCACCAAGCCCACGCACCGCCACCCGCTCACACACAAACCCGCACCCCAGCCGCTTGGCCAACCCCTCGACCAGATCCCGATCCATCTGCGCCGATCCATCCTCACGCACATCATGCTCCACATGCACAATCACAGGCCGCGGCTCAAGCAACGCCAGCACCGCCGCCAACGCCACCGAGTCCACCCCACCCGAACAACCAACAACCGCTCGGCGCTCCCCATCACGCACACCCCGCCCACCGGTCAGCTCACGCCACCGGCGCAGAATCCGCGCAGCAATCGGATGCCGGCGAGCAATCAAACCGCTCCCCAGGCTCCGCCGATCGCCCCCGCATCCACTTTCACCATCTTGTTGCTGATCAGCACACACGATCAGATCATACTGTGATAGAATCGCCCAAGCGACCCACCAGCCAAACCAGGAGCAAACGGTGCAACTCGGACCCTCAGAAATCGTCAATCAACCCGCACCAACCAGCGAGAACACCGCTGATTCCGCGCGCACACTCGATGCACAAAGCACCACCGACCAAACCACCGACCAACCTACCGCCCAACCCGCCGGCTCCGAGCACGCCACCATCCAAGACGCCAGCCCCACCAACCCAACCGCACTCGAAGGGCTCCTCAACCGCTTCAGCACCCCCGACATGCTCTTCGTCTTCGGCGTCGTCCTCCTCCTCTTCCTCATGATGCGCATGCTCCGCAAGAACCACAAAGCCAACGCCCGGCGCACCAACAGCCAGCCCACCCCCGCAGACCGCATCGCCAACATCCACGACCAGGCCCAAGACTCCATGGCCCCGGCCTACAAAGTCATGGTCGACGCCGAAGATATGGCCCGACGCCTCAGCGCCAGCCTCGATAACAAAGCCGCACGCCTCGAGTTGCTCATCGAAGAAGCCGACCAAAAACTCGCCCTGCTCAACCGCACACTCGCCGGCCAGCCAGCTCAACAGTCAACACATCTGCCAGACCCTGCACCCATCGCACAGGCTCCAAGCCCGAGCCCAGCACGATCAATCGATCCCGCACTCCTCGATCGCGCCCGCGTCGAGCAAGACCTCGAAGACCGCCAGACCCGCGTCGTCGGGCGCATCGAGCACACGCCGACACCAGCACCGATCCCTCAACCAATCTCAGAACCAAAACCGCAACCCGAGCCCCAACCTGAACGCCAGCCAGAGCCACAGCCCGAGCCCACGCCCGAACCAGCACCCGAACCAGTCTCCATACAAACTCAGATCGCTCAGCTCGCCGCCGCCGGTCACTCAAACATAGACATCGCCCACCAGCTCAAGCAACCCATCGGGCAAGTCGAGCTGATCCTCAATCTCCGCAAGCAACGGGGTTAGTCAAGAGGGTGAATCAAGAAGGCGAATCAAGCCTTCTTGCTCGTCCGCTGAGCCGTCCGCTTGGCAGTCTTCTTCTTGCCCGTTTTCTTCGCTGTTTTCTTCGCGGCTTTCTTCGTCACCTTCTTGGTGGTCTTGGCAGACTTGCTACTCGCAGCCTTCTTCGACGCTGACTTCTTGGCCGGCTTCTTCGCCTTCCCTGACTCCACCGGCACACGCATCGGCGTGCACCCAGCCTCCACGCCGCTATCAGCGTGCAGCGCCATCATCGCCTCGCTCGTCAGCCGAAGCTTCCCAGACCGATCAACCTGGAACGCCGTCTGCACCGCACGGAAATCGCCATCGTTGCTCAGCACCGACACAATCCCCACCTGATCCGTCTGCTCGTGCTTGATCGTCGCACCCAGCGTCGCGTGGAAAGTATCCTTGACCAGCTCAATTTCATCGGTGGTCGCCGTCACATACGGGCCGCCATCGAACGGATCGACAAACCCCTCATACTCAAAGCCAAGGTTCTCCAGCATCCGCCGCGCCGGCAGCGTCTCCGGCCCGACCTCACCAAACTGCGCCCGCGCCGCCGGCGGCAAGAGCGAAAGATGAATGTCACCCTCCGGCATCAACTCCGTCATGAACTCACGCGAGTACTGGCAGAACCGATCCGCCTCCTCATAGCTCAGCGGGATAAACCGGTGCCCCAGCGTGTCCCACACCAGCGACTTGCCATTGGAAGTAATCGGCGCCATCAACTCGGCAAGCACCGTCGGTCGGAACATCTTGCGATGCAGCCCAATAAAGTGGAACCGGATCAACGCCACAAACCGCCCGAGCTTCATCTTGTGCCCACGGAACGAAGGCTGCAAAATCAACCCCCCAAGCTCCGTCGGCCCGCTCTCATCAAGATGCACCCGCGCCACCGTGTGCCGCGTGCCCACCTTCAGATCATTTGCATACTTCTCACGCGTCTCGAGCTTGAGGCACACATTGGGATGCCCCACCCCGCCCATCTGCGACACCAGCTGACTCGTCCCGATGCACCCCTCCGAGCTCACCTCCTCGATCACGAACATAAAGATATCCGCCATCGCCGTCTTCTCAGAGAGCCCCCCGCCGGCGCTCGCGCCCTTGGGCTTGTGCACCGTCTTGGCGTCGCCCGCCGCCCGCTGAAAACTCTTCCGCGAGTTGCGGATCTTGTCAGAGATAATCTCCTGATCCGGCGGCAGATTGATAAAGTGCACCATCTTCGACAGCTTATGCAGCGTCGGAAGATCGCTCATCATCGCTCGACGAACAACATACATCGGGGCACTCTTGGGCATCAATCAGCCTCCTGAGCCACACGCGCCATCGCCCGCTCAATACACTCAAACACCCGCGGCCAATCCTCAAGCTTCATCACCGGCAGCGGCGGCAACATCCGCACATGGAACGGCCCGTGCCCGCAGTAGAAGCAGATCACGCCCTCTTCATACGCATACCGGCACACCTTGCCGACCATCGCCTTGTCGCCACCAAATGGCGTGAACTTCATCATCCCGCCCACGCCGCCAACAAGCTCCTTGGCCCGCGGCGTCTCCGGGAACCACTCCGGATGCGCATCGATCAGCTTGCTCACCTGCGCCCTAAACGCCGCGTGCTGAACCGCAAACTTCCCGTTCGCCCCATAGTTCCCCCCAGCACTCAACTCATCAAGCAGCAGATTCCCCACCGTAAAATCAGTCGTCGAGCCCGTAAAGGTCCCGCTCAAGAGCCCCGCCTTCGGGTTGTACTTCTCGGTGAACATCGTCACGCACGCCTGCGTCATCTTCCCGACCGTCAGCACATCGATGTATTCGCCCAAGTCATACATCTCGTAAGCGAACATCTGCTCCGTCCGCCCAAAGGTCTGGATCTCATCGTCCCACACCGCGATGTTGTTCTTCTTGCACACCTCCATCAGCGCCTTGAGGTACTCGCGCTCCGAGACATTGAACCCACCCTCGCCCTGCACAAGCTCGAAGATAAAGCACGCGTGCTGCTTGGGGTACCGATCTATAAACTCCTGGAGCTGCCCGACGCAGTGCGCAATGTACTGCTCCTTGCCCCCCATCGCCTCAGCGTCCGCATCATTCCAGAACGGCATGTAGTCCACCTGCGTCGACAACGGCATCCCCTGACGCCCGCCCGCAGAATCCCCGATCTGCGCCATCGTCATGCTTCGCCCGGCAAAGCAATGGCTAAACGCGATCACACGCGACGACCACTTGTGCTTCTGGAAGCACACCTTGATCGCACTCTCGTTGGCCATCGCCCCAGAGGTCGTCATGAACGCATGCTTGAGGCTCGAGTTCTTCGACGCCAGCTTGATCAGCTTCTCGCCAAACTCATACGCCACAAAGTTCGTCTGCAGGTTCCCGTGCTTGGTGCTCTCATTGATCCCGCCCACGAGCTGAGCCTTGATCACCTTCGGGTTCCCATGACCCAAGAAATGCACCCCGATCCCGGTGAGCATATCCCACTTCACCGATCCATCAGCCATCTCCACCAACGCCCCGTTGCCCGCGCCCGATCCCAACGACGGATACATCAATCCCCGCCCCTTCACATCCGCGCATCGGCTCATCAGCCCCTTGAACGACTCGGCCAGCTCAGGCTTGGGCGGGCACACATCCGTGATCTTCGCGTTATGCTCGCCGACCTGCTCGATCAGTGTCTCGATCGTTGCGTTGATCAGCTCGCTATTCATAATCGCATCGCCGACGGTCCGTTCCGCGGTAGTCTCTGTGTTTGACATGCTTCTACTCCTTGACCACGCCGAGCCATTGTTGCCCGCGTGTCTGTTGTCTTCGTGTGCTTACACGCTCATGAGTCCCCGGAACCGCCCGCAGAAAGCCGAGCGACCAAAATCGCCAGCAACTGACAGCGTTCAACAAGGCTCGTCAAATCTATCCATTCGTCGGGCGTGTGCAGCCCCCCGCCACGCACACCCAGTGTATCAATCGTCGCCAGCCCCGCGCTCTGCAGCACATTGCCGTCGCACACCCCGCCCGTCGACGCAAACGGCAGCTCCTGCCCCAGCGCCTCCGCCACCCCACGCGCCCTTAGCGCCAACGCCTCAACCGCCGGCGTCTTGGGCTTGGCAGGACGGTTAAAACTCCGCCGAACGATCACGCCCGGGACCGCCCCCTCTTCGGTTTGCAAAGCATCAAGCTGCACACCCAACTCATCGGCAATCCCCTGATCCGCGAACCGAACATTCCCCCAAGCCCGAGCAGAATCCGGCACCGCGTTCGTTGCAACCCCACCCTTCAGCGGTCCGATATTCAGGATCTTCCCACGCGCAGGCTCAGGGAACTTGGCCGACTCAGTAATACACCGTGCCAGCTCAACCACCGCCGAACGCCCGTCAACAAACGCCCGCCCGACATGGGCACTCTTGCCGACCGTCTCGATCACAAACTGCCCGGATCCCATCCGCTCAACCACCAACTCCCCGCCCGGCAGCGCCGGCTCAAGCGCCAGCCCAAAGTCGTGCAGCTTCGCCTGCTCAATCAGCGCACTCTCCGAGTGATAAGTCCCCGTCTCCTCATCCGAGTTGAGCGTGAATGTCCAGTTCGCCGGAACCCCGCACTCTTCAAGAGCCTCAAGCGCCGCCACCGCGATCACCAGCCCGCCCTTCATATCCACGCACCCCGGGCCCACCGCCGTCTTGCCGCCCGGCGCGATCGACAGATCCAGAAAATCCCCCTCCGGGTCATGCACCGTATCGAGATGCCCCGCGATCATCACCCGCCCGCTCGTCGCCCCATTGAGCCGCTCGCACACCGCCGTGGGCGGCATATACGCCCCCGCCTCCCCGCCGAGCAACCACTCGGGCTTGGGGTCCGGGCCAACCATATGCGTGTTGGCCCCAAGCTCCTGGAGCCGAATCCCAAACCGCTCGCGCGTCTCCTCGAGCGCCGCGCGGTTATTCCCCCCCGTAGGCAGCCCCACATGCAAACGGAGATCTTCAAGCAAGTCCTTGCTCTTGCGAGCAATGACATCCGCGACGCGTTGTTCTGATGCAGTGAGTTTCACCCGCGAGTCTAGGAGCCCAAGAAAACACCCTTCCAGCAACAGGAAGGGCGATTTTGATCAATCACACTTTAAACTCGATAGGGCATGTTCGCGCCCAAAGATTCCCGCGCAAACACACGCCAATCCCGATCAATCTCCATCATTCACGATCGAGAATCTGCCCCAGGTCCACCACCATCCCACGCGGGAAATACAGATCCACATTGAGCTCGTCGCTCCCCAGCGAGGTCAGCACCAGGTTCGCCCGCCCCGACATCGACGCATTGATCAAGTCCGCCGCCGAAGGCCCCGCGTACTTCCCGTTGTTCCGCTTGTTGGCGTGCATGTGATAGTGCACCAACGACCGATCCGAGAACCGGAACATATCGTCCGACGCCACAAACCGCTGATCACTCACCCGGTCCCGCGCCCTCGGCCGGTACAACACCGCACGGAACCCCGTGTCCCCGTCCACCTCGATCACCCCGCCGTACTCCGACGAAGTATCCTTGCGATCCAGCGCCCGCTGCAAGAAGATCCCCTCGACCACCGCTTCGTTGCCCAGCGCATCGTCCACCACCAGAATCGTCAGCAGGTCCGCCCACCGCAGTTCATCAACCCAGTCCCCCAGCCGCTCACGGTGCGGCAGCTCGCCCTTCTGCGCATCGCGCTTATGATGAATCCGTCGGCTCATCCGCTCAGACACCACCCCGAACAACCCCTGTCGATCCAGACTCATCCACGCCGGACGATTCTGCGTCGCCCAACGGATCGGCTCGAGGTGATACATCGCCAAGCCTGCTCTTTGCTGAGTGTTAAGCCCGGACACCGCCCGCGATGTCTCCGCCCACCATGCGTTATTGAGCCGCTCGTTCCGCGAGTCCGGATGCCGCCGCAGGTTCGTCAACCACCCGATCTCCATCGCCGTGCTCGGCAGCACCCCCAGCTCACGCTGGGCCGCCAGCAAATCCGCGATCAACACCCGCGATTCCTCGTCGCCAGTGGTCCCGCCCGCCTGCGTCTCGATCAAGATCCGGCGCAGGTCCCCGGTCTCATCGAGCCGCGCCAGTAGCCCCCACGCGTCATCGCGCGTCCGCTGCGCCATCCGCAGCACCGCCTCCTCGCGCTCGTTTTCGAGCCCCGCCGACGGGTCCATAAACACATCAAACACAATCTGCTCGATCCGCGTCCCCGGCACCAACGCCTCAAGCGCCGCCCGCTCATCACGCTCTTGATCCGGCACATTCGGGCTCACCCGCGCATAGCTCCGCACCAACGCCGGCACCAACTCCGTCCAGCCACCCTCGACCGCCCGCCTGGCAATAATCCGCACCGCGTCCGGTGATCGCTCCGTCGGCAAGATCAACCGCGCCATCGCCCGCGAGTCCGCACCGCCCTCCTCCGACTGATCCGACATCAACAAATCCAAAACCGTCAACCGAAGCTCCGGGCTCGTCGAGTTCGACCACGCCAAGTTTTTGAGCGCCGTCCGTGTCCGCTCGCGCACCCGCACCCCCTGCTCAACCTCTTCCCACGCCAAGATCGCCGCCTGCACCCGATCACGCTCAAGCAGCTCCGGGTTCCGCAGATCCAACAACGGATTCCCCGTCGGCGTGAACTTACTGCTCCCCGAGCACCCCACGCTCGTACACAGCACCAGCCCCGCCAGCACCAGCCCCATGGCCGCCCGCCCGACTGCTCGACTACCCAACACAGATTCGCCCGTCATCGTCTTCTTGATCATGCCCTCAGTGTAGTGAGCACACCCCACCTTCGCACGCCCACCCCATCCGCTCCCCCCTTTTCTTTGCCCCGCCATGCACAATCATCGCGCAATCACCACGCAATCTCAGCCCCATCAAGTTGAACCCCCATCCCACGATCCCTAGAATCCCACAGTCGGCCAGCCCAGCCGAGGAAGCGATCCAACAATGCCAGAACCAACCACCACCAACACTCTCTACGAACGCGTCGCCTTCGTCATCGACCGCATCCGTCCAGCCGTCCAAAACGACGGCGGCGACATCGAACTCGTCGAAGTCACCGACACAGGAGTCGTCCGCATCAAAATGCACGGCGCCTGCGTCGGCTGCCCCTCCTCGGACATGACCCTCCGCATCGGCATCGAACGCAACCTTAAAGACCGAATCCCCGAAATCACCGCCGTAGAAGCGGTAAGTGATTCCTAATCACGCCCCAAGGCCTGATTCCAAACCAGTTCACAGCGCAAACACCAACACCGTAATTCGTGCACAACGCACGAGTTGCGACTTTTCCCATTGCCAACCGCCATCTCCGTGATATACTCAGCCATACCCTGCCAATGAAGGCAGCTCAGAAGTTTGGAGCATCGGATGCTGGTCATCACAAGAAGAGAAGGCGAAGAGGTCGTCATCGGCGACCCACAAAACCCCATCGGCGTCGTGCGCATCGCATCCGTCAAAGGCGAACGCGTACGCATCGCATTCGACTTCCCCAGAGATGTCGAGATCCATCGCCGAGAGATCGCCGACCAGATCATCGTCGAGATCGACGACGCCCCCGCGGTCATCGGCGAGATCAAACCCGCCGTCGTCAGCTAACCAGATACTACCTAGACACTCACAACGCATACAAAAACACCCTGCAATCCGCAGGGTGTTTTTTAAATCGTACGCAATCAACCCCGATCACTCAGGATCGCCGCCGCTCATGTCATAGACCCAGCCCTCGATCGCGCGATCAAGGTTCTGCACATCGCCGTCGTTGAAGAACAACCCGATCTCACGAGCAGCCGCTTCCGCGCTGTCCGAACCATGCACCAGGTTAAACGAGTTTGACACACCGAAGTCGCCACGGATCGTCCCGGCCTCAGCGTTCGACCCAAAGGTCGCGCCCATCATCTTGCGGCAGATAGAAATCGCCCCAACACCACGGATCGCCATCACCAGCACCGGGCTCGAAGTCATGAACCCAACAAGCCCGTCATAGAACGGCTTGCCCGCGTGATCCTTGTAATGCGTCCCCGCAAGCTCCTGCGAAATCGTCATCATCTTCATGCCGACGATCGCCAAGCCCTTGTCCTCAAAGCGCGTGATAATCTTGCCCATCAGCCCGCGCTGTACCGCGTCCGGCTTGAGGATAATCAGTGTGGTTTCCATAGCAACTTCTCCAGTCGATTCGGTTCGTTTTTCAGTGGTTCAATCCCGCCCGGCACCCGCCGGAAGGGTCGATATCATAGCCCTTTAGATGCTACCAATCGTGTATATCAGCCCCGTCCCCATCACACCACCTGCAAATCCAAAGAGACACCCTACCAGCCAGGTCAATGTAGCGGCTAACCCAACAAGCCCTACCGCAGGCTGCACCCCTTGCACACCATACTCACCGTTCTGCACAACCAATCGGGTAGCCCATATCGGAAACACTGCCAACGAACCAATCGCCCACATCAAAAACGAAAACAAGACATAAGTGGCGAGCACAATCTCAAAAAAACCACCATTCCCTACAGACTCAGCAGAACCCAAAATCAGCCGCCCCAGCAGTGCAAGCACACCACCAATCACCGTGAACCCACCAATGCTCAGCCATGAAAGATGAATCGTCGGCAATACCCTGAGCCAAAGCAACCAAATCACCCGCCGATGATGCACAGGCCCAAAGCGAGCCGCGATCCACCCCGCAAAGATACTCCCAACCACCAAGCCCACGAGCCCCACAACCATCCCAAACACAACATCCCAAGGCATTTGTGGGTCTACGACAAACAGCGCCAAGAGCCCGCCAATGACATACAAAGCCAAAGCCCCGATCCACAAGCCCATGGCCTTCTTCACAAAGCGCCGCGAATCCTCAAGCAACCCACCCCGCCGATGAGCCATCTCCAACTCAACCGTTCCATACAAATGCCCGCATTCAGAGCACCGCACCCCCAGCGCATAGGCAATCAAGTACCCACACTCCGTACACGCCTCCAACCCATCCTCACCCTGCCCCTGCAATGCTTCCATCCCAGATCATACATCCAAAAAGAAGCGGACGCCCAACAAGGGCGTCCGCGGTGGGTCAGGTCTTTGGGTGATCGCTCACAGAAGCAAACGATCGGGTTGAGCAAACCAGCGGCTGAAACCTACACCCGCTGATCCAGAAAACTCATTTATGCACGACGACGGCGTGTAGCGACCAAGCCGCCAAGGCCGAGCAGTGCTGCTGCACCTGGTGCAGGAACCACGCCCGAGATGGTCACGTTATCGATGCGGTTGTTGCCTGATTCTGACGAAGTCGAACCACCGTCGAAGGTGAAGACAACGCTCGCGTCAGCAACGCCGACGAGTGCCGACAGATCGAAGTTGTTCGCGTTCCATGATGAGCTCTGAACGCCATCGATGGTCGCTGCGATACCCAGCGATGTGGTGCCGTCGAACATTTCGATGACCAAGCTATCTGGGCCAGTCGAGGTGCCGCGACGAGCGAAGTCGATCTCGAGATCGGTCCATGAGGAGCCGTCGAACGAGAAAATCGCCTGTGCACCGTTGTTGCTGCCACCAGGGCCGTTCTGGAATGAGAACGAGCCGCCCGAGTTGCCATCAAGAGCGAGCAGGTTGGTACCAGCAAAGCTCTGGATGTAGGTGTACACGCCGCCGGATTCGGTAGCGTCAAAGTTGGCAATGGTCATCTCGCCCGAGCCGAGATCTGCGCTGTACGGGAAGTCGCTGGTGGTGAAACCAAAGCCCGTGCCGCCAGGGAGACCCTGATCGTTGAAGTCCCAGTTAGCAACGGTGTCTGCGTTGGCCACACCTGCGAGCCCAGCGATCACGCTTGCGAAAATTACAGTCTTCATTTCTCTTCTCCTAAACTTTCGTTTTCTGAATGGACCACCCACACGGCGAGCCCTTCTCTCTGTTTCTCCGATCTCAAGCCCAAGCCCAAAGCTCATGCCCAGACCTCTTCCGCGAACCCACGGCCTGTGAGTCATGATCCCAATCCGTCTCTGCAGACACCCGGGATCAACGCTCACAAACCGCGAGTTCAAAAGAACAGTATACAAGAAAACCCCGATGTCACGGGCCCAAATGTGTGTTTCGTGTCAAGAAATCTTGAACCACACACCCATTTCATCCCCCCCACGCGTTGCGCCGTCGCGCATTCTGTGCTATCCTCCCCCTCAGAACCCCAAAATCCCTGCAAATACGCAGTTTTCACCGCCAAGGAGGGTGGGATGGCCGCCAAAAACACCACGAAAAGAACCCGCGCCAACGCCGAATCCATGGCGACCAAGCAGCGAGATATTTCTGTTTCAGAGTTCTTCGCAAAAAACAGGCACCTTTTAGGGTTCGATAACCCACGCAAGGCCCTGCTCACCACCGTCAAAGAAGCCGTAGACAACGCCCTCGACGCCTGCGAAGAAGCCTCCATCCTCCCCGATGTCGAGGTCAAGATCGAAGAGATCACCCCGCCCCCCTCCGTCTCCAAACCCGGTCGATACAAAGTCACCATCACCGACAACGGCCCAGGCATCGTCCGCAAGCAGGTCGAAAACATCTTCGGGCGTCTCCTCTACGGCTCCAAGTTCCATCGCCTCAAAATGTCCCGAGGACAGCAAGGCATCGGCATCTCCGCCGCCGGCATGTACGGGCTCATGACCACCGGCAAGCCCATGGTCATCACGACTCGCCCACACAAAAACAAGCCCGCCCACCATCTCGAACTCGCGATGGACACCACCAAAAACAAGCCCGAAGTCACCATCGACATCGAG
>Ga0209344_10003609_pt1 | contig 15059 bp, 16 predicted proteins | sample Cruoilmetagenom6_FD_187293 | JGI IMG/M metagenome (GOLD analysis project Ga0209344, IMG submission 187293) | Oil polluted marine microbial communities from Coal Oil Point, Santa Barbara, California, USA - Santa Barbara Oil Seep Sample 6 (SPAdes)... | ecosystem: Environmental > Aquatic > Marine...
ATACCGTGCTGGCCAACCTGAAAACAGCTATCAATGGAACCTACCATGCTTTCGACTTCCGTAAATACGCAGACCGTTATCTGGCCGAGGTTCAGTACCGTTTTAACCGTCGCTTCGATCTTGGCACTATCCTCAAGCGCCTCGTTCGCGCGGCGGCGATTACTACCCCATGTCCTGAAGCTGCCATTCGGGCGGCTGAGGCATGTAACTAATCAGGTTTCATTATTGATTATGGTTTAGATTTATTGCCTATATATCTAGACCTGACCCGAATGCCCAAACGGTTTAGGTCGTGGCTCGTTTTGCTATCACGATCTAACCTTGCTCGTTAGCTCAATTTTAATGCGCGAACAACTCTTGCAGAGTATTGCATAACTCTATTTGAGTGTTTTCATCTATTGAGCCTAATTTTTTGATGAATCGTGTTTTATCAACAGCCCTAATTTGATCTAAAAGTATTAACCCGTTTTTATTTTTGAATTTACATTTAATCCTGCATGGAAAATCAAAACCTTTAGTGGTCATTGGGGCAACTAGAGCAGTTGATAATGCTGCCATTTCATTCGGGGAAATGACAACACAAGGTCTTGTTTTGTTTATTTCTGTGCCTTTAGTTGGATTTAAACTGACAAGCCAAACCTGAAATCGGGTGATGGATGTCATTACCACTCCAGGTCATCATCTGATGTTAATGAGGCATCTAGCCATTCACTGTCTGTTGCATCTAAGCCATTTGTTGCAAGGATTGTTTCTATGGATTTTTGCCAATTTTCTCTTGGCTTTTTACTTGGAGTAACCAGAATCCCTTGATTTACAACCTGTATATCAAGTTCTTTTCCTTCAAGGTGGGCTTGCTGTATAAGCGATTTAGGAATCCTGATGCCTTGAGAATTACCGATTTTAACTAAATGAGCCATAACAAACTTTTATTAAATAATTGAGCCAAAAAGTAATTATAATGTAATTACTTTAGATTGCAATAGTATGGTTGTTCTGATGATTTTTAAGCGCTAACTGTTAAGTCTTACTTCATTCAGCCCAACCTGCCTCGCTGCGATGGGTCAAGTCAGAGATAAAATTTGTAACGCAGTTATACTATGCGAACAGCAATGAGACCATGAGGAGGTGCAGCGATGAAACGACTTAAAACTATTTTTTTAGGGATTCCGCTGCTGCTGTTGCAAGCATGCGGGACAACTCCGCCACTGGGGGCGAGGCATCAGCCATCTGGCTTAAATACTCAGTTCAATAGCGGCCAATTGACGTTTTCGGATTACGTGGCAGATCGCCGCGCCATGATTACAAAAGTACGCTCTGGAAGTAATGGGGCCGAGATGGAAAAGGTGCTCGATGGCAATGCGCCTTTTGAATTAAAGCCGGCCGAGAGTTGCCAAAAAGGACGCGAAAAACCCTATCGGCGCGGTGTTTTGCTTACCCATGGCTTGACCGATGCACCTTATTCTATGCACGCACTGGCTTCCTTTTTTCAGGAAAACTGTTTCCGTGTCATGGCGGTGTTGTTGCCTGGGCACGGCACGCAGCCGGGGGACTTGCTGGATGTAACATGGCAGGAGTGGGCAAAGGCGGTAGCCTATGGCACCGACCAGCTCGCCGCCGAGGCTGATGAAGTCTATCTGGCAGGGTTTTCTACCGGTGGCACGCTAAGCATTAACCAGGCATTGAGAGACGATCGAGTACGTGGATTGTTTCTTTATTCTCCGGCATTAAAAGTTACCCCATTGGCTGCCTTGGCCAATGTACATAAAATTTACAGTTGGTTGATGCCATCAGCAAAGTGGGTCAGCATCATGCCTGACGAGGCTATTTACAGATACGAGTCGTTCTCTAAAAATGCCGCTGCCCAGATATATGGGTTGACGCAGGAAGTGCAAGCTCAGTTGGATGAGCACGCGGTAGATATTCCCGTGTTTACTGCTGCCAGTCAGGACGACACGACCGTTTATACTTCGGCCACTTTAGATTTTATGGCTCATTCGCCCCATGCTTCCAATAAACTGGTGCTTTATACAGCAGACACCAATAAATTTCCGCCCGATATTCCAGTAGAAAAAGTGGAGTTGGTAAACAGTGTTTTTCCTGAACAGAAGATACTAAGTGCTGCACACACGTCGATTACCTTGCCTTTAGATGATGCGTACTATGGAACGATGGGAGAGTATTCAAGTTGCACCCACTATTATCCAGACGATATTAAAAATTACGATACTTGCAACCAAAATTCAGAACAAGTTTTTCTGGGTGAGTTAACCGATGACAACCTTAAAGCTGGGACTTTACGCCGTTTAATGGCTAATCCAAATTTTTCAACGCTTAAAATATCCATGAAAAAGTTTATTGATAGCTTGCCATGATCGTAGCATGAGGGCATGCTCTAAAAATTTTATTTTACGTTGCCTCGCGAAGGCGATAGAACATAAGCGACTGATTTACAGTATATTTTAAAATTATGGATTCCCGCCTTCGCGGGAATGACGAATACTTAGAAATGTCCTGACAGCCTGTCGGACTTAAAGGAAATCGGCTGCTAGTATTGTTGTCCGGGTTGGCAGCCGGTTTGCGGTAAAATCAGCTCATGGTTTCCGAATTCGATTTGATCAACCGTTTCTTCACCCGTAGCACGCCTAGCGCAATGTTGGGTGTAGGCGACGATGCCGCACTTGTGCATGTTGGGAGTGGTATGGAGCTGGCAGTGTCAACCGACATGCTGGTGAGCGGAACGCATTTCTTTCCTGATACGGATCCTTTTTCTCTTGGTTACAAGACGCTGGCAGTAAACCTGTCTGACATGGCGGCGATGGCGGCTCAGCCGCGTTGGGCGACTTTGGCTTTGTCGCTGCCCGAGGTTGATGAGATATGGATGGAAAAATTCAGCGCGGGGTTGTTTTCGTTGGCAGATGAACACCACGTAGAACTGATTGGTGGTGACACCACCCGAGGACCACTAAATTTGTGCATCACTATCATGGGTGAGGTGCCGCGCGGTGCGGCGTTGCGGCGTTCGGGTGCACAGGTTGGTGACGATGTTTGGGTGTCCGGTGTTTTGGGTGATGCTGCGCTGACGTTGGCGCATGTGCAAGGGCATATACAATTGGCTGCAAAAGATTTTGCGGCCTGTGCTTCGGCGTTACACCAACCCGTGCCGCGTGTGGCACTTGGGCTGGCGCTCCGCGGCGTGGCTCACTGTGCAATAGACATTTCAGATGGTCTGCTGGCAGATCTCGGCCACATTCTGGAATGCTCTAATGTTGGCGCTGAAATTGCATTCGCCGCTCTGCCAGCTTCCAGCGTAATGCAACGTTATCTTGAGCAATCGCTGGGCAAGCACTGTGTGCTGGCCGGGGGCGATGATTATGAGCTTTGTTTTACCGTATCCGTTGCGCATCGTTCCGAAGTGGAGAAAATTGCCGTCAATCTTGGTTTGCGGCTGACACGCATTGGCACCATCACGGCGGAAAAGAAGTGCATAGTGCATGCTGCCGATGGCAGCGTTATCAACATTGAGGAATCAGGCTATGACCACTTCCGCTGATTGTAGCGTGCAGCCTTCGTGGCGCTTTATCTTCAGTCACCCCGCACATTTCCTTTCCTTTGGTTTCGGCAGTGGCCTGTTTCCCAAAGCACCCGGCACAGCGGGCACATTGGCTGCTTTCCCGATGTATTGGTATCTTGCCGAACACCTGACTGATGTGCAATTTATTCTAATGTTGATCGGGGCCTTCATTGTGGGGGTGTGGGTGTGCGACAAAACCGGCGAGGCACTGGGTGTGCCGGACCACGGCGGGATGGTGTGGGACGAGATTGTAGCTTTTCTGCTGGTGCTATTTTTTACACCCGAAGGTTTTTTTTGGCAACTGCTGGCGTTTTCGTTGTTCCGATTTTTTGACATAGTCAAGCCGCCGCCCATTCGTTACTTTGACAAGTCATGGCATGGCGGTCTCGGCGTCATGTTCGACGACATTCTTGCGGCGGGCTACGCTCTACTGTGCTTGGCGCTGGTGAAAAGTGCGTTGCTGTGAAGCGTGTCCTTAGCTATGGATTTGTCGCTGTTCTATTTCTACTTTGTACGTTTAATGCCGCTCACGCTGAAAAATTTACAGCCCAGGTAATCTACGTGATGGATGGCGATACTGTTCTTTTATTACGCGACAATATGCGGATCAAGGTGCGGCTGGCCGAGATCGATGCACCTGAAATAGCGCAGGCGTTCGGTGAAAAATCCAGGCAATCGCTGGCCAAGCTGGTGCTAAATAAACAGGTGCATGTGGATAGCCGAGCAGAGGATGTTTATGGCAGGTTGGTGGCGCGGATCAAAGTGGGCGAATTGAACGTTAACAACGAACAGGTAAAGCGCGGAATGGCGTGGGAGTATTCTCGTTCCAGCAATCGTAACGTATTGCTCGCATTGCAGAATGACGCTAAGAAAGCGAAGCGCGGGTTATGGGCGCAGATCGATCCGATGCCACCGAGGGAATGGCGCAAAACACATGCAGCGTCTCAGCAACACTATGCTGTAAAAAATAATCTCTGCGGTAGTAAGCGATATTGTTCACAAATGAACGGTTGCGACGAAGCGATTTTTTATCTGTCGCAATGTAATGTGAGGTCTTTGGACAGCGATAAAGATGGAGTACCGTGCGAGACTTTGTGCCGTGCTACAAAGTAATCGTTTCCCAATTGCATCCCATTGCATCGCAGCGCAAGGCATTCCCTGTGTCGTGCCAATCTCCTAGCACCCAACGCTCACAACTATGGCCATCCACCGTGTGCAGGTGGCGCTTTTGCCGATGGGTATGCCCATGGATCATGCGCGGATAATGATGCTTCCTTAGCAGGCTTGCAACTGCATCCAGATTGACGTCCATGATGTCATCACTCTTGTGTTTTTTTTCATTCTCGCTACGTGCACGCAGTTGCGTAATGATGGCCTTGCGCTGCGCCAGCGGTTGGGCAAGAAAGTTCTGTTGCCATATTGGCTCATGTACCTGTTTACGGAAATCTTGATAAGCAATATCGTCAGTGCAGAGGGTGTCGCCATGGATGAACAACGTCGGCGTGCCATACAGGTCAAGCAGCGTAGGGTCAGTTAGCAGCGTGGCGCCGCTGGCTTGTGCAAGTGTCTGGCCCATTAGCAGATCGCGGTTGCCATGCATAATATAGATGCGAGTGCCGCTGACGGAAAGTACGTGTAAGGCATTGATGATCTGGCGATTAAATGGGTCGTCGATGTCATCATCGCCCGCCCAGTATTCGAATAAATCACCGAGAATGTAGAGTGCTTCTGCTCCAGGAGCAATCTGATGAATAAAGTGCTGAAATGCCTGCATGCTGAGCGGTTGCTCAGCACAAAGATGCAGGTCAGAAATAATTAAACTGTAGGCCACGGAATGGGAGGAACTCTAAAGATCTTTAGGGTTCCTCCAAAAATTCAATTTTGCAAGCAGCCGCTTTGCGGCTTGCCTGCTTACCTCGTTTCGTCACAATACTGCGTTACTCGAAAAAATTATCGCTTACATATTAATATATATGCCGCACTTCAATTTTTTACTCATGCCGTGTCTTGCTTGGAAACTTGAATTTTTAGAGGCGCCCGCCGTTCTTTAAGTTATTTCACTACTTCCGCTTTGATGAGGATTACATCTTCTACCGGCACGTCTTGGTGCCCAGCGTTATTGCCCGTCTTCACTTTGCGGATAACATCCAACACCTCTGTGCCTGACACCACTTTCCCAAATACGCTATAACCATAACCTTGTGCATTGGGTGCAGTGTAGTTGAGGAAACTGTTGTCCTTAATGTTAATAAAGAACTGCGCTGTGGCAGAGTGTGGATCAGAGGTCCGCGCCATGGCCAGGGTATATTTATCGTTCGTCAAGCCATTAGCTGCCTCGTTTCGAATTGGCGCCTTGGTGGGCTTTTCTTTCATGCCAGCCTCGAAGCCACCGCCTTGAATCATGAAGCCATCAATTACGCGATGGAACACCGTATTATCATAAAATCCGCTGGTAACGTAGTCGAGAAAATTTTTGACAGTGGCAGGCGCTCTTTCAGCATCCAGTTCAATGGTGATATTACCGTGGTTTGTTTCCAGTTTGACCATGCTATTTTTTCCTTTTTGTGCAGACTGTTGTTGAGATATGGGCGCTGCTTGAGCCGCGCCCAGCAGCAGGCAACTGAGCATCAGTGTAGCTAATAATCCTTGAAGTTTCATTATGACGTTTCCTCGTAAATGATCTGAAAGCGGTTACTGCACTTAACCCATTTTGGGTAACGCTCATGCAGTTTCAAGATTATAGCCTATGCTTTTGCTCGCACTTTAATACTGCAGACTTCACCTTTTTAAAACCGCCAGGCTCTCTGGCACCAATTTTCGTTATTGCACCTCTTCCACTTTTTTGAGGACAACATCCTCTAATGGGACGTTTTCGAGTCCGTAGCGTTCACCGGTCGGTACCTTGCTGATAACGTCCACAATTTCCATACCACTCACCACCTTGCCAAACACGCAATAGCCATAGCCTTTCTTATCGGGTGCAGTGAAATTCAAGGAGTTATTATCCTTCAAGTTAATGAAAAATTGAGACGTGGCGGAGTGCGGGGCGGAGGACCGCGACATGGCGATAGTATATTTGTCGTTTTTCAGGCCGTTTGCAGCCTCATTTTTAATTGGCGTATTAGTGGTTTTGAGTGCCATTTTTGTTATGCTGCTCATCGAGACTGTGCCCCACGAGTAGTTATAGCCACCTCCCTGAAGTACAAAGCCATCGATCACGCGATGGAATATGGTCTTGTAGTAAAAACCACTGTTAACATATTCGAGGAAGTTTTTAACAGTGGCGGGAGCTTTATCAGCATACAGCTCGATAGTGATTATTCCATAATTTGTATGTAGTTTAACCATGCTTAATTTTCCATTTATTGTTGAAGGTTGAGAAAATTGCCAGCTGATGCGGCGCAACTGAGCAGCAGGGAGGATGATAGATTTTGAGTTTCATTATGCTATCCCTTATATGTTTATGATATATAGCGGCATAGCGTTTCATTTTCCGATATGTATGAGAATAGGGAGTAATTACGGACATAAGCGTAACAGCCAATGTCAGTGGCTGAACGACACCGACCGTCAGGTTGAGGAACATGTTAAATTATTTCGCAGCACGCTCTTCTTGGATTAACCATTTATTTTCTGATTTTACCAGAAGCATGACCTTGTCGAAGGATGTGATCAGGTAGTCAGAACGATAAGACTGATGAAAGGTAACGGTGGCATGGCTTTCATCCGGGAAGCTGACCTTCTCATTGCTAACATTGATCTCGATATATTTGGGCGTACTGATACGCACCTTGCTATCAGCTTCCCATTGGTCGCGGCTTTCACCGTTCGGAGTCTTGAAATCTGCAGCATACAAATCTAAATATTTGCTGGTATTTTGGGATGACCATACTTCAACCCACTCATGTAATGTCTTTAGTACTTCAGCGCTATCATCGGCAGTCAGTGTTTTACCAATTGCAGGTTCGGTGGACGAAACAGGTTCAGGCGCGGCTGCAACTGCTTTAGTTGATACAGGCGTTGCTCTGGGAGCTGCGGCTTGTGGCTTGACTGCACTGGGTTTATTCTGAGCGAGCAGGTTATGAATCCGAGCGACCTTGGCCTGTGTGGTGGTATTGTTCCGGTCCAGTTGTAGCGCACGATCATAAGCTTGGCTGGCCAGTTTGGAGTAGATATCGCCCAAATTTTCGTGTGCGGTAGCATAGTTCGGATGGTTGCGAATAGCCATTTCCAATGCATCCTTGGCTTTGTCATATTGGCCTAGCCCAGCGTATAGCACGGCGAGGTTGTTATATGGTTCCGGTAGCTCTGGGTAATCCTCAGTCAGCGATACGAATATGCCGATTGCATCATTAGTTTTGTGCTGAGTGGTGAGAATTAGCCCTTTCAAGAAGCGTGCCTGTGCATGTTTAGGCTTGCTGGTGAGATAGGTGTCGATCCGCTTCAGCGCCTCCGCGTGCTGATTCGTTTTGAATAGCTTATTGATATCCTGGATTTCATTCGCGCTTGCAGTCAGGCTGAAGCATAGTAACAGCGCGCCTACGGTTAGTGCTGCGCGCAAGCTGAAACGGTGGAGATTGTTCATTATGTGGTCATTAGATATGAAATATTTTGTCCGCTTGGGCGTATAAATAACTACGCCACGTCTTTACCAAAATTTCCTTATCAGTCAATCCTGCGTGATTATCACGCGAAATCTATGAAGCGTTCAGAATAAATGGGTTACCCGAGGGAACCAGATTCTATCAAATCCGCCCATTTTTTTCACAGCTTATCGTATCAACTGACAAGGCCATCCATGCTTCATCTGTTTGAACAAGGAGATTTTCGGGTAAAATCATTGGTTCTTGTATTGAAAGAACCGTCGAATAATGAGCAGCCACGCACAAGCACCAACACCCGCCCCCCACTTCATCCGCAATATTATTGAGGCCGACCTGGCGAGTGGTAAACATACAGATATTGTCACACGCTTTCCACCGGAGCCGAATGGTTATTTGCATATTGGCCATGCCAAGTCTATTTGCCTGAATTTTGGTTTGGCAATCGACTATCAGGGTCACTGCAATTTGCGCTTTGACGACACAAATCCGGAAAAAGAAAGCGATGAATATGCACGCGCTATTCAGGAGGACGTTCAATGGTTAGGCTTTCATTGGCAGAGTGAGGTGCGATGGGCATCTGATTATTTCGAACAGCTTTACGGCTACGCAATCGAGTTAATTAATCAGGGCAAGGCTTATGTGGATGATCTCAGTGCTGAGGAAATGCGCGAGTATCGCGGTACGCTTACTCATCCGGGCAAACCCAGTCCGTACCGCGAGCGTTCTGTAACTGAAAACCTTGATCTGTTTCAACGCATGCGCGCTGGTGAATTTGTCGATGGCGCCAAGGTACTGCGCGCCAAGATCGACATGGCTTCTGGCAATATTAACTTGCGCGACCCGACGATTTACCGCATTCGTCGCGCGCATCACATTCGCACGGGTGATGCTTGGTGCATCTACCCGATGTATGACTACACTCACTGTATTTCCGATGCACTGGAAAACATTACTCATTCGCTGTGCACTCTGGAATTTGAAGATCACCGGCCCTTGTATGACTGGATGCTGGATCAATTGACTGTACCGTCTCATCCCCGACAAATTGAATTTTCCCGCCTGGAATTACGCTACACCATAACCAGCAAGCGCAAGCTATTGCAACTTGTCACCGAACAACATGTATCCGGTTGGGATGATCCACGTATGCCGACTATTATCGGTATGCGCAGACGCGGATACACACCGCAAGGTATCCGTGAATTTACTCGCAGAATTGGTATTTCCAAGAGCGAAAACGTGGTGGACATGGCTGTGCTTGAGGGTTGCATTCGCGAAGATTTAGAATCGCGAGCGCCGCGTGTGATGGCGGTTGTTAAACCGCTGAAGGTCATCATCAGCAATTTTGTGGCGGGCGAGAGCCAATCACGTGAAGCTGGCTTTCATCCGGAACATCCAGAATTCGGTAGCCGTATGGTGCCGTTCAGCAAAGAAATTTTAATTGAAACCGACGACTTTACCGAGAACCCGCCCGCTCGCTGGCAGCGTTTGACACCCGGAGGCGAAGTGCGCTTGCGCTACAGTTACGTGATGCGCTGTGATGAAGTAATAAAAGATGATGTCGGTAACGTAATTGAACTTCACTGTTCTATTGATCAAGACACACTGGGCAAGAATCCGGTAGGGCGCAAGGTAAAGGGTGTGATCCACTGGCTGTCCGCTGAACACGCACTGCCCGCAGAGATTCGTTTGTATGATCGCCTGTTCAGCGTACCGGAACCAGACAACGACAAAACACGCGATTTTTGTGATTTCATCAACCCAGAGTCGCTGACCGTAGTGCAGGGTTGGGTCGAGTCTGCCGTGCGTGATGCGGCACCTGAAACACATTATCAATTTGAGCGCCTCGGTTATTTCTGCACCGATCGGCATGAGCATCAGCCTGGTGGAAAACTGACGTTCAATCGGACCGTGACCCTCAAAGATTCGTGGACGAAAATTCAGGGTTAAGCAAGCAGGAGGCATTAAATGTATAAGCGCATTGTAGTGGCGGTGGATGGTAGCGAGACTTCCAATAAGGCATTGGACGAAGCAACCAAGCTGGCTCGAGAAATGAGTTCCATAATTTTGCTGCTGCATGTGTGTGAGGAATTGCCCATCATGTGGGAGCCAGACGGTATGAATATGATGCTGATACAGAATAGCTTGGAAGCGATTGCAGATGCAGGTAAAGAACTGCTGGAGAAACATAGAAAAATGCTTACTCAGCAAAATATTACGGCCGAAACGAAACTGGTTAAGACCTATGATGGCCGCATCAGTAGCGTCATATCAGATGAGGCGCAGAAATGGAATGCCGATTTGCTGGTAGTGGGCACGCACGGCCGCAAGGGTATTGCACATTTACTGATGGGCAGTGTTGCAGAAGGTGTAACCCGTACCACATCCATGCCAGTGTTGCTGGTGCGAAGATAGTTAACAAAATTTGTACTAAAGGTTTTTGATGCTGAAAATTTACAATACGCTCACCCGCGACAAGCAAGACTTTATTCCCATTGAACCTGGCAAAGTTCGAATGTATGTATGCGGCATGACGGTGTATGACTATTGCCATCTCGGTCATGCGCGGGTGATGGTGGCATTCGACATGGCATATCGCTGGCTTAAAGCGAGCGAGCTGGACGTGACCTATGTGCGTAATATCACTGACATTGACGACAAGATTATCAAGCGAGCTGCGGAGAATGCTGAATCTATCCATGCGCTCACTCAGCGCTTCATTGATGAGATGCATATGGATGAACATGCACTAGGAATCCTGCCACCAGACTTTGAACCACGAGCCACTCAATATATACCGCAAATGCTAGATATGATCGCCAAGCTGGAAGCCAGGGGATTAGCCTATCAAGCCACCGATGGGGATATGAATTATGCGGTGCGCAAATTTGCCAATTACGGCAAATTATCTGGCAAAACGCTGGCCGATTTGCGTGCCGGCGAGCGTGTGGAGGTGAATGATGGCAAGCTTGATCCGCTCGATTTCGTACTGTGGAAGCATTCCAAAGATAGCGATCCAGACGAAGTTAAATGGGATTCTCCTTGGGGAAAAGGACGACCTGGCTGGCATATTGAATGCTCGGCAATGAGCTTGGAAACGCTGGGCAAACACTTCGACATTCACGGCGGAGGTGCCGACTTGCAGTTTCCGCACCACGAAAATGAGATTGCTCAAAGTGAGGGCGCTTGCCAGTGCACTTCTGTGAATATCTGGATGCACAATGGCTTCGTACGCGTAGACAATGAAAAGATGTCGAAAAGTCTAGGAAATTTCTTCACAATCCGCGAGGTGCTGGAAAAATATGACGCGGAAGTAGTGCGCTTTTTTATCCTGCGCGCACACTACCGTAGCCAGCTGAATTATTCCGATGCGCATCTGGACGATGCAAAACAGTCACTGAACCGCTTATACACGGCATTAAGTAAAATTTCTGTACCTGTCGAAACGAATTCAATCGATTGGAACGAGCCGTACTCACAACGTTTTAAAACGGCAATGGATGATGATTTCAATACGCCGGAAGCGATGACTGTCCTGTTCGATCTGGCAAGTGAGGTGAATCGCAACCAATCGGTAGAAGCGGCAAAAATACTTAAGGTGTTAGGTGAAGTTCTTGGCTTGTTGCAACGGAATCCTTATGATTATCTGCAAGGAAGGCTTCGTGATAGCACGACCATCCAATTGACTTCAGACACCTTTGCAACGACTGCAGCTCCTATAAATGTCGAAGGCCCTACTTCAAATGACTTTACTCCACCGGGTATGACTAAGAGTGTCCAAGCACTCATAGCCGAACGAACTGCCGCCAAACAATCCAAAAATTTCGCTGAATCCGACCGCATCCGTAAGGAGCTATTAGAAGCGGGAATTGCGCTGGAAGACTATGCATCCGGTACCACTTGGCGACGCGCGTAGTCATGGGGTTGAGGCGGGAATGGTAATTTATCGATGTGTCCTTGCACAAGCGTGGAAAAGCATTTACAGCATTTCCCAATACAGGAATAAGTCTGAACAACTTATTTTCTGATTTAACACAATATTCAGTCACACAATTTCATCCGTCCGACATAGATGAAAAACCTTTGACACTGCACCTTGTTAATCCAAATTTGACATTGCCTGTCGGCGAAATGCTCATTTCTTGCTCCACTTCAGTCTTGTCGATTATGCTGGCTAAATTTCGTGGCTAACAAGGAAAAAATTTGACTTGCTTGCCGCCCTGCCAGGGTAGTGCGTCATAAATGATGGAGTTTATATGAAGGATTGACCTGAGTGGCACTAAGTTAAGCTTTTTGGCAAGGTTAGATCCTTGTGGAATTCTTGCCAATACTGGCTTAAGCTGTTGTTTTATACATGCTGAATGGCCTTAACTTAGTGCCAATCAGTACTGCCCCCTTTTTTTCTCGGTTATTCGATTCACCCAGTCATAACTTGACTGCGGCTTACGTGACCGGAGTTAGCGGCTGAATTCAAAATAATACAGGCTCTATGTGATTCGTGATGAGTAATTATTTGATAAGTATCAACTTTCGACTATCTTGTCATTCCGACAGAGTATTGCTGTGTTTTTACAGCAATACGACGAGGAATCTGGATGCTCGCAGCATAACTGAGCACGCTAAGATCTCTCCCTACGGTCGAGATGACACGGTAGTAGATGAGTACTATGGTAGATGACAGGTACCCTTTTCAGAAGGATGTTAAAAAAAATTACCCACCCTGTTTCACATAGAACCCCAATAATAAATATATTGTCTAGCCGGATACCACTTTTGGCGAGCGACCAATCGGTGGAGCTTGCGTGGTCGCGGGCAGTCGAAATAGAGAGATTAAATTGAGTCTAAAGGGCTTTGACCTGAATGCCACTAAGTAAAGCCTTTTTAGCAAGGTTAGACTATTGTGAAATCCGCGCTAATACTGGCTTAACTTATTGTTTTAGATATGCTGAAGCGCCTTAACTTAGTGGCATTCGGGTCAGGCCTTACGTTTGACATCTGTGTCGAGCCTATTAACTTGTGACAAACCCAAACACATAGGATATGCCGATAAAGCATAAGGCCTGACCTCCTGCATAGGAGCTTGCCAGCAAGGGCAATTGAAGTTGCGCGAGGCGTCAGCTGTATTGCATCCCTCAAGGATGTCATGCGGCAAAAGTGAATGTAGGATGGGCTATTATGCAGAAATTTTCTGGTGCCAATGTAATGATTAATTTGTGAATGAGATCAACCAGCTGATATGCAAACCAAACTTAAACGTAGTTAAATGTAGTTAAACAGGAGTAATTTAAATGAAAACAATGAATAAATTTGCAGTCAGTATGCTTGCAGCAGCAGCGTTGCTGGGTCTGGGCGGTTGTAGCGGGATGTCTGAAAGAGACCGGAATACCGCAATTGGTGCCGGAGTAGGCGCTGTCGGAGGGTCTGTGCTCACGGGAGGCAGCACAGCCGGGACGATTGGCGGCGCTGCTGTTGGTGGAGTCATCGGTAACCAGATCAAAAAATAGCTTAAGCAATAGCAGATGAAGGATGCATCGGCCTTGTTCGGCCGGTGCTTCGACGTCTAGTTGTCATTTGACGTCGGCATAGACGTAATTCGAAGTAGTAAGACAACAATGGAAATAAACATGGAAACGCAAGCCAACAAATTCCCCCCCGTACTGATATGGACAGCAGGCATCGCGATAATCTTGTTCTGCGCCGCCGGAATCGCGGCCATCATGGGTTGGATTCCAAACTCCAAGAGCCAGCAGAGTGACAACGCGGCCCCTATCAGTCTCGAAAAATCTCAGTCCGAAGTGCCCGCACCTACCAAAGCAAAAGTGCAATCGGATTCGCAATCACGTGTAGCGGCAAACACACAACCGGCACGGGTAAAATGTGCAGAATGCGCAACAATCGTGTCGACGCGAGAGGTTGAAACCAAGGGTGAAGGCACCGGACTCGGTGCGGTCGGCGGAGCGGTAGTAGGTGGCCTTATTGGTAACCAGGTTGGCGGTGGCCGCGGCAAGGACATCGCGACTGTGGTTGGTGCGGTGGGCGGAGTAATGGCAGGAAACGAGGTCGAGAAAAGGGTGAGATCGACTAAAAGCTACGCAGTCACCGTTCGCATGAACGACGGATCGAGCCGCGTCATTCATATGGCCAAAGCACCGACGTGGCGGAACGGAGATCACGTAAAAATCGTCGACGGCGCTATTCGCTCGAATTGATGCGCATGAATGCCTGAAGGCTGTGCAGACGTGCAACAACAATCTAAAACAACTATCAACACGCACCAAAAATTAAGTGCCCCCCGGATTTGCCGGGGGGCACTTAATTATGCGCGTCTATTTTTTCTTTTAACTATAAGCACAAACTTTGTATCTGCAGATGATTGAAGAATCGGTGAATGGAGTAGTGTTTTAAATACATGAATGCTGTTGTTCAACAGTCAGTGGATTGCCGATGCCACGCTATCCACTTTGCTCAGCTTTATATTACATCACCCAACGGCGGATCGCAGCCGGGCCGTCCTATGCTTTGGCTGACATGCTGAACACTCACTCCCTGTTCCTCGATCAGGCGTACAACTTCTAGTTTGAAACTGGTGTGGAATTTTTTTCGTTGCTTAAAATAATTAGGGGCAGAGTAGTATTGATTGGTAATGTCTATTTCATTTTGTGGCCGCCCTGCCTTTCTTGGAATAATTAATATTACTCTGACCCCAGATATTTCGTCGCACTGTAGTGGTCAAGTAATTTCGAACACCTCGATAGGTTGTTTTGCTGCGAACTGTATTTCGTAAACTATTGGTGCTAAATTTCCCAAGGCGGCATGCCGCCGTGTGCAGTTATAGAATCCCACAATGTACTCCGTCACATCTTTAGTGGCCTCCATCTGGTTTG
>Ga0209344_10003610_pt1 | contig 15059 bp, 12 predicted proteins | sample Cruoilmetagenom6_FD_187293 | JGI IMG/M metagenome (GOLD analysis project Ga0209344, IMG submission 187293) | Oil polluted marine microbial communities from Coal Oil Point, Santa Barbara, California, USA - Santa Barbara Oil Seep Sample 6 (SPAdes)... | ecosystem: Environmental > Aquatic > Marine...
GATCGCAAGTGCGTCCAAACCTATTACCAGCGTCGCGATCCATCAGCTCATCGAACGGGGTCTGTTGAGCTATGACACGCGTCTGGTCGAGGTGCTCGATCTCCAACCACCTCCGGGTCACACGGCCGATCCTCGACTCGAGGACGTCACCATCGACCATCTGCTCTATCACACCGGTGGTTGGGACCGCGATCAGACCTACGACCCCATGTTCATGGACGGGTTGATTGCCGCGTCTCTCGGGGTCGATCTCCCCATCAGCAAATACGACATCGCCACCTATATGACCGGGCAACCGATGCAATTCGAACCGGGCGAACGGTATGTCTATTCCAACTACGGCTACTGTCTGCTCGGGATGATCATCGAGGAGATCACCGGGCTCGACTACAGCGAGTGGGTCGCCGAAAACGTCTTCCAGCCGATAGGGGTCGGCCGGCCCCGTCGTGGTCACACCGCCATCCACGAACGCGCGCCGGGTGAGGTTCGGTATTTCGGGTACGGTGGTGAGGATCCCTACCGCTGGAACATCGAGAACATGGATGCCCACGGCGGCTGGATTCTCGCCGCGCCCGACTATGTCCGCTTCCTGAGCGCCATCTTTGATGATTTCGACGCGAGCCCGCTGCTGAGTCGGCGGAGCATCCAGAACATGGTCCGGGTCAACACCGCCACCAGCGAGTATTACGGGAGGGGTTGGACGGTTCTCGAGGAAAACGGCCAGATGGTTTACGCCCATTCGGGCTCGCTCCCGGGGACCCTGACCCAGACCCGCTGGACCGAGCCCGGGATCTCCTTCGCTGCCTTCATCAACACCCGGAAGAACATGGCCGACCTCGAACTCGAGGATCCCACCGTGATTCCCAACCACGATCTTTTCGAATCGGTGGGTGTCGTGAATCACGCGCTCGGAGCAGCCCTGTCCGAGTCGTGGATTCCGGTTGTGGCCAATGGCGCCGGCACCGGAGGCAGCCTCTGGCGCTCCGATGTCGGTCTACTCAACCGCTCAACCTTGACCAACCAGGTCAAAGTCCGGATGGAGATGCCGGGTCTTGCGGTGGATCGTGATCTGGAACTTGCTCCGGGTGAGCACTTGGTGATGAACGATATCGTCTCCGAACTCGGCCTCAGCGGTTCGGGATCGTTGCGGATCTTCAGCCGCGCACCTCTGACCGTCGCATCGAGGACCTACAACGTCTCCAACGAAGGGACCTTTGGTCAGTATCTGGGTGGGGTCACCGGGCCCGGTGGCCTCATCAACGGCGATGTCGCCGTCCTCATGCACCTGCGAGAGGACGAGATGGCGCGATCCAATATCGGCATCCTCAACGCCGGCCGGCGTGAGGCTCGGGTTCGGATCTTCCTGTACGACGGTGCGGGGGCCGAAGTCGGCCGCGCCGATCGAACGGTCGATCCCCGCCAGATCAAACAGCTCAACCGACCCTTTGCAACCATCGGGGGTCGTACGGATATCAACCCGGGTTATGCGGTCATCACGGTTCTCGATGGCGAAGAGGTCGTGGTCTACGGCTCGGTCGTGGATGCCGGTACCAACGATCCCACGACCATCCCCATGAAGAAGGATGCCGGCGCAACTTTGATTCGCGTCGCCGCCGCGGCGCGCGGCGAGGGAGTGGAAGGCAGCGTCTGGCGGACCGATCTCGGTCTGCTCAATCTCGGAGCCCAAGCGGCGGAAGCCAGCGTCATCTTCCACCCATCGAGCGGACCGGATATTGCCATGAGCGTGAGTCTGTCATCCGGCGAACACCAGGTGCTCGATGATGTCGTCGGCCGACTCGGCGGCGACGGATCCGGATCGCTCGAGATCTCCTCCTCGATCCCGGTTCTCGTGAGTTCGCGGACCTATAACCAGAGTCTTGACGGGACTTTCGGTCAGTATCTCGACGGATTCTACGATCGGGATGCCGTTGAGGAGAACGAGCGGGTGTGGTTGCCCCAGCTGCAGCAGAATCCCGAATTCCGTACGAACATCGGTCTGTTCAACACCTCCGGGGAACAGGCGAGGGTCAAGGTTGATCTCAACGATGCCGGCGGGGATGTGTTGTCGACTACGCTGCGGAATATCGCCGCCGGAGACCGGGTCCAGCTCCAGGAACCGTTCGATCGCATTGCCGGTCGGAATGACATCGCGGACGGTTACGCGGTGGTGGAGGTTGTGGCCGGAAGCGGGGTTTCTGTCTACGCCTCGGTCATCGACAACCGCACAAACGATCCGACAACGGTGCCGATGGTACGTTGATCGCGGAGGAGCGCTCCGTTCTTCAGACCAGCAAAAACGAAAGCGTCATCAGGGCGAGGAACGAGGTTGGGAAGATCCACCTCGAATGTCCGTTGATTCGGGCGGCCCGGCGGCCGTGATCCTTGTCCATGGCGGCGGTGGTGACGACAACCTGGATCACCGTCAGGAGGACCAGCAGCGTCGATCCGATGAGAAAATAGTCCATGCGGGTCAGATACGAGAGCCGAGGCAGCACGCCGTCGAGAAGAAAGCGGTAGGCGATCAAGGTCAGCATGGATGTGACCGCGACGCTGAGTCTTGGTGCGATGTACTTGGGATCGATCCAGAAGACCACCCACGACATGGCGATGATGATCGCGATCGAGATAAATGCTTTCCCGGCCCAGAATCCGATCTGGCGGCGGCCATCGAAGGAAACCACATAGCCGCTGATCTCGCGAGCTTTTCCGACCACCCGGTACGGCTCGGGTTTCGCGGTGATCTCCCCGATGTTCCAATCCGGAATCGAGAAGACCTCACTCCGCTGCTCCTCCGAGACATCAACCGGGGCGGAAATCAACCGGACATCCTCCGGATCGTGACCCGGGACAACCAGTCTGATGGAAAATCGCTGCCGGTCCAGTGGGAATTCGTGCAGTTCGAGCGGTGAGGAAAAGGTGCCGAAGTAGCGTTGGCGGGTGGTGACGGTGCCATCCGGAGCGACCTCGGCCTGGTCCTGGATTGTGGTTTGAATCTGGCGTCGGTTGACGATCTGAATCCTGGGACTCCAGACCGAATCGAGTGGCACGAGCTCGGTCGACTCGAAAGCACCCTCGAGTCGGGCGTCGTGCCAGCTCAGCAGGACGAAGAGATCGGCGGTGAAGGTCTGATTCGCGCCGCTGATATTGGAGACATCAATGAGGAGGGTCCCGACAACGACCTCGGTGGCTTCGCCGTTCACGGTCGGACGGGTGCCTGAGACCTCATTCGGGACCGTGGCGGACGCCAGCGTGGTGGTGAGAAGAAGGACGAGGATGAGGCTCAGGAGCGTGGTCTTCATGGGTTCTCTCTCCAGGTCCCGACAATATCATTCTCGAATTCAAACGGCATTGGGTATACAATGCGCCGGCAAACAGGAATCCAGAACGCGTCTTTGCCGGTTACAGGAGCCGGGTCGCTGGATATCCATCAACACCGATTTGTAACAGAAGGAGTAAACCGTGATTCGTTCGATCGTGAAAACAGCTCTTGTCCTCAGCCTGGTTCTGGGCTTCGCCGCAGGCGCATATGCCGCCGACAGCGCTCTCGCCCGCATCGTCGAAAACGACGAGCTTCGGGTCGGCACCTCGGGTGCCCAGCCGCCGTTCTCGTTGGTCTCCAAAAGCGGCGAACTCATCGGCTTTGACATCGATCTCGCCAACCTCATCGCCGACGCCATGGGCGTCGAGGTGACATTTGTCCAGAAGCCCTTCGGTCAGCTCCTCGATACACTGGAAAAGGGCGAGATCGACATCATCATGTCGGGGATGACCATGACCCCGGCGCGTAATCTCCGGGTTGCTTTTGTCGGTCCCTATATGGTTTCGGGTAAGTCGATCCTGACCACCAACACCGCGCTGGCAAAGATCGAAGAAGCCGGGGACGTCGACCAGTCGCAGGTCAAGATGGCCGCGCTCAAGGGTTCTACCAGCCAGGACTTCGTCACTGAAGTGTGGCCCCGGATGCAGCTCACCGTGACCGAGGACTACGATGAAGCCATCAACCTCGTGCGCGAGGGAAAAGTCGGCGCCATGGTCGCGGATTTCCCCATCTGCGCCCTGTCGGTCCTGCGTTTCCCGAATGACGGTTTCGCAACCCTGACCGAGCCGCTCACCCTCGAGCCCATGGGTGTGGCCATGCCGCCCAACGATCACCTGTTCATTAACATGATGGAGAACTATCTCGGCGCTCTCCAGGGCATCGGTGTTCTCGAACTCCTCGAGGAGAAGTGGTTCCAGGACGGTTCCTGGCTGATCCAAATGCCGTAAGCTCGGTACTCGTTACTCGATCCTTGTGACTTGGCGGCGCTTCGGCGCCGCCGGTTTTTTTTAGATCTCCCCGACGACGCTGCTCCACTCGTTGAGATCCTGATCTTCGAAATCGTCCCAAAAGACGAGCGTCGGATCGAATGCCTCGTATGCGCCCATGTCGATTATGGAGTCTCCAGGGTCCGCGTTGCCAGTGTCGGGTACGTACGGAATGTTCCGGACCCGCCGATTGAAATCCCTGTCTCGACCAAGGGGTTCGTCGGTCCAGTGATTCTCGTCGACGTCGTGCACATCAATCGGCGTCGCAGAGTTGTCACCGGCATCGATGGCGGGAGAATCGAGGTTGAGTCGGAGGGCGGCATCGGCGAAGGACGGGTCGGCATCGACAATGTGGGTGCCGCCGTGCGTCCAACCATCCTGGATGATGCTGTAGTTGACGGTGGGCCAGCCCACCCCGGCGTAGGCCGAAATCTGCGGGTTGGGGCCCGTGTTGCCCCACAGAATCGAGTTGTGAATGGTGAACGAGGTCGAGGTGTCGACATAGATCCCGCCACCCTCACCGCCTGCCGAATTACCCGACAGGCTCAGATTGACCAGCTCTGGTTGCAGCCCCACGCTCGTCAGGGCAACCCCGCCGCCTCGCCACGCCGAGTTTCCGGTGAAGACGCAGTTGACGAGCGTCAAGGGTTGAGCCGAGGCGGTTGATCCGTAGTAGCCTCCGCCCTCGAATCCCGGCGCCCGGTTGTTGATGAAGCTCGAATTGTATGCCTTGACCGTCCCTCCGAGATTGACCATGACCCCGCCGCCGATGGTGGCGTAGTTGTCGAGGATCGTGACATTGGCCAGGGTCACACCGCCACCGCGGGCTCGTACTCCTCCCCCATGGTCGTCGATCGATCCGCCGTTCGCGTAACCTCGGGTGATGGTGAGGCCGTTGAGCATCGCAGTGGTATTCGAAGCTTCGGCGCGGACCACGTGGTAGCAGTTGTCGGTGGCGGCGGTGGAGCCGATCTCCCCGCTGAGGATGGTGGTTTGATTGAACCAGTTGCGCTGCTGCCGGATCGTCTCGCCGCCGACAAAACCGCCATAGACCCGTACGCCGATTTTTGGAACAAAACTGTCCGAGCGGCTCGCGCCCGGAACATAGATCCCCTCGGCCACCCACACCTCGATCCCCGAGATGGCAAGGTCGACGCCGTCCTGGAGACCGGTGAAGGCATCGGTCCAGGATGAGCCGTTGTTGCCTCCGGTGGCGTCGATGTCGACGTAGACGAAGCCCAGGTCGATATCGACCCCGGTCACCGCACCGCCGCTGACGGTCACTGTATCCCGGTTGCCGTCACCATCGGCGTCATACCAGACGAGAACATCCTCGTCTCGAGGTTCGCCGAACACACCGTCCCGTGACATGAGGGTGGCGATGAAGTAATTGCCGTCAGGAACCGGAATCGAGTACGCCCCGCCCGGGATGGAGACGAAGACCGTGGCATCCGGCGGTCCGGTGGGAGCTGAATGAGCCGCAACTTCGATCTGGGTCCCACCGCCGGGATCACCCCAGAAGGTGACGGTGCCCTCGATGGTGCCCTGGGCCGATAACGCCATGGGCGCCAGCACAGGGATCACGATCAACATTATGAGAGATCGGATATGAGACGGGTGACGCATGGGTTCCTCCTTTTGCTGGCGATGGCGATCAACCTTCAAGATGGTCTCTCGAAATCGAGATAAGCAGATTGAGGCAAGTTCCAAATTGTGCGATTGATATCTAAGATAGTCCGCCGCTGGCGAATGTCAAATCGAGGAGGTGAGGAGGTCAGCGCTCCCTTCGGTCGCTCGTGAGGAGTCAGACGTGAGGAGTAAGACGACCTCGTTCTACCGTCTAACGTCTGACCTTCTAACCCTTAACCCTCTCGAGTCACGAGAGTTGATCGGCCTCGATGGCGGCGGGAGAAAAGAACCGCCCACGGATCCAGAGCGCAACATTGACCAGTGCGATGAGCACCGGGACCTCCACCAAGGGTCCGATGACCGCTGCGAAGGCGGCGCCGTGACCGATCCCGAAGGTGGCGATGGCGACGGCGATGGCGAGCTCGAAGTTGTTCGAGGCGGCCGTGAAGCTGAGTGTGGCGGACCGGCGGTAGTCGGCGCCCACTCGCTTCGACATGGCGAAGGAAACCAGAAACATCACGACGAAGTAGATCAGCAGTGGGATCGCGATTCGAACGACATCGAGGGGGAGCCTGACGATGACCTCGCCCTTGAGCGAGAACATGACCACGATGGTGAAGAGCAACGCCACCAGCGTAATGGGGCTGATCTTCGGAATGAAGACCGACTCGTACCACTGCCGGTCCTTGATGGCGATGAGCGAGAACCGCGTCATGATTCCGGCGGCAAAGGGAATCCCGAGATAGATGGCAACGCTCTTGGCAATCTCGGTGATCGTGATCTGAACCGCCACTCCCTCGATCCCGAAGAGGGGAGGCAGGACCGTGATGAAGACATAGGCGTAAAACGAGAAGAAGAGAACCTGGAAGATGGAGTTGAAGGCCACGAGGCCGGCGCAGTACTCGGTGTCGCCGGCCGCGAGTTCGTTCCAAACGATCACCATGGCGATACAACGTGCGAGCCCGATGAGGATGAGCCCCACCATGTACTCCGGCATGTCGGCGAGCAGGGTGATGGCGAGCACGAACATGAGAACCGGGCCGACCACCCAGTTTTGGAACAACGAGAGCGCCAGGACCTTCCAATCGCGAAATACCCTGCCCATCTCTTCGTAGCGCACCTTGGCCAGGGGCGGGTACATCATCAAGATCAGCCCGATGGCGATGGGGATGTTGGTGGTTCCCACCGAAAACCGATTCCAGAAGCCGGCGATCCCGGGCCACAGCCACCCGGACCCGACGCCCACAGCCATGGCGAGGAAGATCCAAAGGGTCAGCCAACGGTCGAGGGTGGAGAGGCGCGGGTCGTTTGTGTCGCTTCCGCTCATGCTTCGTCCCCTCGGCTGCTTCACGCTTCTCGTTCGGGAGCCGGTCAGTGGTCGCCTTCGTGCTTGCTCTTGGCCGCTTCGTACCCGAGGCTGCAGAGATCGGCCACCGGGAGCCTGCGAAGATCGGCGATCTTCTCGGCATCCCGTTCGAGCTCAGGATCGCCATCGACCGCGGCCAACGCGGTCTCGAGCCATCGCCGCGCGTGCTCATCGTCCGAGAGTGTGAAGTGGACCCAGCGGCCTTCCTTGCGTTCATTCACTAGCCCGGCGCGCTTGAGCTCCTTGATGTGCAGCGACACGGTCGACGGTGCGAGTTTGAGCACCTCGGTGATCTGGCACAGACAGAGTTCGCCGGAACGCAGCATGGCTGCGGTGCGCATCCTGGCAGGGTGGCCGAGGGCGCGGGTGGCGGCGATGGCGGCTGAGAGATTCGAGATCTTCATTTCGTTACATTGCAAAATGTAGTATTCTCGAAGTGGGCTTGTCAAGCTCAGTTGGAGTTCGGCCTTGGACTGGAAATCACAGCGCAAACCCCTGGTGCTCATCGTGGCGGTCTTTTTCGCCTGTTTCTGGCTCCCGGTGGGAACCACCCGTTTCGACAACGCCGTCATGGAGGCGCTCCATCTCGTGAGGTGGTACGCGCGGGAGCACGTCCTGCTCTGTCTGGTCCCGGCGTTCTTCATCGCGGGGGCCATCGCGGTCTTTGTCAGCCAGGCCTCGGTGATGAAGTATCTCGGCGCTCGGGCCAACAAGGTTCTCGCCTATGGGGTCGCATCCATCAGCGGTGGAATCCTGGCGGTATGCTCGTGCACGGTGCTGCCGCTCTTCGCCGGGATCTCCAGGATGGGCGCCGGTCTGGGACCGGCGACGACCTTTCTCTATGCCGGACCGGCGGTCAACGTCCTCGCCATTGTTCTTACCGCGCGGGTGTTGGGGCCCGAACTCGGGATCGCGCGGGCGGTTGGTGCGGTGGCTTTCTCAATCGTGATCGGTCTTTTCATGCACCTGATCTTTCGCCGCGAAGAACTCGAGAGGGCGGCAGCTCAAGCGGCGATGCCCGAGCCCGAAGTTCGAAGGCCGCTGTGGCAGAACGCGTGCTTCTTTGCGGCGATGGTGGCGGTCTTGGTCTTCGCCAATTGGGGCCGACCGGCGGTCGAGTCCGGAGGCTGGTTCGCGATCTGGAGCATGAAGTGGCAGCTCACCGCGTTTTTCGGCGCGGTTCTGGGCGTGATTCTGGTGGCCTGGTTCGGTCTTCGATGGTGGCTCGTTGTTCTGGTCGCGATTCCAACCGCGGCCGCCGCCGTCTTCGTTCCGGGTCACCCCGAGATCGCCGTGACCGTTGCGGTTGTGGGTCTGTCGTGGATCACTTCCCGCTCGCCCGGCGAACTCGAAGACTGGCTGGAAGCCTCCTGGGGCTTTGCAAAACAGATTCTCCCGTTGCTCCTGGCGGGGGTGGCTGTTGCCGGTCTTCTGCTCGGCCGACCCGGACAAGAGGGGCTGATTCCATCGACGTGGGTGAGTGCCGCGGTGGGAGGGAACTCAATCGTGGCGAACCTCTTTGCCTCAGTTGCCGGCGCGTTCATGTACTTCGCCACCCTCACCGAAGTGCCCATCATCCAGGGTCTCATCGGCAACGGGATGGGCAAGGGGCCGGCCCTGGCCCTGCTCCTCGCCGGACCGGCTCTGTCGCTGCCCAATATGCTGGTCATCGCCAGCGTGCTCGGTTGGAAGAAGACCTCGGTCTTCGTCTCCCTCGTTGTGGTCATGTCGACCATCGCCGGGGTGGTTTTCGGATCGTTGTTTGCGTGATGGAGGAACTCATGAGGAGTATCAAGATTCTCGGTACCGGGTGTCCGCGGTGCGACCAACTGGCGGCCGCCGCCAAGCAGGCCGCAGACCAGCTCGGGTTCGAGTACGAACTCGACAAGATCAAGGACATCAGCGAGTTTCCGTCGTATGGTCTGATGCTGACGCCGGGTCTGGTGCTGGACGGTCAACTCATCGTTCAGGGTAAGGTGCCAACGGTGGATGAGATCAAGGTTCTGTTCGAGAAGGAGGCGTGATGCGTCGTTTGACGATCAGGTGTGCGGTCATTTTTGCTGTCGTGGCCCTGGCTGGGGCCGGTTTCAACCCGCCGGCCGTCATGGCGGACGAGGCGGCGGCCGCGGTGATGGATTCCGACAGCGGTATCGTGGCTTACTACTTTCACGGCAACAAGCGGTGTACAACCTGCCGCAAGCTCGAGGCCTATTCGGCGGAGGCGATCGTCGACGGCTTTTCTTCCGAACTCGAGTCGGGTGAGCTCGAGTGGCGGGTCGTCAATACCGACGACAAGGAATACGCCCATTTCATCACCGACTTCGAACTCGTGACCAAGTCGGTCGTGCTCGTCGAGTATCGAGACGGCGAGGTCGTCCGGTTCAAGAACCTCAAGCTGGTGTGGCAGCTGGTCGGCGACGAGGATGGATTCGTCAGGTATGTCCGGGACGAGACCCGGGACTTTCTCGCGGAGGGTTGATGGAGTCCGGTTCCATGGCGGTGGTCTCGGCCCTCTGGTTGGGAATCCTGACATCCATCAGCCCGTGCCCGCTGGCCGCCAACATCGCGGCCGTGTCCTATGTTGGTCGGCACGTGGGGAGCCCTCGCCGGGTTCTGCTTGCCGGCGCTCTCTATACCGCAGGGCGAACGCTCGCCTATCTCGTGCTCGGAGCGGCGGCGGTGTGGAGCCTGATGTCGGTGGTCAGCGCCTCGAATTTTCTTCAGAGCAGCTTCAGCCGGCTCATCGGTCCCATGCTCATCGTGGTCGGGCTTTTCCTCCTCGGGCTCTTCAGCTTCAGCGTTCGAGGGGTCGGTGTGAGCGACGCCATGAGGGAACGGATTGACCGAGCCGGGATATGGGGCGCCCTACCCCTTGGCGCCATCCTCGCTCTGGCCTTCTGTCCGGTCTCGGCGGCGTTGTTCTTCGGATCGCTGGTGCCCCTTGCGACGCAGCATCGTTCGCCCGTCCTCCTGCCGGCTGTCTACGGCATCGGAACCGGTCTTCCGGTGGTCGTTTTTGCCGTGTTCATCGCTCTCGGGGTCGGTTGGATGGGTGCCGCGCTCCATCGACTTCAGGCATTTGAAAAGTGGGCGCGTTTCGCGACCGGTCTGGTCTTTGTCGGGGTGGGAATTTTCGAAACCCTACGTTCGACGTTGTATCTTATCTAGGAGTGTTTTCTCCTGTTTCGTGGATCTCTCGTTCGTCGCTCGGCCAAATGAAAGGGCTCAACATGAGTTTCCAACCGTCGGATTCCAATCGTCTCGATGCACCCGATATCAGGATTGGTGAGAACACCCGTGCGACCTTTTTACAGCGCACCTACGTTCATCTCTTCGGCGCGATCATCGCGTTTACTCTCATCGAGGTTGCGCTGTTCAAGAGCGGTCTCGCGCTGCCCATGGCTCAAGCCATGCTCGGGGTGAGCTGGCTGCTGGTCCTCGGTGGTTTCATAGTCGTCAGTTGGATCGCGAGCCGCGCCGCGCACCGCGCCGAATCACTTGGCGCCCAGTATGCCGCCCTCGCCGCGTTTGTCGTCGCCGAGGCGATCATTTTCGTGCCCATGCTGGTCATCGCCTCGATCAAGGTCCCCGGGGCCATCGAGAGTGCCGCCGCCATCACCCTCATCGCCTTCGCTTGCCTCACCGCTATCGCGTTCATCAGCAAAAAGGACTTCACATTTCTCGGGGGCCTGCTCAAGTGGGGGATGATCCTCGCCCTCGTCGCCATCGTCGGAGGGGTGATTTTCGGCTTCAACTTGGGCCTCTGGTTCTCGGTGGCGATGGTCGGTCTGGCCGGTGGCGCCATCCTTTACGACACTTCGAATATCCTTCACCACTATCCTGATGATCGATACGTCGGTGCGGCCCTCGAACTCTTCGCCTCGGTGGCCCTGATGTTCTGGTACGTGTTACGGATCTTCATGTCGCGAGACTGATGGCTTTTGTCGGCTGGGACAGCCAGCCCCTCGACGACTGGGCCCAGGTCCATCCACCCGGCTACATGGTCAAGTTGGATGGACGGAAGACCCACTTCGTCAAGAAGGGCGAGGGCCCGCCGGTCATCCTGATCCACGGTTTCAACCTCGATCACAACACATGGATCGAAAACATCGATGTGCTCGCGCGCTATTTCACCGTCTACGCGGTGGATCTCTGGGGCTCCGGATGCTCCACTCGCGAGCCCCTGGACTACGGCTTTCCGCTCTTTGTCGAGCAGATCCGGCAACTGATGGATCACCTGAAACTGGCCAGGACCCATCTCGTCGGTCACTCCATGGGCGGTGGAACCGCGATTGCCTTCAACGCCGGGCATCCCGATCGCGTCGACCGCCTGGTGTTGGTGGACTCGGTTGGAATCCCGCGGCCGACCACTCTGCGCGAGCGGGTTTTCCGGCTGCCGTGGCTGCCTGAGTTCCTCCAGAGCCTACCGACCGATCTCATCCGGAGAAAGAACCTCCTCGATTTCTGGATCCACGACCCCGAGTTGCTGACCGATGAGGTCTTTAAGGCCCTGACCGGTTACCAGAAGATCGAGGGCACCACCCGGGCAACCCTCGAGATGCTGAGGCGGGACTTCTTCAACACCCTCGACCACGAGATCGATCGGCTTGGCGAACTCGCGATCCCAACCCTGCTTCTCTGGGGCCGACACGACAACGCAGTGCCAATCGAAGCCGGCTGGGCCATGCACGGCCGGCTTCCGGGCTCACGTTTCGAGGTCTTCGATCGCTCGAGCCATATGCCCAACTTCGACGAGCCCGATCGGTTCAATGAGCTGGTTGTGGGGTTTCTCCAGGACTGACCAGAGCCTCATACGCATATTCGGCAAGGCCGGTGCCCGCTTCGGTCATGAATTCGAGCACATGGCGTTGAGCACGAAGCCCGCCGCCATCGGGGAAAACTGTTGTGCCGGTTGTCGGTTCGCAAGGCCGACCTTTTTTGTTGCGACTTCACTGCCGCACCGCGTCTTTCGGGATCGGCTTTTCGCTGCTATACCACCTTCTGCCATTGTTGTTGGAGGGTAGTCACAAAATGAGGAAACGGATCGGTGTTTTCGGGTGGGGTGTTGTCGCCCCCAAATCGCCGGATATCGCTGCTTTCGAGCGCAATCTCTCAAGTGCCGCAAGCTGGCTCGAGCCCTTTGACGGGTTCGGTCCGAGTAACTTTCTCGTCGGCCGGCCGGAGTTCGACTTCGAGGTCTACCGATCCTGGATCGATGAACGATTTGAACCGCGGAGGTTCTCCCAGCTGATCGACAAGATGGGCAACACGGTCAAATACGCCATCGGCGCCTTTGTCCAGGCCCTCGGTCAGAATCCCGGTCTCGAACCTCTGCTTCAAGAGCTGGGTCCCGAAGCCCATATCTATGTTGGTACCGCCCTTGGTGATTTTCCGCTTCACTTCGAGCATGCGATCCGCTATCACCGCGCCCAACGGAGGTGGAATCGGTTCTGGTGTCAGGACGAGCACCACCGTGAACTCCGGGAATATCGCCTTGCCGGCAGCGTCGAGCAGAATGAGATTCGCGAGAAAGTGAGCGCGCCACAGGATCCCTCGTGCGTCGATCCCTCGACCGATGATTTTGACGAGATCAGTGAGTGCTGGGAGACGTTCTGGGTCGCTCGTTCCGACGGACTCCGCGGGTATCTGGCTAAGCAGGTCGAGATTGAGCGAGAGGGCATCACCGGCGACATCGACAGCGGCAAGAAGAACGTCATTCGCCACAAGGTGACGACCCGTCGGAAGCTCAACACCGAGTACGGCTGCCCCACCGAACCATGGAACGCCGTCGACCCCAATCTGCTGTGGAACATCCCGAATATTCCGGCGGCCCAGATCTCGATGCTTGCCCACATCACCGGGCCGACCATCGCCCCGATCGCCGCGTGCTCCGGTTTCAGTGTTTCGCTGAAGATGGCCGTCGACGCCATCCAATCCGATCAGGCCAAGGTGGTGGTCATCGGTATGACCGATCCCGAGCCGCACGCCATGTCGGTCGGGACCTTTTTCGGCGCGAGGGTCCTGTCCCATGATGGGCAGGTCTCCAAACCCTTCACCGGATTCAGGGGAACCCATGTTGCCGGGGGCGCCTGTATCTGGATCGTGGGTGATGCCGACTACCTCAGCGAGCGGGGATTCGAACCCCTCGGCCTCGAGATCCTCAGCGTCGCGGTTTCGTCAGATGCGGATCACATCATCACGCCGTCGCAGGAGGGGCCTCGCCGCGCTATTCAGCAGGCGCTTGACGAGGCAGGTATCGCTCCGAAGGATGTCGCCACCTGGGACATGCACGCGACCGCGACGCCGGGTGATTGGAACGAGCTTCAGAACATCCTCTCGGTCATCCCGGAGACCACGGCCTTCACCGCGCGCAAGGGCTCATTCGGCCATGGGATGTCGGTCTGCGGCGGTTGGGAACTCACGGCCCAGCATCTCGGTTTCTCCAACGGTGAGCTCCACCCCGTCAATCTCACCGATGGAGAGATCCACGACCAGATCCGCTCCTCAACCAACGGCCTCGTGCAGGATCAAGCCCGTCCGACGAGCGGCGACGTGGCCGGCAAGATCAACATGGGTGTCGGCGGGATCAACGCCTGTGTGATCTGTCGGAAGTGGTGAAGTGCTGGCTGAGTGCGGACGCGGAACCCGATAGCTTCATCACCACCGCTGCGCGGTACTGAACCCAAGAATATGAACGAACCCGGCTCCTCATGGAGCCGGGTTTCTCATGAATAAAAAAGCCTCCCAGGATGGGAGGCCTTTTCAATTGGTTGTGGTACGCCCGACGGGATTCGAACCCATGACCTATAGCTCCGGAGGCTATCGCTCTATCCAGCTGAGCTACGGGCGCACACGAAAAAATTGGGGTGAGCGAAGGGGCTTGAACCCTCGACCACAGGAGCCACAATCCTGAGCTCTACCAACTGAGCTACGCCCACCATAAACTTGAAATGCGGAATGGTCCGCCTGAGAGGACTCGAACCTCTGACCCACGGATTAGAAGTCCGTTGCTCTATCCGGCTGAGCTACAGGCGGAGAAAGATTCGGTCGGTCGGAGTGTAATGGTCGGGGCGAGAGGATTTGAACCTCCGACCCCCTGCTCCCAAAGCAGGTGCGCTACCAGGCTGCGCCACACCCCGACGCTCGAGTCTGCTCGTCTAATTGCCAAAGAACACCGCCCGGTGGCGGAGAGTGAGTATAGGTTTAGGTCCGGTGAAGTGTCAATGCCAACTCGAATTCAATACCGACTACGGCATCTCCAGCCCGAGCGCCTCGAGCTTGGGCGCGACAACCTCTCGTTGTTTGGCCATCACCTGCTGGACTCCGGTCCAGCCCATGTCCAGCATGGCGTTGAATTCGTCCCGGGAGAAGGCGGCCCCTTCGGCGGTGCCCTGGACCTCGACGAGGGTGCCTTTGCCGGTGAAGACGAGGTTGAGATCGACATCGCAGTCGAAGTCCTCGCCGTAGTCGAGATCGGCGACGGCCTGACCGTTGGTCAGACCAACGGCGATGCCCGCGATCTGCTCGACCAACGGCCATTCGGTGATCAGCCCTTGTTCGTACATCCGGCACAGGGCGATGGTGATGGCGGTCCAGGAGCCTGAGATGGAGTTGGTCCGGGTGGAACCGTCGGCCTGGAGGACATCGCAGTCGGCGGTGAGGGTGCGTTCGCCCATGAGATCGCGGCGGATGGCGGCGCGGAGCGACCGACCGATGAGCCGTTGGATCTCCTGCGACCGCCCTGAGGGCTTGCCCTTCT
>Ga0209344_10003611_pt1 | contig 15057 bp, 13 predicted proteins | sample Cruoilmetagenom6_FD_187293 | JGI IMG/M metagenome (GOLD analysis project Ga0209344, IMG submission 187293) | Oil polluted marine microbial communities from Coal Oil Point, Santa Barbara, California, USA - Santa Barbara Oil Seep Sample 6 (SPAdes)... | ecosystem: Environmental > Aquatic > Marine...
GGCGGTAATCCTGATGTTGCTGTTCAGGGTCTGGGTCGTCGCCGCCGAGTTGCTCGCAGGGGCGCTTGTACTGGCGCTGCCAGGGCAGCGCAGGGCTGTGACAGGGGGCGACGTTGACGGATAGGAAGACCATCAAGGTCTGCCACGTGGTGTCGTACCGCGCCCCGGGTTATATCCGTACGCGCAATCTGAGGGCGGCGCTGCAAGGGATCGAGGGCTGCGAGGTCTTCGACGCAAGCAATACGCGCCGCGGTCTCCTGCGCTACTTTGAGACGATATGGAAGACGCTGCGAATTCGACTGCGACACAGTCCGGATGTGTACGTGCTCGGTTTCCGCGGTCACGAGATCTTCTGGGTCATTCGGCTTATCGCCATCGGCAAACCCCTGATTTTCGATGAGTTCATGTCGCCCAGCGATGCCTTGTTGTCTGAGGCGAAGGGCGGCTTTCTCGGTCGCCTTGCAGGAGTTCTGGTCTACCCGCTGGAGTGGCTGTGCCTGCATTTCTCGGCGCGGTGCCTGACTGACACCGTACTGCACCGGCAGTTCATCGCCGATCGCTTCGCCGTGGGGGAGGAGAAAATCGACGTTGTATACGTCGGCGCGGTGCCGTCGGAGGTAACGCCGTCGGAGCAGGATGCCAGCGACGACAAGCCCCTGTCGGTGCTGTTCTACGGTACGTTCCTGCCATTGCACGGCATGGATGTCCTTCTGCGTGCCTGCAAGCTGCTCGAAGGAAAACCCATCGAGTTCCGGATCATCGGCGGTACCGGAAAAGCACTGGCACGTTTCAAGAGCCTGTTAAGTGAACTGCAGCCGGGCAACGTCGTGCATGATACGTGGGTGGACTTCGACGAACTTCAAACAAGTGTCATTCCAAACGCGGACCTCTGCCTCGGTGGGCCGTTTGGCGGGACGCCACAGGCGCGACGCGTGATCACGGGCAAGGCTTTCCAGTTTCTTGAGCAGTCGAAAGCTACAGTCATTGGCAAAGTGGACGAGCCAGTTGCGTTCGTTGATCGCAGAAACTGCCTGCTCGTTGAACAGGCAGACCCGGAGAGTCTGGCTGCCGCATTCGAGTGGGCACTAGCCAACCGCAAGCTGCTGCCGATGATCGGCGCCAACGGTCACAGGCTGTATACAAAGCAGTTCTCGACCGAGTCTCTGGCAGCCCAACTCGAACCCGCGTTACGAGCCGTGACGTGAAATACCGTGCACCCAGATTTCTCTTCCGCAGGCACGAGGTCCTGAGGCGCGTAAAAACCGGTGGAACATTCATGGAGATCGGTGCGGCGGACCTGACGTTGACACGCGAATTGCTCGAGCGATTCGATCGCGGTCTCGCCCTGGACTTCACCGATGATCTTCCCGAATCGTACGAAAAGCTGCCGGCGGCCGAGAAAGAACGACTCGATATTTCCAATATCGACGTCATGACTGACGACGTGCCGGGAGACTTCGACTGCGTGATTGCGTGCGAGGTCATTGAGCACATCGAGGACGATGCACTTTTCATGCGCCGGATCTTCGAGAGCCTCAAGCCGGGCGGGCAGGTGATACTCTCGATGCCTGCGAAGGCGGAGCACTGGACGGTTCATGATGAACTCGTCGGGCACTTGCGTCGTTACGAAAAGGCCGGCACTACAAAGATGCTGGATCAGGCCGGATTCACGAATATCGATGTTGTGGCCTACGGCTACCCGTGGATCAACTGGCTTAGTCACCTTCGCGTCTGGCTGGCGCGTCGCACAATGACCGATCGAGCGGACTGGAACCAGGAAAAGCAGACCAGCATGAGCAACCACCGGCAGATCCCGGAGTGGCTTTCCGGCAGCCTCGCACCCCTGCTGGTCAACCGGGTCACGACTTGGCCGTTCGCCATCTTCTCCCGCCTGTTCAATACCTTCGACCTGTCGGACGGTTACGTCGTTACCATGCGGCGCCCCTAACCTATATACGAGATTACGTACAAATACGAATGAGAATGATTGTCATTTGCAATATGATCCCTTATGCTTCTTCACAGTTATCCAGGGATTTGCAACATCATGAACACTCGACACGTCGTCCCCCTATTCGGGGCGATTCTACTCAGTATCTCCTCCACCGCACTAGCCAAGGACCCGGCACCAACCACAATCGCGGAGGTCTGGGAAATCGTTCAGCGCCAGCAGGCCGAGATTGCGGCCCTAAGGGCAGAGCTGGATGAAATGCAGGAAGGCGTGGCCGACACCGAGGCGCGCGTCGAAGCGACCGGGGACTTCGTTGAATCCCTCGCCGTGGCAGATACCGGGGCCAACAAGACGTCGATAGGCGGCTACGGCGAACTGCATTACAGCCAGGTTGATTCCGACTCGGGCGACAGCGACGAGATCGATTTTCATCGCTTTGTCCTGTTCTTCGGGCACCAGTTTTCGGACCGCGTGCGCTTCTTTTCGGAATTCGAGCTGGAGCACTCACTCTCCGGTGACGGCAAGCCCGGTGAGGTGGAACTCGAGCAGGCCTATGTCGAGTTTGGGCTGACGGATAACGTGTTTGCGAAGACGGGTCTGTTCCTGTTGCCCGTCGGCATCATGAATGAAACCCATGAGCCGCCGACGTTCTACGGCGTCGAACGCAACAACGTCGAGAACATCATCCTGCCGTCGACCTGGTGGGAAGCGGGCGCCGGTTTGCGCGGCAACCTTGCTGGTGGGCTGAGCTGGGATGCCGCCGTACATTCGGGCCTGGCCATGCCGACGACGGGTAGCAGTGCATTCCGCGTGCGGAGTGGTCGCCAAAAGGTTGCCGAGGCGGTCGCCAGCGACCTTGCCACCACGTTACGCATGAAATACACGGGTGTTCCCGGCCTCGAACTCGCGGCGAGCTACCAGTACCAGTCGGACCCCAGCCAGGTGCCGGGCGACGGCCTGGATTCGGGTCAGCTGATGACGGCACACGCGGTTTACCAGCGTGATCGTTTCGGTTTGCGTGCCCTGTACGGGGCCTGGGATTTCGACGGCGTGGACGTCGAGGCGGCTGACGCAGACTCGCAGTCAGGCTGGTACGTCGAGCCGAGTTTCCGCTTGTCCGACAAGTGGGGCGTGTATGCGCGCTATGAAGATCTCGACGCGGCTCGTCTACAGGATCGCTTCAGCCAAAGTGAATTCGGTTTCAACTACTGGCCGACTGAAGGTGTCGTTTTGAAAATGGACTTCAGGAGCCGTGATTTCGATTTACCGGCGCTCAGAGCCTCCGATTTTGACGCCGTTGATCTCGGCTTTGGCTACAACTTTTAGAAGGCAGCTTTGCGCATGCTCCCCCGCCTAACACTATTGCTGCTTCTGACCACGGGCCCGGCAATTGCCGGGCCCGGTGGCGAGGCGGGCCGCTACCTGGATGCCGATGAGTATTTGCGCGGCGTGTTCCCGGGTGAGGTTCCCGAGGCGAAGACGCTGTGGGTCACTGGCGACCTTCGTGATGCGGTTGAGGGCATGTTGAAGCACCGGTTTGCGGCACTGCGTGTGCGCTACTGGTACGACGGCACCAGAAGTGCCTGGATACTGGATGAGATTGGCAAGGAGCTGCCGATCACGATCGGGGTCGCCATTGCACAAAGCGCCATCGACGATGTCCGCGTGCTTGAGTTTCGAGAGAGCCGTGGCTGGGAGGTGCGTTATCCGTTCTTTACCGATCAGTTCATTGCGGCAAAGCTCGGCCCCGACGAACGCCTCGATCGGAAGATCGACGGCATCAGCGGTGCGACCTTGTCCGTTCGTGCTGTAACCCGAATTGCGCAAATTGCGCTGCTGCTACATGACCAAATCGACGACGCCGACTAACGGTAACCGCCGCGGGCGGCATTTGTTTCGCCGAGGCCATCGCTGGGTGGGTGTGTCGGCTGTCGTGTTCGTGCTGTTCTTGGCGATCTCCGGCATCACGCTCAATCATGCGACCGACCTGGGGCTCGATCGCCGTTACGTCAACTGGTCCTGGTTGCTCGATGCTTACGGCATTCAATCGCCGCCGCCATCAGGAAGCTTCGTCGATACCGGGTACCGGGCGACGTTGCTGGGCGAGCGCTTGTTTCTCAACGGGCAGGATACCGGGCAGCGCGTCGCCGCGCTGGTGGGCTTCATAGCAGTTGAGCCCCTTGTTCTTGCCGTCGGCCAGCAAACAGCGCACATTCTTACGACTGACGGTGACCTCGTTGAGATCATGGATCTGTCCGCCGTGCTGCCGGGTCCGATCGAACGGGTAGGGCGTGCCGGCAATCGGGCCATCGTCCAGAGTAACAGTGAATTGTTCCGCAGTGATCCGGGTATCGCGATGTTCGCGCCGTGGCACAGAGAACCGGAGACGGACATTCAATGGTCCGCGGAATCATCACCCGACGCTGCGGAACGGGTAGCGCTGGACGCCGCCTGGCGCGGGCATGGCCTGACAGTCGAGCGTATCTTGCTCGACCTGCACAGCGGTCGACTCTTCGCCCTCCCTGGGACGTTGTTCATGGATCTCATCGCGCTCTGCATGATCGTGCTGGGCGTTTCCGGCTTGGTGCTCTCGAATTCCCGCTACCGCCGCGAGAATGGACCCAGGAATGGCAAACGGGGCTGAAATCGGCCGGTGGCGTCGGAGTTCGCACTACGAGGTGTGATCCACCTACTGCAAACGGTCGATTTTTCGTGGCACCATTAGACTCTTGCCGCCAGCGAGCATTCTCACAAAAGTGACCGAACAAGCACGCAAACTTCTTATCGTCGAAGATGACCCTGGTCTGTTGAAGCAGCTCAAATGGTGTTTCGAGGGCTATGACGTCTACACGGCCGAAAATCGTGAGGACGCCATCGCCGAGCTTCGAAGGCACGAGCCCGCCGTGATTCTCCAGGATCTCGGATTGCCACCGAAGCCGGAGGGTGTCGAAGAGGGCTTGGCGACGCTGTCAGAGACACTGCGATTGGCCCCGCATACGAAAGTCATCGTAGTTACCGGCAACGGTGACCAGGAGAATGCGCTGACCGCTGTCGCGCAAGGTGCTTACGATTTTTACGAAAAACCGGTCGACACTGACACCCTGAAACTGCTTGTCGACCGTGCGTTTAATATCGCAGAGCTCGAAGGCGAAAATCGTCGCTTACAAAACAAGGTAAACGAGTCGCCCCTCGACGGCATCGTCGCCGCCAGCGAGGGCATGCTGGCCGTTTGCCGCATGATCGAAAAAGTGGCGCCGACGGATGTGACGACCTTGCTGCTGGGCGAGAGCGGTACAGGCAAGGAATTGCTCGCACGAGCGCTGCATCGCCTGAGTCCACGCGCCGACCAGAATTTCGTGGCGATCAACTGCGCGGCGATCCCTGAGAACCTGCTTGAGTCCGAGTTGTTCGGTCACGAGAAGGGCGCTTTTACGGGCGCTCACAAACAGACGATGGGTAAGGTCGAACTGGCCAACGGCGGCACGCTCTTCCTGGATGAGATCGGCGACATGCCGATTGCTCTGCAAGCGAAAATGCTGCGCTTCCTGCAGGAACGGGTCATCGAGCGCGTCGGGGGTCGAAAGGAGATTTCAGTCGATGTGCGGGTCGTATGCGCCACGAACCAACGTCCGGAGGGCCTGATCAAGGAAGGCCTGTTCCGCGAGGATCTCTACTACCGCGTCAGCGAGATCACGATCAATATTCCGCCGTATCGCGACCGTGAGGAAGGCCGCCTGATACTCGCGCGTACGCTGCTGCAGAAGTACGCGAAACTGCAGAAACGAGCTATTAACGGGTTTTCCGACGATGCGGTGAATGGCATCGAGGCCTATTCCTGGCCGGGAAACGTTCGCGAGCTTGAGAACAAGATTAAGGGTGCCGTCATTATGGCGGACGGCAAGATGGTTACTGCCATGGACCTGGGGTTGCAGGATGATGGTGAGGAAGGTGAATCGCTGAATCTGCGTGAGGTCCGACAGATCGCTGAATCGAAAGCGATTCGTGTGGCGCTCACGAGGAGCTTCGGCAACATCTCGAAAGCCTCCGAACTGCTCGGCATCACGCGCCCGACCCTCTACGACCTCCTGAACAAATACGGCCTCAGTGCCGATAGCTATTCCAAGAAAGCGGCTCCCTAGTCGCAAAAAAGGACCGGTTTTCAGGTTGCGGTTATCCGCTACTGACGATGTCGGGCGCATGGGAGTAACTTACGTTTAGGTAAGTCTGTTCCGGAGCCAAACGTGAGTGAAATTACCCTCAACATTAACGGTCAGGACTACGAAATTGATGTGCCTGACGATATGCCATTGCTTTGGGCGTTGAGAGACGTCCTTGATCTTACAGGCACGAAATACGGCTGTGGTATCGGCACCTGCGGCACCTGCACGGTGCTGGTGAACGGATCGCCGATGCAGTCCTGCGTCAGGTCTGCGGTTCGGTTTGAAGGTCGCGAGATCATCACCATCGAAGGTCTTGATCCGTCGGGCGATCACCCCGTGCAGAAAGCCTGGAACGAAGAGGACGTTCCACAATGTGGCTATTGCCAGGGCGGGCAGATTCTCTCGGCGAGCGCCCTGCTCGCAGATAATCCGGCTCCCAGCGATGAAGAAATTAATGATGCTATGTCAGGCGTCATTTGCCGATGCGGTACCTACCCGAGAATTCGCAAAGCGATAAAAAGAGCTGCGAAATACGCAGCGGAAGATGGGGGTGACGTATGACGGAATCCAAATCACAAGACACCCTTAGCCGCCGTTCATTCCTGCAGGTCTCCATGCTGGCAACAGGTGCCCTGGTCATAGGTGTCGGTTGCAATGGTCCGACACGGGCCAATGAGATGCAGGACGGTCTGTGGAAACCCAACCTGTACGTCCGTATTGACGCGGACGGTACAATTACGATCGTCAGCAAGAATCCGGAAGCGGGTCAGGGCGTAAAGACGGCATTTCCAATGGTCGTCGCGGAATGCCTGGAAGTTGACTGGAAAGATGTGAGAGTGGAACAAGCGCCGCTTGATGATCGCTATGGCCGACAGGTTGTCGGTGGCAGTCGCGGTACCCCGGATGGCTGGGACGATCTGCGCATTGCAGGTACTGCTGCGCGTCACCTGTTGACTGCCGCTGCTGCGAAAGAATGGCGTGTTGCTATTTCCGAGTGCGAGGCCCGCGACGGTTCGATAGTGCACACCCAAACGGGCAAATCGGTCCGCTATGAGAGCTTGCTGAGTACCGCCGCCGATTTACCGGTGCCCGATGTTGCGGATCTCGACCTAAAGAGTCGTCCATCAGAATTCAAACTCCTTGGAACCTTTGTACCGGGTGTTGATAACCCCAAGATCCTCACGGGTCAGTCGTTGTTCGGGTGTGACGTTCGCCTGGATGGCATGTTGTACGCGGTCTTTGAAAAATGTCTGACCTTCGGTGGCAAGGTCCGGCAAGCCAATTTGGACGAGGTTCGCGCTCTGCCGGGCGTAACACATGCGTTCATCGTGAATGGAGGCGATGACCTGACGGGGTTACTGCCCGGTATTGCCGTTGTCGCGAAGACGTGGTGGCAGGCACAGTCTGCTCGCGAAAAGCTCCACGTAGAGTGGGACACGAGTCACTCCGACTCGACGGCTGACTATGATCGTCAGGCTGCGGCACTTGCCAACAAGTCCGGAGAGACCCTGCGCTCGGACGGTGACGTCGACGCCGCATTCGATAGTGCGAAACAGGTCGTCGAGGCAAGTTACTACTATCCATTCGTATCGCATGCGAACCTGGAGCCGCAGAACTGCACGGCGCTGTACCACGAATCCGGGCGCCTGGAGATTTGGGCGCCGTCGCAGAACCCGAAAGGGGGCCGCGAGCTGGTTGCGAAAACTCTGCGAATTTCCGAAAAGAATATCCATGTGAACCTTGTCCGCATCGGCGGAGGCTTCGGGCGGCGCTTACGCAACGATTTCATGGTTGAAGCGGCCTGGATCGCGCGCGAAGTGCGCCAGCCCGTACAGTTGCAGTGGACGCGGGAAGACGACATGGCTCATGATTTCTATCGTCCTGCTGCCTGGCATCACTTCAAGGCTGGCATTGACGATACGGGGAGGATGGCAGCATTCGACCACCATTTCGTGACGTTCGGCTCGGGCGGTAAGACCGTCTCGGGCGCTGGTCTTTCCCCGGCACACTACCCGGCAGGCCTGGTACCCAATTTCAAGCTACGCCAGTCAGTCATCGAGACAAATGTTCCGACCGGCCCCTGGCGATCTCCTGGCCATTCGGCGTACTGCTGGGCCTATCAGAGCTTCTTCGATGAAGTGGCGCTTGCCGCGGGACGCGACCAGCTGGAATTCCGCCTTGACCTCTTGTCGAAGTCCTTTGGTGAGCCTCCACTGGATCTGGAACGTACCAGAAACACACTCAAGCTTGCCGCCGAACAAGCGGGTTGGGGGCGTCGCACGCTCGAGCCAAACCGCGGGATGGGCCTGGCTTTTCATTATGATCACGGAGGCTTCGTTTCTCACGTCGCCGAGGTCGTTGCGGACGGTTCCAGGATCACGGTCGAGAAGGTGTACTCGGGAATTGACGTGGGCCCCGTCCTGAATATGAGCGGCGCCAGGAACCAGGTCGAGGGTGCCGTTGTAGACGCACTGAGTACCGCACAAGTGGAAATTACGTTTGCAGATGGGGCCGTGGAACAGGGTAACTTCGACGACTACGAGTTACTTCGGATTCACCAGGCACCGGAGGTCGAATGTCATTTTATTCAGAATGATGTCTCGCCGTCAGGTCTGGGTGAGCCACCCATTGCGCCTGCGACGCCGGCCATAGCCAACGCCGTTTTCGCCGCCACAGGAACACGTATCCGGGAGCTGCCGTTCAAACGGTCTGGAATTTCGGTCTAACGTAACGACGGACCCGAGGAACGGTCACCGGCGCAGAGCTCAGCTGGCCGTATTTAGGAATTATTGACCATTTGGATCGCGCATTCGGGTGCCACACTCGGCCGACTCACCAATAATTGCCAGAGTGCTCAATTTTTTGGATCGTTTTCCTTTTCATAGAGCTGGCGAAGAGTCTTAAGAATCTGCTTTAGCTCTAGGCGCACTCGGCTGCCAAAATCCACAATTCCTTCGTCAATCCGGCCAATACTTTTCCTGTGAGCGTCTCCAGGACGCGCCAGAGAGCGAGAATCAGGAGCGATGGATTTCATCACGATGAGACACCCGGATCGCGACATAAAGCAGTCGTTTCCGATCCGCAGCCGGGTTGCCGGATGGTTTTTCAGGGTCGATGAGTTATCGACGGGCTATTGGCAGGTGAAAGGCCGCGACCGTTTCGGTCATACAATTAGTTGCGTGGGAGAGAGCCCCGACGACGTGCTCGAAACCGCCGAGACGGAGGCACGGCAACAGTCGTTCAGCGGGATTTGAACGTATCAGGGTTCAGGTCGTGCCGAGCGAGTAGCTTGTAAAAGTCTGTCCGATTACGTTTGGCGAGGCGCGCGGCCTGGCTGACATTGCCCATGGTGATCTGCAATATCTGTGACAGGTAATTGCGCGTGAACTCATCGCGCGCATCGGAGAAGGAAGCCAGCTTCCCGGCATGCTCTCCCAAAGATTGCTGTACCAGTTCGCCAGAGATCACAGGCGAGCGTGACAGCGCCACGTTTTGTCGAACGATGTTATAGAGTTGACGGATATTGCCCGGCCACTCGGCCGTCACCAGCATTTCGACCGCTTCCGGCGCATACACTTTTCTTTCCTGGTCGGCTTCTGCCGAAATCTCCTGCAGGAAATGCGCGACAAGCAACGGTATGTCTTCACGACGCTCGTCGAGCGTCGGCAATTTGATGTTCACGACATTTAGCCGGTAGTACAGGTCTTCGCGGAAGCGGCCCTGCGTCATGAGTTCCTGCAGGTCACGGTGGGTCGCGGATATGACGCGAACGTCGATTTCTTTCGCCTCCGTGCTGCCGACGGGGCGCACCTGGTTTTCCTGCAACACACGCAGCAGTTTCACCTGTAGCCGCATTGGCATATCCCCGATCTCGTCGAGCATCAGCGTGCCGCCTGCGGCCCCCTGGAACAGGCCTTCGTGGGTCCGGGTAGCGCCCGTGAACGCACCTTTTTCATGGCCGAATAATTCGGACTCCAGCAGGTTCTCAGCCATGGCTGAGCAGTTGATCGCGGTGAAAGGCTTATTGCGTCGTTCGCTGGCGCTGTGTATTGCCTGCGCGAGCAGTTCCTTACCTGTGCCGCTTTCGCCCGTAATCAGCACGCGCGCATCGGTCGCCGCAACCATCTTCGCCTGCTGCATGACCTCTTTCATGGCGGCGTTGCGCGTGATGATTTCGCCAGCCCAGTCGTCTTCGACTTCAACTGTCCCCGATACCTTCAACGCCCGTTCGACCAGCGACATGAGTTCATCTTTGTCGATGGGCTTGGTCAGGAAGCCAAAAGCACCGTGCTGCGTGGCGGTGACCGCATCCGGAATCGTGCCATGCGCCGTGATGATGGCGACGCGCAGCCCCGGTGAGCGGGTCTGCAATTCCTTGAGGAGTCCGATGCCGTCCATTTTGTCCATGCGCAGGTCAGTGATGACCAGGTCCGGTGTGAACTGGCGCAGCGTACCCAGTGCTTTGTGGGCGGATTCGACGGCCTCGACTTCGTAGCCTTCGGCACGCAGGCGGATACTCAACAGTCGAAGCAATCCGGGGTCGTCATCGACGAGGAGGATTTTGCCTTCGCGTTGCGTTTGATTGGTAGGCATACCCGAAGGTTAGAGGGTTATGTCATGCCCGGCAAGGGGGGAGGGCTACTCCTGCTCGCGGATTGAGCGCTCGATCGAAGTGATCGCTTCGAGCTTTTGCTCGGCGTCAGCCAGGTCATTCCGGAGGCGTTCATTCTCGGCCTCGATGGCGGCAATACGCTGGCTTGCCGCCAGCCCCTCGCTGAGAGCCGCACGCGACGTCGATTCACTGAGGTTGCGCGCTTCGGTACTAACTCTGAGCAGGCTTTCGACGCTGGTGAGGTAGATCGTCGCGAGTGATATTTCCGCCGATGTAAGGAGTTCGCTTTGTGCCAGGACCTCGCGCAGGACGGCCTCAGCCCGCCCAGTATCGTTCGATGCGTGTCCCGGCGTGGCGAGTACGAGCCCGAACCGGAGGTTGCTGCTCGGCCCGGGTATCAGTCGTGCTGCCGACTCCGCATCCTCGTAAATGTCTGCCTGTTTGTGAATGTCACCCGACGCGAGTTCGTACAGCTCCTTCAGGTACTCGTCGGCGTCCGGTGCGCCGAGAATCACCGCTTCATCAGTCGGCGCCTTGTCACGCCCGCGCAGCCAGTCGGTCGCCTTGTTGGCCGTCGCACAGCCGGCCGCAAGCGAGACAATAACAACCAAGGTCGCGATCCGTGCCAAACGAGTTGTAGTCCTGCAGTTAACCATTTGCTGCCAACTTTTGTTTCGCCACAGCCCGCTTCTGCGGGATATGAATCCTGAAATGCGCACCCGGGAATTCGTCCGAGTTGATCAGTTCCACCGAACCGTCGTGTGCCTGGATGCACTCCAGCACCACCGACAGTCCGATCCCCGTACCACCGACCTGGCCACCCTGTTCGCGGCGGCCCTGAAAAAAGGCCTCAAAAACGCGTGGGCCTTCCTCTTCCGGGATGCCGGGTCCGGTATCGCCGAACTCCAGTACGAAGCTCGCCGGCAATCGGCTGGCGCGAATTGTGATCAGGCCACCTTTCGGGGTGAACTTGACCGCATTCGACAGGAGATTATCAATGACTGTACGGATTTTGTCTTGATCCGCGTTCACAATAATGTCCTCAACGTCCAGCTTTAGCTGGATATTCGCGGCTTTCAAGGCCAGTCGCTGGGTCTTGGCGACCGATATAACCTGTGCACGCAGTGGGAAATCGCTCAGCGTGAGCACCTCGCTCTTCGTCTGCCATGCGCTGAACGACAGCAGATTTTCGATGAGCTGCTGCAATTTCAGGCCGTTCATGCGCAGGATATCGGTAACTTCGCGCTGCGGTTCCTCCAGGTCTCCAACGGACCCGTCAAGCAATAACTCCGTGCCTTCCCGGATATTGGCCAGCGGTGTCTTCAATTCATGAGACATGTGTCGCAAGAATTTGTTCTTTTCCTGCGCGAGGTCGAGAAGGCGTAATCGAAGCCATTCGAGTTGCCTGCCGAGCCGTTCAAGGTCGGTCGGGCCCTTGATGTGGATCGGCTTGGAGAAGCCGCTTTCGCCGAGCTGATGAATAGCACGGTCGATCTGTGAGATAGGGCGCGCGACAAGGAACGTAAAAATCAGAACCAGCACAACGGTGCCCGGTACCAGTGCGGCCACCTGCCAGGCGGATACCCGTTGCGCATCGCGTGCGGTCTCCTGCAGCGTCGATAACTCGGTATCGATATGCGCTGACAGTATATTGGTCAGGGTCTCGACACGCTCGTGCATAGGTGCGAAGAGATCAATGGCAGCGGCAAGTTGCTCGTCGTTTATGTCGGGGACCGACAACACGTTCACAATGGTGCTTGCGCCGTGCCCGATCGACTCCGCGAGTTCGGTCGCGTTCGCCTCGGACACCAGCGGTGCCATCTCCGAGAGTTGGTGCTCAAGTGACTCGAGGTCGCTGAGAATAATCTGCAGGCTGTCCGGGTTGCGTAACACCCGGTACTGCCGCGCGACGCGTTCCAGCGTTACGAGTTGCTCTTCGAGACGCCGGTTGTTGTCGGCGGCCGACACACCGGCGGATACCAGTTGCTCGCTCTGCCTGGCGACTTCGCCGAGGTTGACAAGTGCCCACACCACGGCCAGCAGCAGCGGCAGCGCGACGAATCCGAAACCGACCAGGATAAGTCCGTTAAGTGATCGTGGGCGGCGGAATTTCATTGATCCTCTAGGTCCAGTAGGCGGAAGGGTCCCGGGACGCGATCTTGCGTTCCCATTCGAGACTGGTGCGAACAATGGTATCAAGATCGTCGAACCTTGGCGTCCATCCGAGCACCTCGCGGACGCGTTCGGCGACAGCGATGAGTTCCGGCGGGTCGCCGGCACGACGTGGCTCCTCGTTGATAATCAGATCTTCCCCGTTTGCTTTTCCCACAGCCGCAAGGACGTCGCGAACGCTGTAGCCGTGTCCATAGCCACAGTTAAGGACAGTCGATTGGCCACCGTTGCGAAGATAGGTCAGCGCATCGAGATGGGCCGTCGCCAGGTCTTCGACGTGGATGTAGTCGCGCAAACCAGTGCCATCGGGCGTCGGGTAATCTGTACCGTAGATCGCAACACCCGGGCGCTTGCCGGTCGCTGCCTCGCATGCGACTTTAACAAGCAAAGTCGCTTTAGGCGTCGACTGGCCGATCGTGCCGCTCGGCTCGCAGCCAGCGACATTGAAATACCGCAGGGCAACGTAGCCAGGCCCACCAGCCGCAGCCAGGTCACGCAGCATCCATTCGGTCATCAGTTTGGACGTGCCGTAAGGATTAATCGGTTGGGTCGGTGAGTCCTCAGATGCTCTGCCGCCCTCAGGAATGCCGTAGACAGCTGCTGTCGACGAAAACACAATGTTCTTCACGCCGTGTTTCGCAGCTGCTTCCAGGAGTGTACGACTCGATGCCGTGTTATTACGGTAGTACTTGAGCGGATCGGCGACCGACTCGGGAACAATCGTGTGTGCGGCAAAGTGCATGACCGTGTCGATGTCGTTCTCGGTGAATAGTTTTTCGAGCAGCTCTGCATCGCCTGTGTCACCAACGATAAACTCCCCTGCTGTGACCGCAGCTTCGAATCCCGTCGAGAGATTGTCGAGTGTAATCACGCCTTCACCCGCGGCGCCAAGCTGGCGAACCACATGGCTGCCGATATAACCGGCTCCGCCGGTAACTAGTATCTGTTTGTTTTGCATAGTCTTTTTATGTTCTCGAAGTGGCCCTTGCAAGAAAATGTGAATCAGGTGCGAGCGCAAGAGACCAAGTTTATCAATACTGTTGCGAACAATGGCGGACGCAAGTCGCACTGTACGATGTGACGTAACGGAATGAAATGTCGCCAAAGACACACACCTTGGGTTATGTTGCCGTTCAGTTTTACCGGTTACTATTTGGCTAACGCCTGCATTGGGACTCTCGACATTAATGATTGCTGACTTCAGAACAAAGACGTTACTCCTCACCATGCCCCTATTGGCGCTCGCTGCGTGCAGCAGCGGAGGGTCGGATTCGGGAGGTGGCACTACGCCCACGAATCAGTCACCGACGGCGAGAGTAGGTGCTGCACAGACGGTCAACGAATTCGCCCCAGTCACCCTGGATGGCAGCGCTTCGTCAGACCCAGAAGGCACTGCGTTGACGTACAGCTGGATACAGCAGTCCGGAACAAGCGTGACATTGTCTGATGCTAGTGTTGCGTCTCCGACATTTGATGCGCCTGACGTCACTGCAATCAATACGCCGGATGTGCTGAGATTCCAGCTCACGGTCAGTGATGGCTCGTTGAGCAACAATGCGACGGTCGATATCACAGTCCAGGACAATGGTCAGGGCGCCAACAGCGTACCGACGGCCGATGCAGGCCCGGACCAGTCTGTTCAGGAGCTGGTGACTGTCAATCTCGACGGATCGGCGTCGTCTGATCCGGACCCCGGTGACACCTTAAGCTTTTCCTGGTTACAGACGGCCGGTCCCAACGTGGCGTTGACTGGGGGCAATACGGCCCAGCCGAGTTTTACATCGCCGGACGTTGTTGCGGGCAGTCCGGAGACGCTTACATTCGAGTTGACCGTCGATGACGGAACAGACAACGCGACAGACGTTGTCGACGTGGTTGTGTCTGAAGGGGCAGCGCTGGTCATTGTGGCAGGCAAACTTCAGTATGAGTTTGTGCCGCCCAACCTCAATTGCCGCGGTCTCAACTTCAACGCAATCCAGGTTCGGCCTGCGCGCGGCGTGACGGTACAACTTGTCGACGGCAATAATGACAGCAACATCCTCGACACAACGCGGACAGACGCGAACGGCGACTATTCCTTTAGCAACGTGACCGCGAACACAGACGTACGTATTCGAGTACGCGCGGAACTCAAGCAGGCCGGCGCGCCGGGCTGGGATGTC
>Ga0209344_10003612_pt1 | contig 15056 bp, 11 predicted proteins | sample Cruoilmetagenom6_FD_187293 | JGI IMG/M metagenome (GOLD analysis project Ga0209344, IMG submission 187293) | Oil polluted marine microbial communities from Coal Oil Point, Santa Barbara, California, USA - Santa Barbara Oil Seep Sample 6 (SPAdes)... | ecosystem: Environmental > Aquatic > Marine...
ATCATTTTCGTGTTTTTCGTTGGTGTGGTTGCCTGTTTCTGGCAGGTTTATCAGTTGATCGTTTCCGTGCGATGGATTGAAGGGTTTGCCGCAGAAAACCCCGGCCACGAGATGATCAAAGCGCCGCAATTGCTTGCCCCTTTGGCGACGCTTCTGCGGCAACGCGGGAAGCGCATGCAGGTCGCCCAGACATCGGCGCGATCCATATTGGATTCTGTCGGACAACGTATCGACGAAGTACGCGAAATCACCCGCTATATTGTCAATATGCTGATCTTTCTTGGTCTGCTGGGGACATTTTATGGGCTGGCGACAACCGTTCCGGCGGTTGTCGACACAATTCGCAGCTTGGCCCCGCAAGATGGGGAAGGTGGCGTGGATGTCTTTAATCGTTTGATGACAGGACTTGAAGCGCAACTTGGTGGCATGGGCGTTGCGTTTGCATCGTCGCTATTGGGCCTCGCTGGTTCACTTGTTGTAGGGTTGCTAGAGCTTTTTGCCAGCCATGGGCAGAACCGGTTCTACCGCGAATTGGAAGAATGGATGTCGACCATCACACGTGTGGGTTTCTCGACCGGTGAGGGCGAAGGCGGCACAGTCGAGCAGAACATGCTTGGCGGTGTGATCGACCATATGTCCGAACAAATGGAATCGTTGCAGGTGATTTTGGCGAAATCCGATGTCAGCCGCACCATGGTCGATGAAAAATTGGGTGTCCTCGCGGATTCTATTGAACGGCTTACACACAGAATGAGTGATGCCAATCCGTTGAATACGACCCTGATGCGCGTGGCCGAAGGGCAGGAACATTTGATTCAGAAACTGGATGCGCGTGGCGAACAAGCCAACGAAGGGTTGGATGCAGAAAGCCGGATGCGATTGCGTTCGATCGACGTTCAGATGTTACGCATTCTGGAAGAGATCAGCGCCGGGCGTCAGGAAACCATGACAGAAATTCGCACTGATCTTTCGGCCTTGATCCGGACAATGGCAGAATCGCGGACGCCTCCGCGCCGGCGCACTGAGACCAAACGCCGTGGTCCGGACACCGGACGGGAGAGTTAACCATGGCCCTGTCGCGGCGAAGCGGACAACGGTTCCAGGCATCCATTTGGCCGGGTTTCGTGGATGCGATGACAGGGCTTCTTTTGGTATTGATGTTCGTGCTCACCATTTTCATGGTGGTCCAATTTGTGTTGAGCGAAAAGATATCGGGGCAAGAAACCAAGCTTGACGCACTCTCGCTTGAAATTGCGGCACTGGCCCAGGCTCTTGGGTTAGAACAAGACAAAAGCGCCTCACTGGAAGACCGGGTGGGCGCGCTGACGTCGACCTTAAGCGATGCGCGCCAACAGCGGGATGAACAAGCCAACCTTATCTTTAGTTTACAACAGGAACGTGACGCGCAGGATGCTGCATTGTCGGTGGCGCAGGCGCAGATTGCCAGTTTTGAGCAACAAGTTGCGGGGTTGTTGGCAGACCGCGAAGACGCGCAAGGGCAGATCGCCGCACTTGAAGGCGAGCGCGAACAACTGATGTCGGAACAAGATGCGTTGCAATTGGCACTGGCAAGTCTGCGAGACGAAATTGATGTCGCCGCTGAATCCGCGCGTTTGGCGGCTGCGCAACGCGAAGCATTGGATGCATTGGTTGCCGATCTGCGGCGCGAAAATGCAGAAGGAGCTGATCAGCAGGCCTTTTTGGATACGCAAGTTGCTGACCTTGAGGCCAAGCTTACGGAAGAAGAAATCGCACGCATCGCCGAAGCCGCCGCTGCCGCCGCGCTTCGTGAAAAGCTAAGCAATGCGCAAACTGAATTGACCGCGATGACGCTGGCGTTGGAAGAACAACGTCGCGAAGCCGAAGAAACCCTGACGATGCTGGCCGCCGCGCAAGAGGTTAGCGATGATCTTGACGCGCAATTGGCGGCGGCGTTGTTGGCGCAACTGGACAATTCTGGCCAACTCACGGCGTTGCATTCTCAACTGGATGCCGCCAACGCGCAATTGGCGGCATTGGAGGTTGAACGAACCGGCGAAGTCGAAACCTTAACTGCTGAAATGGCGCAATTGGAAAAGCGTCTTCAGGCTGCACTCGCGCAGGTGGAAAATGAATTGGGAGGTGAGATTTCCAGTTTGCAGGCAAAACTGGACGCAGCAGAAATCGCTGCAAGCGCGGGAAAGTCCGAACTTGAAACAATGCGCGCAACACTCGCGGCCACACAAACGGAACTTGCGCAGGTCAAAATTCGACTGGCAACTGTTTTGGCGAGCGTCGATGAACAAACCCTGACGGCTGATGAAATTCGCCGAAAACTGACGGCGGCACTCGCTGCAAAATTGGCAGCTGAAAACGACGCCGCGACACAACTGAGCGCGGCAGAAGAACGCGCAGCACTTCTGTCTCAAGCACGCGAGGAGTTGTCCAAACAACAGTCAGTGAACGAAGCCGCACAGCGCGAGCAAATCTTGCTAAACCAACAAGTAGCGGCATTGCGAACGCAATTGTCAGAACTTCAGGCATTGCTGGACGATGCCAAAATTCGCGATGCGGCTGCAAACGTACAGTTGCAGACATTAAGTACGGATCTGAACATTGCACTAGCACGTGCTGCAGCGGAAGAAAGACGCCGTCGCGAAGCGGAGGAAGAAAAAAACGCACTTCTGGAAGCCGAAAAAGAAAATCTGGAAAAATACAGATCCGAATTTTTTGGTCGGCTTCGCGACGTCCTGGGCGCGCAGGATGGAGTGCGGATCGAAGGGGATCGGTTTGTGTTCTCATCTGAGGTCTTATTCGCACTAGGCGAGGCTGAGTTATCCAATCAGGGTGAAAGCGAAATTGCCAAAGTGGCAACAATCCTGAGCAATGTCGCGGGCGAAATTCCACCCGAAATTGATTGGATAATACGAGTAGATGGCCATACGGATGATGTGCCAATCAGGACACCAGAGTTCGCCGATAACTGGGAGCTCAGCCAAGCACGTGCCTTGTCTGTGGTGCAATTTATGATCGACGACCTGGGCCTGCCGCCAAGCCGATTGTCGGCCAACGGATTTGGCGAATTCCAGCCCATCAATCCCGAGAAGACGCCCGAGGCCCGCGCGCAGAACAGGCGCATTGAGTTAAAATTTACCGAAAAATAGCCTGATCATTTTACAATTAAAATTGTTGTCATCCTGTCCACGCGCCGGCCATCGCGTAACAATTCAATTGTTCCTTCATAACGACCGCGCGCCCAATCTCCGTCTCGGGCACGTCGTCCTGCCGCTTGAAAAAACTGAGCCTGCAATTTTTCCAGAATTGTAATGTCGGAAGAAACCTCGCCTTCAGGACCGTTTATTGAGATCTTGATCGTATCCCCGATCTGTCCGCCGTAAAGATACCCCCATGCTACCAACGCAGGCGCGTCCACGGATAAATGTGAAATGGCGGCATCACCAAAACTGATACTCCCAAAATTTGGAAGACTGGTTGAAAACCCGGTCGCGATAATTCCGCCGGGCTTATAGGTTGGCGGATCAATCCACATAGACTGTGACGGTGCCTGTTCGCAGGCTAGCTCACCTGCCGGATTGAAAGGATCCACGGTATTGCCCCTATGGCGCACCGAGAGGTGAACATGTGGAAACTGTGTCTTTCCAGAAATACCAATCAGGCCGAGGCGTTCGCCGCGCTCAACATTTTGCCCTTCCACGACAGACACTGACCCATTGCGCATATGGCAGTACTGTGTTGTCCAGCCATGTCCGTGATCAACCGCAACACCATTACCGCATTCCCGACCATCTACTTCGGTTTCGATGTCCGTAGTATAGAGAATGTCGCGCATTCCATCGCGTACGCCGGTTACCTTTCCTGGCGCGGATGCAATGACGTCAACGCCCGCCATCATTTCCAGATGAGAAATTAGCGCAAAGTCAGTCCCTTTGTGTCCGTCGTAACTAAGCTGCTCGCAGGCGTAATCCTGAAAGCCGGGGCCGGGATCGTAATCGACATACTGTTGGATGAAACACGTTTCACCAAGCACACAGTCGACAGGCAGGCCCAACCTGGGCCCGTCCTGAGCAAATGCTGGGGCAGACAACACACATAGGATTGTTGCCAAATGCGTGTGGTGCATCAATCCGCAGTCAAAAGCGGTGGTTTTTTCTTCCCAGTGATCCGTGGCCGATCCGGCCCCTCGGTTTTAAGGTCGATTTTGCCGTCCTTGACGCTGACTTTGACCAAACCACCTTTGGCCAACGTGCCAAACAGAAGTTCTTCGGCCAGTGGTTTTTTGATGTATTCCTGAATGACACGACCCAAGGGACGCGCGCCCATTTTGTCGTCATACCCTTTGTCTGCCAACCATTCGGCAGCGGGTTTGGTCAATTCAATGGCGACGTGGCGGTCCATCAATTGCGCTTCAAGTTGGGCCACGAATTTTTCGACCACTTGCAGGATCACATCCTTGGGCAGCGGCGCAAAACTGATAACCGCATCCAAACGATTGCGGAATTCAGGTGTGAACGTCCGTTCGATTGCTGCGGTGTCTTCACCTTCGCGCCGGTCACGGCCAAATCCAATGGCCGATTTTGCCTGTTCCGTTGCCCCCGCATTGGAGGTCATGATCAACACGACATTGCGGAAATCGACGGTACGCCCGTTGTGGTCCGTAAGGCTACCGTGATCCATGACCTGCAATAGAATGTTGAACACATCCGGATGCGCCTTTTCGATCTCATCCAGCAAGAGCACGCAATGGGGGTGCTGATCAACGCCATCGGTCAACAGCCCGCCCTGATCAAACCCAACATATCCGGGAGGGGCACCAATCAGGCGCGAAACAGCATGTTTTTCCATATATTCGGACATGTCGAACCTGAGAAGCTCAACACCCAACGTATCTGCCAGTTGTTTTGCGACTTCGGTTTTGCCTACACCGGTGGGACCTGCAAACAGATAATTGCCGATTGGTTTTTCTGGTTCACGCAGGCCAGCACGAGCTAGTTTTATCGCGCTGGATAGCGCGTCGATAGCATTGTCTTGCCCAAACACAACGCGTTTGAGAGATGCTTCGAGGTCTTTCAGAACCTGTGCATCATCTTTCGACACGTTCTTAGGTGGAATACGTGCCATTTTGGCGACCACTGCTTCGATCTCCTTAACGCCAATGTTTTTGCGGCGTTTGGAAGCCGCAACCAAATGTTGGGCTGCGCCGGCCTCGTCAATGACATCAATCGCCTTGTCCGGCAATTTCCGGTCGTTGATGTAGCGCGCACTCAGATCAACGGCTGATTTGACGGCGTCCGCGGTGTATTTCACGCCATGGTGATCCTCAAAGTAGGTTTTTACGCCCTTCAGGATCTTGATCGTATCTTCGATAGACGGTTCAACAACGTCAATTTTTTGGAACCGGCGGCTCAGCGCGCGATCCTTTTCGAAATGCTGACGGAATTCCTTGAACGTCGTGCTGCCCATGCAGCGCAATTTGCCCCCCTGCAACGCGGGTTTAAGCAAATTTGAAGCATCCATTGCCCCGCCGGACGTTGCACCAGCACCAATCACAGTGTGAATTTCATCGATGAACAAAACCGCGTCGGGGTGATTTTCCAGTTCGGTCATCACTGCCTTCAGGCGTTCTTCGAAATCGCCACGATACCGGGTTCCGGCAAGCAAAGCGCCCATGTCGAGCGAGTAAATTGTGGTTTGCGACAAGACTTCGGGTGTTTCGCCCTTAATAATTTTGTGAGCCAAACCTTCCGCAATAGCAGTTTTTCCAACACCGGGATCGCCAACCAATAGGGGGTTGTTTTTACGACGGCGGCACAGCACTTGAATACAGCGCTCAACCTCGGATTCGCGGCCGATCAATGGGTCGACGTCACCGGCACGCGATTTTTCGTTCAAATCCACGCAATATTTGGCCAAGGCGGATTCACCGGCTTCAACCGCATCCGAATTGGCGGCGGTGTTTTCTGTGTCTTCTTCGTTTTCCGCGCCAGATACCGAACGAGCCTCGCCAAAAGCGGGATCTTTGGCGACACCATGTGCAATGAAATTCACCGCGTCATAGCGCGTCATGTCCTGTTCCTGCAGGAAGTAGGCCGCGTTAGATTCGCGTTCGGCAAAAATGGCGACCAACACATTGGCACCCGTGACTTCTGTTCGACCAGATGATTGCACATGAATGGCCGCGCGTTGGATAACCCGCTGGAACGCAGCGGTCGGCACGGCTTCGGACCCTTCGATATCTGTCACGAGGTTTGACAGGTCATCATCAATGAATTCAACGAGCGTTGTGCGTAACTCTTCGGTTTCTACACTGCATGCTTTCATTACGCGTGCAGCATCGGGCTCGTCCAGCAACGCCAGCAAAAGGTGTTCCAGCGTGGCGAACTCATGTTGGCGGGCATTTGCCAATGCCAATGCCGAATGGATTGCCTGTTCCAGTGTGGTTGAGAATGAAGGCACGGTTTGGTGCTCCTTCTAATCTGGTCGGGCACTATGCGACGACCTTGGCCTGATAGTATTAAAGTTTGGTCGATAAACCGGAACCTTCAAGGGTTTTTTGTCTGCAAAGGTTAACTTTTACCGATTTATGACAGTCTTGTGTTCAAATTGAATCATTCAGAAACGATCTTTGCGTGCGCGAATCTCTGTAAAAACAGCCGCATCTGTGGCATCGATCATGTCCAAATGTGCCCTAATGGCGTGATTTGAGGCGCGTAAAAACGGGTTAGTGGTCATTTCATCGGCCAGTGTTGAGGGGACGGTCGGCTGACCTTTGGATCGGGCGGCATCAATGGCCGACGATCTGGATATAAGCGCAGAATTTTCCGGATCAACAGTCAGGGCGAATTTTGCATTTGCCTGTGTGTATTCATGGCCAGAATAGACAATTGTCTGTGACGGAAGTGCTGCCAGCTTTGAAAGGCTCGACCACATTTGATCAGGTGTACCTTCAAACAGCCGACCACATCCTAGCGCCATGAGGCTATCGGCGGTGAACACGGCGTGGCTGTCGGGGAAATAAAATGCGATATGACCAACCGTGTGCCCGGAAACGTCTATCACTGTTCCGGTGCTGGCGCCAATTGCAATGGTGTCCCCTTCACTGACGGCCATATCTAGATCTGGCAGACGATGCTGATCCGCGGCGGCACCAATTACCTGTGCGGGATGCATGGCCAGCAGGCCGGCGAGGCCATCAACATGGTCCCAATGGTGGTGGGTTAGAAGGACATGGCTTAACGTCCAACCGGTTTCTTTCAATGCAGCAATCAATGGCCCCGCTTCGGGAACGTCGATCGCCGCCGTTTGTCCGGTTTCCGGATCATGCGCCAAATAGGCATAATTATCAGAAAGGCAGGGAAGCGTGAGGATTTGCAATGTCATGGTGTTTTCCCTTGAGACAGATCAGGTTAGTGTTCAGATTGACGGATCACGGGCGGCTCTGCAATGCATCTTGATGTACAAGACCTTCGTAATTTCTATTACCGCAGCACGCTTGGGCGCGCGGCGCAAAAAACCGTGCGTGCCGAGGTTCAGAAATTCTGGCCCGAGGCCAAGGGTCAGACGGTTGTTGGGTTTGGTTTTGCGGTGCCCTTTTTACGCCCTTACCTAAAAGACGCGCGCCGGGTGATTGGCCTGATGCCGGGGCCGCAAGGAGTTATCAACTGGCCGCAGGGCATGCCCAACGTCAGCGTTTTGTGCGAAGAAACCTTTTGGCCTCTTGAAACGGGGCGGGTCGATAAACTCTTGTTGGTTCATGCTTTGGAAGCCAGCGAACGACCCGCTGATCTTTTGGATGAATGCTGGCGGGTTTTGGGTCCGGGCGGGTCCGCGTTGTTTGTTGTGCCAAACCGGGCGGGCCTTTGGTCGAGAAGTGATCGAACACCGTTTGGGTATGGGCGCCCATTTTCTCAGGGTCAGTTGGAAAGCCAGCTCAAATCGCACAATTTTTTGCCGGAACGACACGTCACGACGCTTTATCAACCGCCATCGGAAAAACGTTTCTGGCGTAAGACGGCAGGGATGTGGGAACAGCTGGGTGGATCGTTGTCGTTTATCGCGGCCGGCGGGGTCTTGATGGTCGAGGCCACAAAGAGGGTACAGGCCCCAACCGGTCCCGGACTGCGTGAAACTGTTCGAAAGCCGCTTGAGGTACTTAAACCGAAACCGAAGGCAAACCCGGTCTTGAATTCGAGATCCCGCAGACCGTGAGTACGACTTAACGGGATAGAAGCCTGCGGCTGCAAACGGGTGCTTGGGCAGGGCAGGGTTGTGCCCTGTTTGGGCGGTTTTCGGGCGGTGCAGCCAAAAATACAGGCGTATGACACCCCCGTCCCATTTTGTGATAGCGGTAACGTTCCTGTATGGTTCTAGGTCTGTCAGTAGCTGGGAATCGGGAAATGTCTCAAAAAAGATGAATTTTTACGTAGGAAAATTGTGCGCAAACGGTCGCAGTCTAATTAAGGTACTGAATTGACACTATAAAACAAGTTGCTGCTTCTCTGTTTAGCAACTTGCTAGGCAGAGAAGGCTCTGATAGACCCACGCCGGATTACAGCAATTAGAGTATTCTGATGCTCGCAAACGCCCCCGGAGACAGATTCGTCTGTCGCTAACCGGGGCCAACTGTCGGAAGGGTGGACGTGTCCGAACCAGCTTCGATTTCCTCCGGTATTGCCGAGCGCTATGCTACGGCTATTTTTGAAATTTCTCAGGAAAGCAAAGGTCTCAAAAAGCTCGAGACCGGTGTTGACGATCTCGCAGACGCATTGGATTCCAGTGCTGACCTGCGTGAAGTGATCAGTTCTCCTGTAGTATCACGCGACGAACAAGGTCACGCGATCAGTGCTATTGCCAAAAAGATGAACCTGCCGCCTGCACTTGCGCAAGGTTTGGGTTTGATGGCGCAAAAACGCCGCCTTTTTGTCTTGCCGCAGTTGATTGCGCAGTTGCGTGGTTTGATTGCAGATCATAAGGGCGAAGTGTCCGCCGAAGTGATCAGCGCTAAAGCGTTGACCAAGGCGCAATCTGACAAGCTTGCCAAGTCGCTGAAGGCGCGCATTGGCAAAGATGTTAAAATTAATGCGGCGGTTGATGAGTCTCTCATCGGCGGTCTTATTGTAAAGGTGGGCTCGAAGATGATCGATACGTCGATCCGCTCCAAGCTCAGTTCCCTCCAGAATTCAATGAAAGAGGTCGGATAAATGGGTATCCAAGCGGCAGAGATTTCTGCAATCCTGAAGGATCAGATCAAGAATTTCGGTCAAGAGGCCGAAGTGGCCGAAGTTGGCCGTGTTCTGTCTGTTGGTGACGGTATTGCGCGTGTGCATGGTCTGGACAATGTTCAGGCTGGTGAGTTGGTCGAATTCCCGGGCAGCATCATGGGCATGGCGTTGAACCTTGAAGCGGACAACGTTGGTGTTGTTATCTTCGGTTCTGACCGTGACATTAAAGAAGGCGACACAGTTAAGCGGACCAAGTCCATTGTGGACGTTCCAATTGGTGACGAACTTCTTGGTCGTGTTGTTGACGGCCTGGGTAACCCACTCGACGGTAAAGGCCCAATCAAAACTAAGAAACGTGGTCTGGCCGACGTTAAGGCGCCGGGCATTATCCCACGTAAATCTGTTCACGAACCAATGGCAACCGGCCTGAAATCTGTGGATGCGATGATCCCGATTGGCCGTGGCCAGCGTGAATTGATCATTGGTGACCGTCAGACCGGTAAAACGGCTGTGGCTTTGGACACAATCCTGAACCAAAAATCTTACAACGAAGCAGCTGGAGACGACGAAAGCAAAAAGCTTTACTGCGTTTACGTTGCCGTTGGTCAAAAGCGTTCGACAGTGGCGCAGCTGGTTAAGAAGCTGGAAGAAAGCGGCGCGATTGAATATTCGATCGTTGTTGCTGCTACGGCATCCGACCCAGCACCGATGCAGTTCCTTGCACCGTATTCCGCGACAGCGATTGCGGAGCACTTCCGCGACAATGGCCGTCACGCTCTGATCGTTTATGATGACTTGTCCAAACAGGCCGTTTCGTATCGTCAGATGTCGCTGCTTCTGCGTCGTCCACCAGGTCGTGAAGCCTATCCAGGTGACGTTTTCTATCTTCACTCCCGCTTGCTGGAGCGTTCGGCCAAGCTGAACGAAGATAACGGTGCCGGTTCTTTGACGGCTCTGCCGATCATTGAAACCCAAGGTGGTGATGTTTCGGCGTTTATTCCGACAAACGTGATTTCGATCACTGACGGTCAGATCTTCCTTGAAACCGAACTGTTCTATCAAGGTATCCGCCCTGCGGTTAACACTGGTCTGTCAGTTTCTCGGGTTGGATCGTCTGCGCAAACAAACGCGATGAAATCGGTTGCTGGCCCCGTTAAACTGGAATTGGCTCAATACCGCGAAATGGCGGCTTTTGCTCAGTTCGGTTCTGACCTAGACGCTGCAACACAGCAGTTGCTGAATCGTGGTGCACGTCTGACCGAGTTGATGAAACAGGCACAGTATTCGCCGCTGACCAATGCCGAGATTGTTTGCATTATCTACGCAGGCACCAAAGGGTATTTGGACAAGCTTCCTGTTGGCGATGTTGGCCGGTTTGAAACTGGTCTGCTGAACCACTTGCGCGGCAAGCATTCGGATGTTCTGGATATGATCACCAAGGAAGACCCCAAAATTAAGGGCGACGCCGAGGCAAAGATCAAAGCAGCGCTGGACGAATTCGCCGCTGATTTCGCTTAAGGGGAGGTACGGCAATGCCTAACCTTAAAGACCTTAAAAATCGGATCGAGTCGGTCAAATCGACCCGCAAGATCACCAAGGCCATGCAGATGGTTGCCGCGGCGAAGCTTCGCCGCGCGCAGGAAAAGGCCGAACAGTCGCGCCCCTATACCGAGCGGTTCAACGCTGTTATGGGCAAGTTAGCTGCTTCGGTTGGTACATCTGAGAACGCGCCCAAACTGCTGAGCGGTACGGGCGGTGATCAGACGCATCTGTTGGTTGTTTTGACGGCTGAACGCGGCTTGTGCGGCGGTTTCAACGGTAACATCGCCAAGATGGCGCGTGCTGAAGCACAGTCATTGGTAGCGGCCGGTAAAACCGTGAAGATTATCACAGTTGGTAAGAAGGGCCGCGACGCGATCAAACGCGATGTTGGTCATCTCTTTATCGACCATGTTGATCTTTCAGAGGTTAAGAATGTGGGCTACGGCGATGCGCAAAGCGTTGCATCCGGCATTCTGGATCGCTTTGACGCGGGCGAATTTGATGTCGCGAAGATCTTTTTCGCACGCTTTGAAAACGTCGTCAGCCAAATCCCAACCATGCAGCAAGTTATCCCAGCGGCGTTTGATGCGCCCGAAGGAAACGGCGAAGCATCGTTTTATGACTACGAGCCCGACGAACAAGCAATCCTTGCGGACTTGTTGCCTCGCGGTGTGGCCACGGCCATTTTCAGCGCTTTGCTGGAAAATGGTGCCTCTGAACAAGGTGCACGGATGAGTGCCATGGACAATGCGACGCGCAACGCTGGTGAAATGATCGACAAACTGACAATTCAATACAACCGTTCGCGTCAGGCTGTGATCACCAACGAGCTTATTGAAATTATTTCGGGCGCGGAAGCGCTCTAGAGAACCGGAGACGAAACATGGCAAACGCAAAAGGCAAAGTGACCCAGATCATTGGTGCCGTCGTCGACGTTCAGTTCGAGGACAATCTGCCCGAGATTCTGAACGCGCTTGAGACTGAAAACAACGGCAAGACGCTGATCCTCGAAGTGGCTCAGCACTTGGGTGAGAACACAGTACGTACAATTGCGATGGACGCGACCGAAGGTCTCGTTCGCGGTGCACCTGTATCCGACACAGGCACAACGATCTCTGTTCCGATTGGTAACGGCACATTGGGCCGTATCATGAACGTGACGGGCGATCCTGTTGACGAAAAGGGGCCCGTTGCGGCCACAGATCGTCGCGGTATCCACGGTGATGCACCTGAATTCTCTGAACAGTCGACCGAAACTGAAATCCTGGTAACAGGCATCAAAGTTATCGATCTGCTGGCCCCTTACACAAAAGGCGGTAAAATTGGCCTCTTTGGTGGTGCGGGTGTTGGTAAAACAGTTTTGATCATGGAACTGATCAACAACATTGCGAAGGTTCACTCTGGTGTGTCCGTGTTCGCGGGTGTTGGTGAACGTACTCGTGAAGGAAACGATCTCTACCACGAGATGATTGAATCCGGCGTTATCGTTCCTGACAATCTGGAAGAAAGCAAAATTGCTCTGGTTTACGGCCAGATGAACGAGCCTCCAGGTGCGCGTATGCGTGTTGCTCTGACTGGTCTGACATTGGCTGAACAGTTCCGCGATGACACAGGTTCGGACGTTTTGTTCTTCGTCGACAACATCTTCCGTTTTACACAAGCCGGTTCCGAAGTTTCGGCCCTTCTGGGTCGTATTCCTTCGGCTGTGGGTTACCAGCCAACACTGGCGACCGACATGGGTGCGATGCAAGAGCGGATTTCGTCAACCAAATCTGGTTCGATCACTTCTGTTCAGGCCGTATACGTTCCTGCGGATGACCTTACTGACCCGGCACCTGCGACATCATTTGCCCACCTTGATGCGACAACCGTTCTGGATCGTTCGATCTCGGAAAAAGGTATCTATCCTGCTGTGGATCCACTTGGTTCGACATCGCGCCTTTTGGACCCGCTGGTCATCGGTGAAGAACATTACACCGTTGCAACAGACGTTCAGAAGGTTCTTCAGCGTTACAAATCGCTGCAAGATATCATCGCCATCCTTGGCATGGACGAATTGTCAGAAGACGACAAACTGGCCGTGGCACGTGCGCGTAAAATCGAACGTTTCCTGAGCCAACCTTTCGACGTGGCCAAAGTGTTCACAGGTTCGGACGGTAAACAGGTTCCGTTGGAAGACACGATCACATCGTTCAAGGCAGTTGTTGCCGGTGAATACGATCACCTTCCCGAAGGCGCGTTCTACATGGTTGGTGGCATCGACGAAGTGATTGCCAAAGCCGAACGCATGGCTGCTGACGCAGCTTAATAAGACGCAAGATTGTGGCCCGGATCGCACCACGCGATCCGCGGCTCACATGACAAGGAGGCCCCGATGGCTGGTACAGTGCAATTCGATCTGGTTTCGCCCGAACGCCTTTTGGCATCGGTAGAAGCAACTGAGGTGCAAATCCCCGGCGCAGAAGGTGACATGACGGCTATGGCCGACCACGCACCTCTGATCACGACCATGCGCCCCGGCGTTCTGAAAGTGGCCGCATCAAGTGGCGACGCTGAATACGTTGTGACCGGTGGTTTTGCCGAGATTAACGAAACTGGTGTTTCCGTGCTTGCAGAACGCGCAATTCCACGCGCGGACGTGACGCAAGATGATTTCCAGTCCATGATGGATGCTGCGAATGGCGCGCTGAGCCGTGCGCAAGAACTGGCATCTGGAGAAGCAGGCGCTGTTGACGATGCATCCAAGCTGGTTGCTGATATGGCTGCTTTGGGCGAGAAAATCGGTCTCTCTGCAGGCTGATCGGCATTTCCAAACTTCTCAGAAATAATTTGAAGGGTCCGGACATTCGGGCCCTTTTTCCTTTTTTGTATCTCACTTTTGCCGAATTGCCGAATTATCTGTTCCTGCAATCAAGCAGTGAAGCGACATGAAAAGATTTGAAAACAGGCTGATCGGAATAGACCAGGGCGAGATTGTCCTGTTTTCCGACTATGAAAACGGCGGGTCCATGTGGTCCGGCGAAGGGGATCGCACGCGACGTCATTCGATACGGTTTGAAGAAGAATTTCGAAGCAGCCCAGCCGTACAATGTGCCCTATCAATGTGGGACATAGATAGCGGAACCAATGCGCGCGTTGAAGTGTCTGCCGAAAACATTTCGGAAATTGGCTTTGAAGTGGTGTTTCGAACATGGGCAGATACCCACATTGCGCGTGCGCGTGTGCGATGGATGGCCATCGGCGAAGTATACCATCAGGAAGATTGGGAACTTTATTGATTGGTGTCGTGCTGGATTGGCACCCAGCACTTTGCCAACTTAAAGAGCTTTGCCTTAGTTTCCGAATTGGCCCTCGTAAACCGGCTCTAACGAAGGTGTTTCAAACAGCGACGATACTGATGTTCCGTTCCAGATATTCAGGATGGCCTGAGCGAACACAGGAGCCGTTGGGATGATGCGGATATTGTGCGTGGCACGTACAGCGTCTGTTGGTTCAATCGTGTCGGTTATGACCATGCTTTTCAGAACTGAATTTGTAATCCGCTCAACCGCAGGACCAGAAAGCACACCGTGAGTCGTATAGGCGTGAACTTCAGACGCACCATTTTCCAACAATACTTCGGCCGCCTTGCACAAGGTGCCTGCGGTGTCACACATGTCATCCACAATGATACACTTCTTGCCTGTCACGTCCCCAATCACAGTCATCTCGGCCACTTCGCCAGCTTTTTCGCGGCGTTTGTCAACGATCGACAATGGTGCGCTTATCCGTTTGGCTAGCTCACGGGCGCGTGCCACGCCACCCACATCAGGGGACACGATCATCACATCATCCAAACTGTCTTTGAATTGGGTGAGGATATCCAAAGCGAAAACAGGAGAGGCATAAAGGTTGTCGACCGGAATGTCGAAGAAGCCTTGAATTTGCGCCGCGTGCAGATCCATCGTCAGGACCCGCTCAATGCCTGCTTCAACCAACATGTTTGCAACCAGTTTTGCCGAGATCGGTGTCCGGGCCTTGGATCGGCGATCTTGTCGTGCGTAGCCAAAATAGGGGATGACGGCTGTAATGCGTTGCGCGGACGACCGGCGCAGCGCGTCGGACATAATCAGAAGTTCCATCAGGTTGTCGTTGGCTGGGTTGGACGTTGGTTGGATGATAAACATATCCTCGCCCCGGACGTTTTCATAAACCTCGACAAAAATCTCTTGATCGTTAAATCGCTCAACCCGTGCTTCGACCAAGCCAACATTTGCACCACGATGCATCGACAGGCGACGCGATATGGCACTGGCC
>Ga0209344_10003613_pt1 | contig 15055 bp, 17 predicted proteins | sample Cruoilmetagenom6_FD_187293 | JGI IMG/M metagenome (GOLD analysis project Ga0209344, IMG submission 187293) | Oil polluted marine microbial communities from Coal Oil Point, Santa Barbara, California, USA - Santa Barbara Oil Seep Sample 6 (SPAdes)... | ecosystem: Environmental > Aquatic > Marine...
CCTCCTGCCAGAGATGGGTACGCCACCACATCAGCACCGGAAATCAGGCGGTAGGCGCGCAACGTGATCAGTTCAGGATCGCCCGGCCCAAGGCCGACACCGTAAAGAACGCCGCTCATACAAAAACCCTAACGAGACAATCCTGCATTTCAATGTTCCCAAAATACTCAAATCTGCCGCTCATCGCTTCACTAGGCTCCATTGGGTGACGGGCATCAACGGCCGCCACCCGGTGAGTGGTCCGATCGGTTCGGCGCGGTTGATCTGTAATTTGACCAGTTGCCCGCCATGTTCCTTGTGCAGCTCCAGCAACAACGCCTCGCTTTCCAGCGTCACAGCGTTGCACACCAGTCGGCCCAAGGGGCGCAGGGCCGCCCAGACCGCGGTGAAGGTTTCTTTACTAAGGCCACCGCCGATGAAAACCGCATCCGGTGCGGGTAAATCGGCAAGTGCTTCCGGCACGCGCCCCTCGACCAGTTCCAGTTTCGGCGCGCCCAGAGCCAAAGCGTTGGCCGCCGCCATCGCGCGGCGATCTGCACGCGGTTCAATCCCAATCGCGCGGGCATAGCGCGCGGCGCGCATCCATTCGACGGCGACCGATCCGCATCCGGTGCCAACATCCCACAACAAAGCGCCGCGCATAGGCATCAGCTTGGCCAGGGTTGCGGCGCGCACCTCTTGTTTGGTCATCGTGCCGTCGTGTTGGAACAGATCATCGGCCAAGCCCGGCACACGCGGCAAAAGGGCCGCATCGGGGGCTGCGATGCATTCGACCGCCAGCGTGTTGAAGGCCGGAACCTCGTGTTGCCAATCTTCGGCGCGGGCATCAAAGCGACGCTCTTTTTCGCCGCCCATGTTGGCCAATACGGTCATGTTGGATTGCCCAAATCCGCGTTCGGTCAGGAATTTGGCGATCTGACCGGGGGTTTCTGACCCGGTTGTCAGGATCAACAGACGCACGTCGGGTTGGATGAAGGCGATCATCTGTTCGACCGGGCGACCATGTACGGTCAGGGTTTCAACATCTGCCATGCTCCATCCCATACGGGCCGACGCCAGTTGGAACGCTGAAAGCTGGGGATGATAAACGATCTCGGACGGATCGATGGACCGTCCGATACGCGCGCCCACGGAAAACCACAGCGGATCGCCCGTGGCCAAGACAACCACACGGCGGCCCTTGTGGGTTTGCAACATGTCGATCAACGCATCAAACGGCGACGGCCACGCCAGACGTTCGGCCGTGACATTGTCCGAAAGCTGATGATGACGATCCCCGCCGACAATTACATCAGCGGCCTCCACCACGGCGCGGGTTGCGGGCACAAGCCCGTCCATACCGTCCTCGCCAATGCCAACAACGTGGAGCCAGGGCCCGCTCATGTGCGTATCTCCGGCAGACCTGCAGACAAAGCATTGACTGCCGCCGAGGCGATGGCTGATCCACCGCGACGTCCGCGCAGGGCAACAAATTCGCAATCGCGCGGTCGATCCGCCAGTTCCGCCTTGCTTTCGGCCGCACCGACAAACCCGACGGGGAAGCCAAGGATCACAGCAGGCTTCGGCGCGCCCTGATCCAACAGTTCCAGAAGGTGAAACAGGGCCGTTGGCGCATTGCCAATGGCCACAACAGCACCGTCAAGATGGTCCGCCCAAAGTTCGACCGCAGCGGCGGAGCGTGTGTTGCCGATACCTGCAGCGATGCCCGGAACGCCTGGGTCATTCAGCGTTACAATGACGTCGTTGTTGTTTGGAAGGTAGCGGCGGATGATTCCCGCCCCAACCATTTCACAATCACAAAGCACCGGTTTGCCCGCCTGCAACGCCGCATGTCCGGCCTCGTAGGCGTTTTCCGAAAACGCCAGACGATCCGCAACCTCGACCATGCCACAGGCGTGGATCAAACGGATGGCCAAGGATTCCAACCCCGGGCCAAACCGATCCAACCGGGCCTCGCGGCGCACGGTGGCAAAGCTTTCGGCGTAAATGGCCGATGGGTTTTTCTCGTATGGGCGCAAATGCGTATCTCGGTTCTGGTTGCGGGGGCGGATGCCTCCGGCGGGAGTATTTTAGGAACGATGAAAGATCGTCAGATTTTGGATTTTCGTGCGCTTTCCGGCCCATGAGGGTGATCCGCGTGCGGATAAATCGCGTGCACGTGATCATGGTCATGATGGTGGTGGTCGTGATTATGATCATGGTGGTGGTGATCGTGGTCATGACTGTGATCGTGCGAATGACTGTGATCATGCGAATGATGATGGTGATCGATCATTTCCAGGCGACACATCCCGGTACAGAATTTATCGCACATCGCACAATCCTCAACGTTGGACCCCGGTGCAGAAGCGCCCTGACCTTCAACGTGGTGGTGGTGGCTTTCCTGAACAGCGCCAACTTCGGCCTCGAACCCCAATACCTGCGTGCGGTATTTGCACATCACACATGTGGGCGGTGGCACGTCACCAAAGGCCGGATGCCCGGCACCTTTTTCCGCGGCAATGGCCGCACGTTCCGCGGGTGAGATGTGACGAACTTCTTCGCCCTCAATCGCCAAAACCTGGGTGCGGTACTGGCACGTGCCACAGTTTGGCGGAGGTACCGCGCCAATTTGTTCGGTGATGCGTTCAGCAAAGGTTTCCAAAACCTTGGGATGATCGCCCAGATAACCCGCTTTGATAAACTCAATATCGGTGTGTTCAGCCGCGACCTGATCGGTAAAGCCGTAAATACGGTCAATCAGAATGCCGGAGAACAGAAAATACGGGAATACGACGATACGCTTGTAACCCAATTTCGTCGCGTGTTGCAGGCAGGGTTCAACCAACGGGAATGTAACACCAGAATAGCCGACCTCACACCAGCCGAACCCCATGCCTTCTTGTAACAGGCGGGCGATTTTTGACACGTTGCCGTTGGCGTCGGGGTCAGAGGCCCCGCGCCCGATCACCACAAGGCACGTGTCATGCAAATCGACGGTACCATGTTTCACATTGGCGCGATCAACCGCCTCTTTGATGCGCGCACCGGCGGCGGCGATCATTTTTGGGTCAACGCCCAATTCACGGCCATAGCTGAGATCAATGTCGTGCTTGGTGGCATAGGTGTTCAAAACAGTTGGAATGTCATTCTTGGAATGCATCGCGGCAAACAACATGCCCGGCACGGCCAGAATGCGGTCACATCCAGATGTGCGCAGGCGGTCCAGACCGTCGCGGATCACCGGATTGGCAAATTCCAGATATCCATATTCCATCTCCCAATCGTCGGGCAGGTAAGCCGGCAATTTTTCAGCCAGAATGCTGAATTCATCAACTGCCGATTGGCTGCGCGAGCCATGCCCGCAAATCATCACACCTGTTTTGGTCATGTCGCTTATGCCTCCTGCAATTCTTCATCGGGGAGCTCGCCCTCGTCCTCAGACGATGCTTCTTCCCGGGCTTTTCGATCTTTCAGGCTAGCCCATAGGCCAATGGCAATCGCAGCGCCAATCGCAGCGGCGCCCAACCAATGGCCATGACCGGCGACTTCGGCCAAATGACCTGTATGTGCCTGTGCTGTCGATCCAAAGCAGATCGCAGTTCCGATGATGACATGTTTCATGAGGTGGCCCCCTTTTCCCATTTATCCACGAAAAGGAGGTCGGGCGGTCATTACCGCGCCTGACGATACAGCATTTGGCCCCCGACATGGGTCGACCAGTGGCTGAGCACCTTTCCGGCCCGCTGTGGGGCGTCGTCATGCTGTTGTCTATAGGCCCCGAACAGACCAAGCGCAAACAAAGAAACGTCGCCGATCGAAGTGAATCCGACATGAAAAGCCAAGCTGGCGGCAGGGCTGACCCGCCGATCTGGCGAAAACCGTCGGACCGCGACGTAACAACCCCACATCATCCGGATTCCTGCACCATTAGTTCGAGGGGCCGTTACTCCACCGGTGGACCCAGGGAGAACTTTGTGGGACGTTAAATGAGACCCACCCTGCCGCGGAGCTAAACATGACAGTGACAATCAATCCCGCTCGTTCAGATGCTGAAATCATGGACGTCACAGGTCTGGCCTGGGCATTTGTGGCGCTTCTGAAAGAGCGCTACCCAGAAAGAGCAGAACAGGTAGACGAGTATTTACGGTATCAACGGTTCGAAGAAATGTTGGCCAATTTCCGGGATCATTTCACGCCACCCGCCGGGGAATGTATGTTGGCAAAACTCAGTGAAGTGGCGGTTGGTATCGTTATGTTGAAACCTGTCGATGCTGCGCTTTGCGAGATGAACAGAATGTATGTTGCGCCAGCCGCGCGTGGACATGGCATCGGTCGGGCACTGTGTGAAGCATTGATTACCCGGGCACTGGACCTAGGATATCAAGAAATGCGTCTTGGTGCATTGCACCGTCACGTCGAAGCGCTTCCTTTGTATCAGTCTCTTGGATTTACTGAGGACAAAGACCCGCCGGATTTTGGCCGCGGCGATCCCGGTATCATCAATCTACGTATGGTATTGAAACCAGTTTCGAAACGATGTTGAACCGGAATTGCCAGCAATCAAATCGGGCCTCTGGATTTTGATGCGCTTTGGAGATGAGAGTATGATCAAATGTGGGTTCAGTCCGAAACCAAGTGCCTGAATGTCGCACCAGTCACATTCGAGGGGCAACATCTGGCGCGGCCATCGTGTTGCGGAAAGAGGTTTTTCCGTCAACCGGTCGATCATCACGAGCTAAATACCGGAAAGGGGCTGTGGAAAATTCAATTGTTTGCCAAAGATGGTGAATTTTCCTCAATCAAGAGATTGCTTCTCCTCTCGTCCGGAATGTTGCATTCTGTATCAATGAAAGAGTGATCACAGGCAATGTGCACCGTAGCGGTGCAATCAATCTCTGGTCTGAACAATGAGGCGTTGAAAGTGCAAATCGATCTGAATTCCGATCTTGGAGAAGGATTTGGCCCCTGGTCCATGGGCAACGACGCTGAAATGCTGAGCCTCGTCACCTCGGCCAATATCGCATGTGGCGGTCATGCAAGTGACCCTGAAACGATGTTTGAAACCCTGCAACAGGCAAAACAGAACGGCGTTTGCATCGGAGCCCACCCCGGTTTCGCAGATCGCGAAGGTTTTGGGCGGCGTATCATCCCGATGACCCCTGATGAAATAGGACGAATGTGCGCTGCGCAAATCGGGGCATTGATGGCAATTGGCGCACTGGCAGACGCGACTGTGGAATATGTGAAACCCCACGGCGCGCTTGGTAACCTCGCTGCGCGGGATCGTTTCGTGGCTGATGCAATCGTGGCCGCGGTAAAAAAAATCGATGCAAATTTGGCGATTCTGGCCATTTCGGGCACTGAAATTGAAAACGCTGCCCGTGATGCAGGCCTGTTTGTTTATTCTGAGGTTTTTGCAGACCGCGGGTATCTTTCGACCGGGCAACTTGTCCCACGCGGTCAAGACGGGGCGATGATCCACGACGCCGCAGAAGCCGCCAGTCGCCTGATTTCGTTTCTCAATACTGGCCTTATGCCAGTCATCGACGGAGACCCGATTCCTTTAAAGGCCCAATCGATCTGCGTTCACGGCGACAGCCAAGGAGCGGTGCAAATGACACTTGGAATTCGCGACCGGTTGCTGGCCCACGGCGTAGACCTGAGGCGATTTCACAGTGGCCAAACCCATGATAAAAGCTGAATTCAAAGCAATTGCTGATCACGCGATGCTCGTACAGTTTGCAAAGGAGCTGAACGAAGAAGCGCATCATGCGGTTCTGGCACTGGACAAAGCGCTCATCGATACCCCACCAATTGGTGTCACCGAAGTTATCCCGGCATTGGTGAACGTGTTGGTGGATTTCGACCCGCTCGTGACAGATCACCAAAAGATCGAGACCGATCTACGCGCCAAATTGAAGGCTCTGGACCATGCCGCTCGTGTTGGGACAATGCACCGGGTGCCGGTCTGTTACGAGGCCTCATTTTGCCCCGATCTATCCCATGTCGCGCAGCGGGCCGGCATGTCCGAAGATGCCGTGATCAATGCCCATCTCGGCGGAGATTACCGGGTTCTAATGTATGGGTTTGCTCCGGGGTTTGCCTATCTCGCAGGTGTGCCACGCCCCATTCAAGTGCCGCGCAAACCGACGCCTGTGCGTGACGTTCCCGAGTGCAGTGTGATCATCGCGGGCCCTCAGTGCCTGATCACGACCTTAATCATGCCCACCGGATGGTCAATCATTGGCCGCTCAACCGTTCAGACATTAACCGGGGACAGTGATCGGCCATTCTTGTTTGATGTCGGCGATCAGGTACAGTTTGAACGCATTGACATGGCCAGTTTTGACAGACTAACGAAACAGGCCACCGATGGCTGACGCACAGTTATACGTTCGCTTTGCCGGGCCTCTTGTGACACTTCAGGACGCAGGTCGACCCGGCCATATGCGCTTTGGGGTGCCCGCCTCAGGACCGATGGACAGGTTATCCTTTGCTGCAGCACATGCTGCATTGGGAAACCCCGCGGGTCAAACCTGCGTTGAAGTTTCATTGGGAGGGGTCGAACTTGAATGCCGTGAGGGGGATGTCACTCTTGCGATAACCGGCGGCGAATTCGTCGTGAATCACAATGGAAGAAAGTCGACCGGATGGACTGTGGTGACATTGCACACGGGTGACAGAATTTCAGTACGCTCTGGCGCGTCCGGAAGTTGGGCCTATCTGGCATGTTCTGGTATTATTGCCTCGGACACATGGCTTGATCAAAGTGCAACGCATGCCAGCTCGGGCTTTGGTGGCGGGGCTTTGCATGCGGGTCAAACGCTGGCGGTGCGGGACGCCAGAGTTAGCCCTGATCGTGAAGGTGCGGTAGCCCCGTACACCCAAGACGTCAAAGACCCGTTTCGTGTTGTCATCGGCCCGCAGGAAGAATGTTTTGCACCGGGGGTCGCAGATGTTTTCACTTTGGAAACTTTCAAAGTGTCTGACGCCTATGACCGAATGGGCATGCGGCTTGTCGGACCCGGGTTAACCCTGAATGGATCGCTATCCATCCCGTCAGAACCCATCGTTCGCGGATCTGTTCAAGTCTCTGGTGATGGTGTTCCAACGGTTCTGTTGGCAGATCATCAGACGACCGGTGGATACCCCAAAATAGCGACGGTCATTTCCTGCGATATTGACAGGTTGGTTCAAACCCGTGCTGGTCAGCCTATTCAATTTGAAGCGGTACCTGCTGATCGGGCAATTGCGATTGTACGTGCCGAAGCTTTGGCACGAGACCTGTACCTGCATGACATCGGAGTGCCGCGTGGAACACTTGAGCAACGGCTGTTTCGCGAGAACCTGATCCACGGCGTTTTCGACCCCTAAGAAGCAGCGGTCGCTCAAGGTCAGCCCCCAAAACGGTCTAATCCACAAAAAACGGGAGGCCGCTGGCCTCCCGTAACGTTGTTTTCAATCAGTGGAAAAAGTTTAGGCTTCTTCTTCGAGCGCCTCAATGGCTTTTTGCAGATCGTCTTTCGAGATCTCTTTTTCCGTCACCTTGGCCAGCTCGATCACATAATCGACAACCTTGTCTTCAAAGATTGGTGCGCGCATTTGCTGTTGCATTTGCTGGTTCTGCTGAACAAATTCAAAGAACTGACGCTCCTGACCAGGGTACTGGCGGGCTTGCTCCATGATCGCTTGGGACATTTCCGCATCAGACACCTGAACCTCGGCGCGTTGGCCCAGTTCTGCCAGCAAAAGACCCAAACGCACGCGGCGTTCGGCCAGTTTGGTGTGTTCATCTGTTGTTTCGATCTCAGGGTGATCATGCCCTTCAACCTCTGGGTTGTCGTCATGCCACAGCTGATGCGCGATTTGCTTGGCTTCGCTTTCCAACATGGTTGGGGGAAGTTCAAAGCTAACCAAACCGTCCAGCGCGTCCAGAAGGCCGCGTTTCATGATCGCACGTGCCGCGCCCGCATATTCGGCCTCCAGACGCTCGCGCACCTGACCCTTCAGACCATCAAGGTCTTCGGCGCCAAATTTTTGCGCCAGATCGTCATTGATCTCGGCCGCTTTGGGCGCTTTGACCGCTTTGACCGTGCAAGCAAACACCGCTTCTTTACCGGCCAAATGATCGGCTTGGTAATCGTCGGGGAAGGTCACGTTCACTGCTTTTTCTTCGTCAGCTTTCACACCAACCAACTGTTCCTCGAAACCGGGGATAAAGCTGTTGGAGCCCAGGACCAAAGGATAATCTTCGGCAGATCCGCCTTCGAATTCTTCGCCATCAACCGAACCAGAAAAATCAAATACAACCTGATCGCCGTCTTTGGCTTTGCTGCCTTTTTTGCGGTCATCAAAGTCCTGCGCGCTTTCGGCCAGATTGGCCAACGCTTCGTCAACGGCAGCGTCGTCGGCGGCCACTTTCAGGCGCTCAATTTCGATTGATTTCAGGTCAACTTCGGGGATAACCGGCAGCGCCTCGTAAGACATTTCAACCGCGACATCGTCGCCGGGTTTCCAGTCTTCGTTGGTCATTTTGACAGCTGGTTCTGCGGACGGGCGGTCGCCACTGTCCTCAAAATGCTTGCTCATCGCGCCATCAACAGTTTCCTGCATGGCCTCGCCCATCACACGTTCGCCGAATTGTTTTTTCAGAAGCGCGAGAGGCACTTTGCCTTTGCGGAAACCCTTCATCTCAACGTCGGGTTGGGCTTCTTTCAGCTTTTCGATGACCTTGTCATCCAGTTCCTGAGCGGAAAGTACCATTGTATAGGCGCGTTTCAGCCCCTCATTCAGGGTTTCGGTGACCTGCATTGTTCGTCCTTATCCATTGCATACGGGCCACGGAGGCGTCCGTGGCGGTCAAAATCAGGGTTCTTCTAGGGGGGGCTGGGGTCGGGTGCAAGTAGAGTCTTCGAACGGTGTGCTTTCAAGGGGGAATTCGATCGTTACCAACGCGCTCATTATTCCTCGTTTTGGTAGTTTCAAAGAACACGGTTGGGTAAATTTATACCTCGACCGAACGAGTTTCGAGCACAACCAAGACCAATCCCACAACCAGACCCCAAAACGCCGATCCAATGCCGACCAAGTTTAGCCCCGACGCCGTTACAATGAACGTCACGGCCGCGGGCGCGGTATAGGTGCCGGTGCTTAATGCGCCGCTGAGCGAGGCCACGAACGGACCCAACAGGGCAACCCCGGCGACAACGGCGATCAATGCGGTCGGAAAGCTTGCGAACAGCAGGACTAGTGACATCGCCGACAGTGCCATCAAGCCGTAGAACACCGCATAGACCGGCCCGCACAGCCACCGTTTTGCCGGGTCAGGGTGGGCATCCGGCCCGGTGCAGATGGACGCGGTGATCGCCGCAAGGTTCGTGGTGTGCGCGCCCCAGAATGCCGTCACGAATGACGCCGCCCCCGTGACCAACAGGATCGACCGCCCCGGCACCGGGTACCCGGCGGATCGCAACACTGCAAACCCCGGCAGGTTTTGCGAGGCCATCGTCACCAGATAAAGCGGCAGGGCCACGCCCAGAACCGCGCCGACCTCAAACACTGGCCAGATCATCACCATCGGCGGCAAGCCTCCCTGCCAATGCGGGTCGGCCAGCCCCATCACCATGGCAAGCGCGACCCCGGCCGCCAGAACAATCAACACTGCCCAGATCGGCGAGAGCACGCGTAGAACCAAAAACAGGATCAAAAGCGGTAGAACCAGAGCGGTCGCGTCAGGAACGGCCAAAAACGCCTGTGCGACAAAGGAAAACAACACACCCGCCAACATCGCCGATGCCACCTCGACCGGGATGCGTGATACCAATCGTTCGAGCGCCGGGATCAAGCCGGTGACAATGATCATAGTCGCGCACATCGCGAAGGCCCCAACCGCAATCTCCATATTAACGCCGCTGACGCCGGCCAGAAGCGCCGCACCGGGCGTCGACCACGCGGCAACAATTGGCAAGCGATGCCAGATGCTGAGCACGCCGGTTGAGACCATCATTGATACGCACAAAACAGAAATCCACGTCGCCTTTTGCCCGTCGCTGGCGCCCAATGCATCCGCCGCTGCCAACACAATGGCAACCGACCCGCCAAACCCGACAAGGGCGGCAACAAACGCAGAAACAACTATCGAGAGGCGCATCGCAAAATTCCATTTGTATCCAATCTATATTTTTGGATACAATGTGTATCAGAGTCAATAGGATCACAAATTCAATGCCGACGCGTCCCCGCGGAGATCAAGCCGTTCACATCGCCGCAACATTGCGCGAAGAAATCCTGTCTGGAGTTTTGCCGCCCGGCACCGCGTTAGGCCAGGAAGATATCGCCAAAAGGTTTTCAATCAGCCGCATTCCCGTGCGCGAGGCGCTTCGGCTATTAGAACGGGACGGATTGGCATCAATCATCGCCAACAAGGGCGCGCGTGTCACGCCGTTGACGATTGAGGATCTGAACGAAATCAGCGAAATGCGGATCGCCAGCGAAACGCTGGCACTGTCGCGCGCCGTGCCAAACCTTAGCAACGCGCATCTTGATCAAGCCGCTGAGGTTCAGACCCGTCTGGAGGGCGCGCCCTCATGTATGTTTGGCCCGCTCAACGCCGAATTTCACCGTATTCTCTATGCCCCGGCCAAGCGACCGCGCCTATTGGCGCATATCGAGACATTATCTTTGCTCTCGGAACGGTATCTGCGTCGCGTCACCGAAACCCTCGATCATTCAGACCAATCTCACCGCGAACACCACATGATCCTGTCCGCGTGCAATGCCCGCGACACGGATCATGCAGTGGCAACCTTGACGGATCACATTAAAAAGGCGGCGGATGCATTACGTCAGCAAATGCGCGATCTTGAGTCTTAAGTCTGTAACGACCTCTCATTTACCGTGCCCCAAGTCTCCTTCAAATTAGCTCGACCCCATGGTCTGCACGGCGATCCTCAATAAAGCTGATCATTTCGTGAATGGGCGGTCGAGCTCCGCCTGAGCAAAATATGCAGATGCCTTACGAAGGATCTCGTTGGCCTGCTTAAGTTCGCGAACCTCACGTTCCAATGCCTTCATCTTTTCAGCGTGCTTGGTCGTGACGCCACCACGTCGGCCGCTATCAACCGCGACATTCTTGACCCATTCGTTCAGCGTCTGTGGCGCGCAGCCGACCTTTTACGCAATCGACACAATCGCCACCCAACGACTTTCATGCTGCCCCGCGCCCTCCAAATCCATCCGCTCGGCACGTTCGCGCATTTCTGGGGAATACTTGTTCGTTGTTTTGTTCATGATGCTCCATCCTACTCAGGTGTTGGAGCCTCCGACAAACCCAGCCTGGTCCATAACATCGATAGCGCAGTGCGGCACTTGCGCGTCGAAGTCTAAGATGCCCTAAGCTTCGCTGAGAAGATCGACATCTGGGCTTTAGGCGAGCAGCACTAGCCATTCGTCTTTCGTAAGCAGCCATGAAACAATTGCCGTCCGATGACAGCAAAGAGCCCACTTCGACCGATGCGGCGGTTTGACCAAAGGTCCGCTTTTGCTGAGAGATTGCTTTTCAAGCCGAGGACGCTGTCTTGTCAGATCAAGTAGATGGACAAGATCGGGAAATAGCTCAGTAACACCAGAACGGCGGCGACGGCGATCAGAAATGGCCAGAGGGATTTCAGTATCGAACCGGGTGAAGCACCGCTCATTGAAGACGCAATGTATAGCCCAATGCCAACGGGCGGTGTGAGAAGGCCCAGCACCAGGTTCAGACAGACCACGATGCCAAACTGATAGGGGCTGATGTCGTATGATCCGGTGGCAATTGGCAACAGGATCGGGGTAATCAGGATAATCGCAGCGATGCCGTCGATGACCATGCCGACCAAAAGCAGGGCCCCGTTTACAATCAGAAGAAAGACGAACGGATCCGACGTGATTGAGGTGATCAGCCCGGCCAGCTTCTGCGGCAGTTCTTCGTAGATGATGACCCAGCCGAACACGCTTGCGGCGGCGATCATGAACAGGATCATCGAGGCGTTGGCCGCTGTGCGTTTGAACATCTCGCCCAAGGCGCGTGGGTCGAGATCTCCGTAGACCAGCCAGCCGACCAGCAATGCGATCAGCGAGGCAATGGCGGCGGATTCTGTTGGTGTCGCGATACCAAGCAGAATCCCACCAATGATCGACAACGGGACCAGCATGGCAGGCAGGGCTGCAGCAAACGCTCTGGTTGCCTCGGCGCGCGACATCCATTCACCTTTCGGAAACTGCTGTGACCACCCGATCAGTGTGATGACAAGGGCAAAGGCAAACGCCAACAAAAGGCCAGGGATGATGCCTGCGATGAACATGTCGCCAATGGGGATCTGCGCTAACACGCCAAAAATGACGAACATCATGGATGGCGGGATCACCGGGGCCAGCAGGCCACCGGCCGCGGTGGTCGCGGCGGCAAATCCTTTATCGTAGCCTTCCTCTTCCATCGCCGGAACCATAGCACGCGACATCACTGCGATCTGCGCAGTGGCAGAGCCGATGATCGCGGCCATGAACATATTGGCCAGCAGGTTGATATAGGCCAAACCTCCGCGAAATCCCCCAACAAATATCCTGGCAAGGGCAATCAGGCGACGGGTCATTCCACCTTCGTTCATCAATTCTCCGGTCAGCATGAACAGCGGGATGGCCAGCAAGCCGTAATTCTCAAGCCCCGCGAACATTTTTTGTGCGAAACTGTCGTAAAGGATCGTGTTGTCACTTTCCCAGATGTACCAGATCGACGTAATCCCCAAAACGATGGCCACCGGCACGGAAACAAACAGAGCAGTTAGAAAAACGACCGGGCTCATGATGGGTCACCGGCTTTGGAGGCGGCGAAGACGTGCATAGATGAGTGTAGCAAGGCACCAAAGCCAAAGATCCACATCGCCAGCCAGAACAGGTATTTGGGGAGACCTAAGGTCAATGTTGGTTCAGAGTAGATAAAGTTGAAGGTGTCGCCCTGAAAAGCGATACGGTCAAAGCCCGCACTCGCGATATCCAGTGGCAGGAACCACCGCCAGCAAAACCACAGTATGGCGAGCGAAAATGCGAAAATGATTATGTCGACCAGTTTGGCAATCACCTGCTTGACCCGCCCTGGCACAGCATCCGTCAGGATCGTGATCGATACAGAGCTGCGATGATGCAAGGCCGCCGAAGCCCCTAAAAACGTCATCCAGACCATTGCATAGATCGCAAGTTCATCGACCCAGAACAGGGCGTTCCCAGTCGCGCGGGTGACAACATTCAGCAATATCAAAATCGTCACGCAAACGGCCAGAAGGGCCGCGCATCCCAGCTCTATCCGCGCCCATGCGGCTGACATCCGAAACAACATGTTCATCCCCTATACAAAAAGGGCGCAGGCTCAACCTGCGCCCCTTCCAACCTGTGCAGTTGTTACTTTGTTTCTGCCGCAGTCGCGCGCAGGGCGTCAAGCGAAGATGTTTTTTCCGACCAGATCGTGTTCCAATCGTCGATTGCTCCGCCAAAGAAGGAGGCATCGACTTTGGTGAAGGTTTTGCCTGTGCCTGCGATTTGCTCGAGCCAGCCTGCTTCTTTGGCGACATAGCTGTCGATGGTGCTGTCCACATGCTTGGCCATCAGATCGCCAATCATGGCGCGATCATCTTCTGACATACCGGCCCAGACCTTGGCAGATACAAGCCCCACCATGGGGAACATCATATGGTCAGACTGAACAATGGTGTCCGCGTGCTCATAGTACTTCAGCACCCAGATCAGTTCGGCGTCCATGTCGATGGCATCTACTTGCCCATTGGCCAGCGCGTCATAGACGGCAGGCAACGGCATAGGCGTCGGGGCAGCACCAACAGCATTGTAGAAATCAAGGATCGGGCTGAACGGCGTGATGCGCAGCTTCAGGCCTGCCAGATCGGCGGCACTGTTGACCTCGCCCCGGCTGACGATCTGACGCAGACCCGCCATGCCATAGCCAGTGCCGACAACGCCAACCTGACCGGCCAACGGTGCAAGCATGGACTTGGCAGTGTCCGAACGCAAAATCCGACCTGCATGGCCAATGTCATTGGCAAGATAAGGGGCGTAAAATGCACCAAGCTCTGGCGCGCGATTTGAAACCTCGGCCACGGTCATGAAGGCCATGTCCAACGCACCGGTTTGCAACTGCTGCAACATCTCTGCTTCGTTGCCCAACTGGCGCGCCGGGAAGATGGATACGCTGTGGGCACCGCCGCTCGCCTCGGCCAATTCCGCACCAAAGGCTTCGGCGGCTTTTGTCCAGATGTGCGGTGGCGGCGTGAGCAAGCCCAGACGGAATTCTTCAGCCTGCGTGGCCATGGATGATGCAGCAAGCAGTGCCGCAGAGGCAAATAGTTTTGTAATGTGTTTCATGATTTTCCCTGTTCTTCTTTTGATTTACAGTTTCACCCAACCTTCGGGCGGTTCTTTGCCGGGGTGTACCGCCTTGCAGTTCGGGCATGTGCGGTCTTCTTCAGAGGCATAGAACTTTTCATAGATTGGCGGCAGATCTTTGACGATGGATTGCAATTGCATCTCCGCGCGAAACACCTTGGTTCCACATTCAAAGCAGTACCATTCGACGGCGTCCAGCTCGCCTTCTTGGCGTTTGGGTTCGATCACCAACCCGACAGACCCCTCCTGGGGGCGTTGTGGCGAATGGCGCACATGGGGTGGCAATAGAAAAATCTCGCCTTCGTGGATTGGAACGTCATAAAATTCCTTACCATCATACAGCTTGAGCAGCATGTCGCCTTCAAGTTGATAGAAGAACTCTTCGACGGGATCATCGTGATAGTCGGTACGCTTATTCGGGCCGCCCACGACTGTGACCATCAAATCAGAGTCTTCGAAAATCATCTTGTTGCCGACCGGCGGCTTAAGCAGGTGACGATGCTCGTCAATCCAGGCTCGAAAGTTGAACGCTTTTAACTTCGACATTGGTGCCTCCTCTATGGCAAAAACTTCGGCGACATTCTCCATAACCGCAAAGAAATTGTCTGCATGTAGATATCGGAATTACTTATACCACCCTGTTGAG
>Ga0209344_10003616_pt1 | contig 15043 bp, 14 predicted proteins | sample Cruoilmetagenom6_FD_187293 | JGI IMG/M metagenome (GOLD analysis project Ga0209344, IMG submission 187293) | Oil polluted marine microbial communities from Coal Oil Point, Santa Barbara, California, USA - Santa Barbara Oil Seep Sample 6 (SPAdes)... | ecosystem: Environmental > Aquatic > Marine...
GCTGCCTTCGCCATGAAAAATCCGTTTGTATTCGGCGCGCGATACCGAGACATAACGTTCATTGCCACCAATTTGTATTTGCGCACCTCCGGTAATGGCTTGACCTTGTTCATCAATGCGAATCACCATGGTGGCCTTTTTACCGGTGTGGCAAATGGTTTTAAGTTCGCACAACTCATCTGCCCAGGCCAATAAATATTGACTGCCCTCAAATAATTCACCCTGAAAATCAGTGCGCAAACCATAGGCCAGAACCGGAATTTTAAGCTGATCGACAATTTCAGTTAATTGATACACTTGTGACTTGGTTAAAAATTGGGCTTCGTCCACCAACACACAATTGACCGCGTCCTGTTGTTGTACCAGCTTGTATAAATCTTGGTCTTTATTAAATAACAAGGAAGAGGACTCTATGCCGATTCGTGATTTAACCACACCTTGGCCATATCGGTCATCGATGGAAGATGATAAAATCAGGGTTTGCATACCACGCTCGCGATAATTATGACTGGATTGCAACAGATGCGTGGTTTTACCGGCATTCATGGCGGAGTAGTAAAAATAAAGTTTGGCCATCTAAACTACGTCAAAATCGGCTATTTTAGCAAATAACCGCCGGCTGCATGAACCTTAATGATGAAGCTGTGTCTTATCCGACTGATAAGCACTGTTATTAATAAAATGACGTCACAACACATACAAATCATGGTCAGTATTAATGATCATAAACAAGCTGAGCAGATAATCAAAGCTCTGTTACAGGAACGAATAATTGCCTGTGGGCAATGCCTGCCGAAGATGAGCAGTTATTATCACTGGCAAGATGATATTGCTTGTGACGAAGAATACTTGCTGTTATTGAAAACCCAAAAGCAACACTATCAAGCGGCTGAACAGCTGATTCAAAAACTGCATCCTTATGATGTGCCTGAAATCATTGCGATGGATATTGTGGCCGGTAATGAGGACTATTTAAATTGGATTAAAGATGAAACTCGATAAAACCTTACTGATCTATTTGTTTTTAAGTATCGGATTTGTGGCGCATGTCAATGCGGATGAAGTATTGCACCCGGATGAAGCCATGGTGCCTTCAGTTGTCGTTAATCAAAACAGTGTTGATGTGACCATTGATGTGGCCGAGGATGTTTATCTGTACAGGCATGCACTTGATTTTAGTGGTCAGGACATTCGTTTTGACAATGTCGCTGAGGCCATTCCTGCGGGTATAGAAAAAACAGACCCTTATTTTGGTGAGGTACAAATTTATCGCAATCAGTTGCGGGTTTCTTTGCCTTTTAGGGATGCTGGATCACAACCGCAAATCACCGTTAAATATCAGGGCTGTGTGGATTCAGGTATTTGTTACCCGCCGCAGAAAAAAACCTTCGATTTAAGTGATGATATTAAACCGACCGCAGTGTCACAAAGCATCAGTCAAAATAGTGGTTTGTTGCAACTGGGACAAACCAACTCAAATTTTTTCCCCGGTGGTCAGTCATTCGTTTCAATGGATGAAGCCTTTAAATTTGAGGCCATTGCCGGTGATGCTAACACTTTGTTGGCGCGTTTTAGTATGGCCCCCAATATGTATTTGTATCTGGATCAATTAGAATTCAGTAGCGAAACGCCGGGTGTTCGGGTCGGTCAGCCGAGTTACAGCGCAACAGTGGAAAAAGATGACCCGGAGTTTGGTCTGGTTCAGGTGTTTTACGATATAGCTGAAATTCAATTGCCGTTAATTCATAGCCGAAAAGACATCAACAGCATCACTTTGCGGGCTGATTATCAAGGCTGTGAAGACGGTAAGATATGTTACCCGCCAGCCGAAAAAATCATCACCGTAGAATTGCCGACAGGTGCGGTTATCAGCGAGCAGGCACCACAGACGGCAGCGGCAACAGTGATGCCTGATCAAGCCTTGTCAGAGCAACAAAAGCTCACCCAGAATATTGGCGCTGATGCCAAATGGTGGACGGTATTGAAGTTCTTCGGGTTTGGCTTATTGTTGGCCTTAACCCCTTGTGTGTTTCCGATGATTCCAATTTTATCCTCGTTGATTGTCGGTCAAAATATTCGCAGTGTATCTAAGGCATTTATATTGTCTTTGGTGTATGTGTTAGCCATGGCGCTGACGTATACCGTGGTCGGTGTGGTGGCTGGTGTTTTGGGGGCTAACTTACAGGCGATATTCCAAAAACCGTGGATTCTTATTACCTTCTCAATGGTGTTTGTGTTATTGGCGTTGTCGATGTTTGGCTTCTATGATTTGCAATTGCCCGCTAAATGGCAAAATAAGTTATCCAATTTATCCAACAAACAAAAAAGCGGCTCTCTGTTCGGTGTGGCCGTGATGGGTTTATTGTCGGCTTTAATAGTCGGCCCCTGTGTGGCGCCACCATTAGCCGCGGCGGTGATTTATATTTCCACCGAGCAAAATGGTGCGTTTATGGGTGGCCTGGCCTTGTTTGCTATGTCCATGGGCATGGGTGTGCCGTTATTACTGATTGGTGCCACCGCCGGCAAATGGATGCCACAAGCCGGGGGTTGGATGAACGTGGTGAAATCATTTTTCGGCATTGCTTTACTCGGTATGGCCATCTGGTTTATGGCGCGCATATTGCCTGAATCGGTGGTGTTGTTATTATGGGGTTTGTTATTGGTGGCCAGCGGCATGATGTGGCACCAAAATGCCAAAGATAACGGCATTAGCGGTTGGATGATGAGTTTGTTTGATGCCCTCAAGGTGATTTTATTAGTGATTGGCGTGGCACAGATTATTGGTGCCATGGCCGGTCAAAAAGATCCGTTACAACCCTTGCAGGGGATATTGGCCGGTTCTGGCACAGCAATGAATCAAAATCAGCAAGTTAGTTTCGATACCATTAAATCCCTGGATGAATTACAAAGTCGTCTGGCCAGTACCGACAAGCCGGTGTATTTTGATTTTTATGCCGATTGGTGTATTGAGTGCAAGCGTATGGAGCGCACCACTTTTCAGAATGCGGATATAGTGGCTTTATCACAGCAGTTTACCTTATTAAAAGCCGATGTCACCGCTAATGACGCCATTGATCAGGCTTTGATGAAACATTTCGGTGTATTCGGCCCACCGGCGAGTTTGTTTTTTGCTGACGATGGTCAGCCCTTAACCCAATATAACTTTTTTGGGTACAAGGATGCAGCGGCCTTAAAACAAACGTTTGAAAAAATACTGAATTAAGCGACTTTCTGGACATTCAAAGCCGATTGGTGCAAAATCGCAGAACTTAGTCGCTAATTCATCAGAGAACCTATGCGCGAAATTGCTGTCATCCATGGCCCCAATCTAAATCTGTTAGGGCGCCGAGAGCCCTCGGTTTATGGACAACAAAGTTTACAAGATATTAATGAATCAATCGAACAATTGGCCGGTTCATTGTCTTTAGCTGTGCGGTTTTTTCAATCCAATGCTGAACATGAATTGATTGATTATATCCACAGTTGTATTGATTCGGTGGATGCTGTGATTATTAATCCGGCAGCCTTTACCCACACCAGTATCGCCATTCGAGATGCCTTGTTGGCGGTGAGATTACCATTTATTGAAGTACATGTATCGAATGTGGCTGCCCGGGAGCCTTTTCGACAACAATCATATTTTGCCGATAAAGCGGTGGCCACCATTTCAGGCTTAGGCGCTGAAGGTTATTTAGCTGCTTTACGCTTTTGGCCCACATACATATTTTAGGAGTTGTTATGGATATTAGAAAAATTAAAAAACTGATCGAGCTGTTAGAGCAATCATCCTTAACAGAAATAGAAATCACTGAAGATGATGAGAAGATTAGATTATCCAGAAAAAAATACGAAACGTCTCAAGGGCAATCTTATATGATGCCGATGGCGCCACAACAGCCAGCCCAAGCGGTTCAAGCCAATACCCCGGCACCAGCGGCAACCGTAGAACAAAGCCAGGAAGAGTCCCCAGAACCCACCGGTCAAATTGTCAGAAGCCCCATGGTAGGGACCTTTTATGCCAGCCCGTCACCGGATGCCGAGTCTTTTGTTAAAGTCGGTCAGTCGGTAGATGTGGGTGATACCTTGTGTATGGTTGAAGCCATGAAGATGTTTAATCAAATTGAATCCGAATTTAAAGGCAAAATTAAACGTATTCTGGTGGAAAATGCACAGCCGGTTGAATTTGACGAACCTTTGTTTGAAATTGAATAAGGTTAAAGGGAGCTACCATGTTCAGTAAAATAGTGATTGCAAATCGTGGCGAAATTGCCCTGCGCATCTTGCGTGCCTGCCAAACCATGGGCATTAAAACCGTGGCGGTTCATTCCACCGCCGATCGAAACCAAAAACATGTGGGGATGGCCGATGAATCTGTTTGTATCGGACCACCACCTGCGGTTGAGTCTTATTTGGATATTCCTAAAATTATTGCGGCAGCGGAAGTCACCGATGCCGAAGCCATTCATCCAGGATATGGCTTTTTAGCGGAAAATGCCGAATTTGCTGAATGTATTGCTGAGTCCGGTTTTAAATTTATCGGCCCGCGCGCCGAAACCATACGTTTGATGGGTGATAAGGTGGCGGCCATCGAAGCCATGAAAAAAGCCGGTGTACCTTGTGTGCCCGGTTCAGACGGCCCATTGGGTGAAGATGTTGATGCCAATTTAAAAATGGCCAAAAAAATTGGTTATCCGGTAATAATTAAAGCCGCCGCCGGTGGTGGTGGACGTGGCATGCGGGTGGTTTACACCGAAGCTGCATTAAATAATGCCATATTAACCACCAAAACCGAAGCCAAAGCAGCCTTTGGTGATGACACGGTTTATATGGAAAAATTTCTGGAAAACCCCCGTCATATTGAAATTCAGGTTTTATCCGATACCCACGGCAATGCCATTCATTTGGGTGAGCGTGATTGTTCTATGCAACGCCGCCACCAAAAGGTGGTGGAAGAAGCACCGGCACCGGGTATTAGCGAAGAGCAGCGTGCTGAAATTGGTGCGGTTTGTGTGGAGGCCTGTCAGCGCATTCAATACGAAGGTGCCGGTACCTTCGAATTTTTGTACGATGACGGTGAATTTTATTTTATCGAAATGAACACCCGTATTCAGGTGGAGCATCCGGTGACGGAACTGATTACCGGAGTCGATTTGATTAAACAGCAAATACTGATTGCCTGCGGCGAGCCGCTGGCGATTAAACAGGAAGATATCGAATTCAAAGGCCATGCCATTGAATGTCGAATTAATGCCGAAGATCCGAAAACCTTTATGCCGTCGCCTGGTGTGATTGATATTTTTCATGCCCCCGGTGGCCCCGGTGTGCGGGTGGATTCACATATGTATGATGGTTATAAAGTACCACCCAATTATGACTCCATGATTGGTAAGATAATGACCTATGGAGAAGACCGTATCACCGCCATTAAACGGATGCGACTGGCCCTGGCTGAAACGGTGGTTTCAGGTATTAACACCAACATTCCTTTGCAGCAGCGTATTATGCAAGACCAGGGTTTTGTCAAAGGGGGACAAAACATCCATTATTTAGAAAAACAACTGAATAAAGATCAGTAGAGGATCTGACAAATGGCCTTTTATGAGCTCACTCTACCGGTCACAGCCACGCAGGCCAAACCGCTTGAGGCCATCATAGCTGACTTGGGTGCAGTGGCCATTACATTTCAGGATGACAGTAATGTTCCAATTTATGAACCACTGCCCGGTGAAACTCCGCTGTGGGATTTTCTTAAATTAACCGCTTTATTTGAGGATCAACAAAGCCTCAATCGCACGCAAGCATTTCTCACAAGTCATTTGCCCAAAGTAGAGATTATAGCGACTCAGCTTAAGGATGAGGTTTGGGAGCGACTGTGGATGGATCATTTTAAACCGATGCAATTTGGTGATAACAGTTGGGTTATTCCTGATGGTTATGCGCCGGTTGATGCGAAAGCGGTCAATTTATTGTTGGATCCTGGGCTGGCTTTTGGTACCGGCACCCATGCCACCACTGCCTTGTGTTTGGAATGGTTGGATCGACACGATGTGACAGGTCAGCAGTGGGTGGATTTTGGCTGTGGCTCGGGGATATTGGCCATTATGGCTTTATTACAAGGTGCCAAAAAAGTTATCTGTGTTGACATTGATGCTCAGGCCATCGAAGCAACCCGTCAAAATGCGAAGAAAAATAATGTCGCATCGGGTATCGAGATTGTGGCACCTGATGCCATAGAGAGTATCCGCAACCAGGATGGTATATTGGCCAATATTCTGTCAGCACCTTTGAAACAATTACGACCCAAATTTATTCCAATGCTTAAACCCGGTGGTCATATCGTACTCAGTGGTATCTTATCCGAACAATCTGAAGCCTTGTGCAATGAATATGCGCAAAGTTTTATTGACATTGATTGCCAAAACTTGGATGATTGGGTGCGGGTTAGTGCTCGAAAGCCTTCATAAATAAGGCGCAAGGACTATTTTTTAAAGAATCCGAGGCTTATGCATAAGTCTCTTGGCAATTAATCAGGTAAATTTAATGCTTTATACACAATGTCGTGGATGTGGCGAAGTATTTGTTATTGACGCAGAACACCTCACATTAGCGCACGGTCAAGTGCGTTGTCATGTGTGTGGAACTGTGTTTGATGCCTTACAAACCCTCACCTCTGAGCAACCCATCGATGGAGAAGATTTATTGCTCCATGATGATGGCCATGCACCACCTCTATTAACCCGTAGTTTTGATGTAGACGTCGATGAGCCAAGCAAAGAGGATACTGAAGTTGATTTAAGTGAGCAGCCACAATCGATTGTGGCTGATGATGAAGCGGTTTCAGAAGATGAGATTGTCTTCAGTGCAGATTTCATTCATCACGAGGCTGAAGAATCAGATGATGATACGCCTGATTTTTTAGACAGTGAAGATGAAACGCTAAAAGCAGATTTACCCTATGAGGATTCGGCAACAAACCATCAATCAGGTGGAAAATGGTGGGCTACACTGAGTGTGGTCTTGGTGGCGGCACTGTTGTGGCAGGCACAACAGGCATTGGCCGATGGTCGTTTGCGATTAGCTGAGAGCCCATGGGCTGATAAAATCTGTGACACCTTGAGTTGTGCTGAACAATACCGCGCTGTGGATTTAAGCAAAGTCTCACTGGTCTCACGCAATATCCGCAGTCACCCCGGTCGAGACAATGCCTTAATTATCTCCGCCAGTATGATTAAGACCCATTCTGAGGATATTCGTTTTCCGGCTTTATCCATTCGCTTGTCTGATTTGGATGGTCAGGTCATTGCGATGCGTCGATTTCATGCCAAAGAGTATCTGTCAGCGGATATTTTAAAAGCAGGTTTTATCAATAATACTTTGGTGCCGATTACCTTGGAAATTCAAAATCCTGGTGAGCATGCGGTGGCGTTTGAAATTGGATTTAGTCAGCCATGAATGACCATCACAGCCAGAAACATTGTACCTATATGGCAGTTTGTGACTACCTGGAGTCTTTAAGTGGCCATGACACCGATGGTTTATATGACTTGGTGGTGGCGGAAACTGAGCGTGGCATGATTAAAGCCGTGCTTGAGTGGCATAAGGGTAACCGATCAAAAACCGCCAAGACCTTAGGTATTACTCGCACCACTTTGCGCACCAAAATGCGAAATCTGAAAATAAGTTAAAGGAATGTTCTTGGGACTTGCGCTTCCGTTCCAGGCTTTGACGGCCATTCCGTCATGCTTCGATCTCTGATCCAATCTCGATTCTAACTCCTCCATCCATGGAGTCGTCTTAGCCTTCGGCAAAACTGCCTGACTTCATTTACCTGGCCTAACCGGCTCCGGCGGGTTAAGCTGTTCTGCTGCTTTCCATAGGGTTTGGTTGCGGCGAAATTTCGCAAACAACGGGCGACGATTTTATATAAAAGCGTTATAATACGCAGCCATTCAATTCAGCGCAAATAATCATGAATCAGGACAATCGACGTATCCCCATCAGGCGGGCTTTACTCTCGGTCACAGATAAAACCCAAATTGAATACCTGGCTAAAGGTTTGGTGCGAACTGGTGTGGAAATTTTATCCACGGGTGGTACTGCCAGCGTGCTCAAAGAAGCAGGTATTGCTGTTACGGATATTAGTGACTACACAGGTTTTCCGGAGATGATGGATGGCCGCATCAAAACCTTACACCCGCGTGTTCATGGTGGCTTACTGGGTCGACTTAATGACGATCAGGATGACAGCGAAACCATGCATGAACATGGTATTAAATCCATCGATTTATTGGTGGTTAACTTGTATCCTTTTGAAGCCACCACACAGAAGCCTGATGTGACCCTGGAAGAGGTCATTGAAAATATCGACATTGGCGGTCCGGCAATGATACGTGCCGGCGCTAAAAATAGCCAGCGGGTCACCGTGGTCGTTAACCCCAAAGACTACGAAATGATTCTCGAAGAGAATAAAACCTATAAAGGTATCTCCGACACCACACGTTACACAATGGCCGGAAAAGCGTTTGCTCACACAGCGCGATATGATGGTTTGATTGCCAATTATTTAACCGCCAAAAGTGGGACGCCTGAAGAGCTGGATTTTCCAGAGTATTTGTCGCAACAGTTTATTCACCGCAGTGAATTACGTTATGGTGAGAATCCCCATCAAAAGGCGGCTTTTTATATTGAAAAAAACCCGCCACAGGGCAGTATTGGTTCGGCCTGGCAAGTTCAAGGTATCGCACTGTCATACAATAATATCAATGACGCCGATGCGGCATTATCCTGCCTAAAACAAGTGGGTCCCGATCCCGCTTGCGTCATTGTTAAACATGCCAACCCTTGTGGTGTGGCGGTGGAATCCAATCTGGAACTGGCCTACTTAAAAGCCTATGCCACTGATCCGACCTCGGCCTTTGGTGGTGTGTTAGCTTTCAACGGTACCGTAACCGAGAAAACCGCAGAATTAATATTAAGCAAACAGTTTGCTGAAGTTCTCATTGCACCTGAAATTACTGAAGGGGCATTAGCCGTATTTGCCCAGAAAAAGCGCATGCGAATTTTGTGTAGTGGTGAGTTACCGAATCAACAAAAGCCGTGGCAGAATTTCAAACGCGTCAGTGGTGGTTTACTGGTTCAGGATGCTGATATCGGCATGATTGATATCAATGAGGTTAAAGTGGTGACCAAGCGACAGCCTAGCGATGAGGAGTTACGTGATATGGCATTTGCATGGAAAGTGGCCAAATGGGTTAAATCCAATGCCATTGTGTACGCTAAAGAGGGCCAGACCATTGGTATTGGTGCCGGACAAATGAGTCGGGTGGTGTCTGCCCGTATTGCCACCATGAAAGCTGAAGATGCGGATTTAAAAGTGGCCGGTTCAGTGATGGCCTCAGATGCTTTTTTCCCGTTTCGTGACGGCATCGACGCTGCGGCCCAGGCCGGTATTACCGCCATTATTCAACCGGGTGGTTCGAAAAAAGATCCCGAAACCATTGCTGCGGCCAATGAACATAATATCGCTATGGTGTTTACCGATATGCGCCATTTCAATCACTAATTCCTTAGAGTGAATCGACCGTTATGAAAAATAGAGTACTTATTATTGGATCGGGTGGGCGCGAACACGCGATTGCCTGGCGAATGGCTCAATCAAACACCGTTGAATCGGTTTTAGTGGCGCCGGGTAATGCCGGTACCGCCGACGAAAACAAAGTTCAAAATGTGGTCATTGATACCGCTGATTTTGATGCGGTGATTGACTTTTGTCGGATTCAATCGATCAGCTTAGTTGTGGTTGGACCGGAACAGCCCTTGGTTGATGGTTTGGTGGATGTTTTATCTGCTGCCGGGATTGCTTGTTTTGGACCTAAGGCCGCTGCGGCACAACTAGAAGGTTCAAAAGCCTTTAGCAAACAATTTATGCAACAACATAATATCCCTACGGCTGATTATGCTGAGTTTACTGATTTACAAGATGTCATAGACTATATGCAAACCTGCCAATACCCACAAGTGATTAAAGCCGATGGTTTAGCTGCCGGTAAAGGTGTTGTGATTGTTGAAGACCAACAGCAGGCCGAAGCGGTAGCCACCGATATGCTCAGTGGTAACAAATTTGGTGAGGCCGGCCATCGCATTATTGTTGAAGAATTCTTATCAGGTGAAGAAGCCTCCTATATGGTCATCAGTGATGGAAAAACTTTTATTCCACTGGTCACCTCACAAGATCATAAAGCCCGTGATAATGGTGATCAAGGGCCGAACACCGGTGGTATGGGTGCTTATTCACCCGCACCGGTGGTCACCGCTGACATTGAACAAAAAGTTATTGATCAAGTGATTAAACCAACCTTAAAAGGTATGGCAGAAAGCCAGGCTTTTGTTGGATTTTTATATGCCGGGTTAATGATTAAAGCGGGTGACATTAAAGTGCTGGAATTTAATGTACGTCTGGGTGACCCGGAAACCCAACCCATCATGATGCGTTTAAACAGTGATTTAGACAGCTTGTGTTTGGCGGCTGTTAAAGGAGAATTGGCTAAACACAGTATTCGCTGGGATAAAAGACCGGCTTTGGGCGTGGTGATGGCCGCCGGCGGCTATCCGGACAGCTATGAAAAAGGTGCTGTGATTGAAGGTTTGTCCTTTGAGAAAACAGATGTCAAAGTATTTCATGCCGGAACGGCAGTGGATAACGAGCAGGTGGTTACTGCAGGTGGTCGGGTCTTATGCGTCTGTGCTTTGGGCGATGATTTAGCTACGGCACAAGAAAAAGCCTACGCAGGAGTGCAGGCTATTACCTGGCAAGATGTTTACTTTCGAACGGATATCGGTCACCGGGCCTTATCAAGATAATGCCACTCAATCCAGCCAGTCAACAGGTTAAATTTTACCCCCGTGGTGAAGAGCTTCTGAATATAAGCAGCCATGCTTTGGGTTTGTTGTTAAGTTGCGGTGGTTTAGTTTTGCTGTTGGTACGTGCCATATCAATCGGGTCTGTTTGGCATGTGGTAAGTTTTGCTGTTTTTGGTGTAAGTTTAATTACTTTGTATGCTGCCTCAACCATTTATCACATGACCCAAACACCCGAGCGTCGTATCCGTTGGCGGGTGGTTGATCATGCCGCCATATATATTCTTATTGCCGGTACCTATACACCTTTTATGCTCACCACCTTACGGGGTCAATTGGGCTGGACTCTGTTTGCTGTGACCTGGGGAATTGCCCTGGTGGGAATAATTCTGAAACTATTTTTTACCGGCCGCTTTACCGTGGTTTCCACCTTAATGTATGTGGCCATGGGATGGTTAATTATGTTCGCCATTCAACCCTTGGCAGCGGCTTTACCTGAAGCCGGCATTTACTGGCTGATTACCGGTGGTATTTCTTATACAGTAGGTGCCATTTTATACGCCATTAAAGCCATTCCTTACAACCACGCTATTTTCCACTTTTTTGTTTTGTTCGGTAGCTTTAGCCATTTTATGGCGGTCTATGGCTACATTATTCATTAAAGAGGCCTCTAAAAGAAACCTGCTTACATTCTATCGTCAGATTCTGTAAACGATGAAGCATGGCTTTTGTTGCCAGACATTGTTGCTGATTGTTGATCAACAGGATTTGATTAAGTTGTAAATTTTTCGCCACTTGTCGCCAGTTATCTTTACCTGCCACGATTAGCGCGGTGGCTGCCGCATCAGCCGTGACACCATCAGCGGCTATCACCGTGGCAGAAATGATGCCTTGTACCGGTAATCCGCTGCGACCATCAATGATGTGGGCATATCGCTTACCATCAAAAACTTTATAACGTTGGTAGTTGCCTGATGTAAAAACAGCTTCATCACCGTTGATTTGTAATGCCGCAATCACCCCATTATCCATGGGGGATTGAATACCAATGCGCCAATTACGGTCACCTTTATGGCCGATACTGCGCAAATCACCGCCGGCATTAACAATGGCATTTTTTATGCCGTAACGCTGAATAATTTGAATCGCTTGATCCACTGCTAAACCCTTGGCAATGCCACCAAAATCAAGCCAGATGTGTGGATTATCAGTGCTTAAAGTGAGCTGGTTTAAATGTAGATTGTTAACCGTCGGCTGTTGTTCAGCCAGTTGCCTAATGGTATCAGGCGAGGGCGGTGGCGTGGTAATCGGGTAGTTGTCGGTGTGGAAACCCCATAGATTAATTAATTCACCGATGGCGGGGTTGAAATAGTGATGGCTGGCTGCTGATAATTCAATCACCCGGCGGATAAAATTTGCCTCGTCCTTGTTTAATTGAATACTGTGACCAGCCCGTAAAGCGGTGTTAATATCGTGTAATCGACCCGGTTTCCAGGCATGCCATTGGGTGTGCATGGTATTAAATAAATCATCAATATCATCGATGGCTTGATTCGCTTGTTCAACGTCAGTGTGCCAGACGTTGATATCAACCAGGGTACCAAATACAAAAATTTGACGTTCAATAAGTTGTTCTGATTGCTGACAGGCAGATATCGCTATAAGTAAAAAAAATAAAATTATATGGATAATCGTATTGCAAATCGTTCTTATTACCAATAAAATGCGCATTTTCAAATTAAACCATTATCTGATGAATAAATTAGCTCTTATACTATCACTGGCCGGTCTTTCTTTTACCGTCGGCGCCCAGGAAACCCCATCTGCTGAAGAAATGTGGAAAATTATTCAACAGCAACAAAAAACCATCGAAAAGCTGGAAGCCAAGTTGGCCGACCAGGAAAGCGATGTTAAGCAGACCCAATCTCAAGTTGAACAACAGCAACAAGCCATCACTGTGGTTTCAGATGCGGTGGAACAATCATCAGAACCCAAAGATAAGGTACATATCGGTGGCTATGGTGAGCTTCATTATAATAACTTAGACAGTGGTAATGAATTTGATTTTCATCGTTTTGTGTTGTTTTTTGGTTATGATTTTAATGAAAAAACCCGATTCTTCTCTGAATTTGAGTTAGAGCATTCTTTGGCCGGTGACGGTAAACCCGGTGAAGTGGAATTAGAACAGGCCTATATTGAGCATTTGTTTTCTGACAAAACCAAAGGTTATGCCGGTTTACGGTTGGTGCCTGTGGGGATTTTAAATGAAGTACATGAGCCCAATACCTTTTTCGGGGTGGAGCGCAATGCGGTTGAAAAAAATATTATACCAACCACATGGTGGGAAGCCGGTGTCGGTATGAATCATGAATTTAACCAGCAGTTCGGTATCGATGTGTTTGCCCACAGTGGCTTGAAAACACCCACCAGTGGCAGTAATGCATTCTTAATTCGTAAAGGCCGCCAAAAAGTGGCTGAAGCGGACGGTGAAGATTTAGCCTACACCGCACGTTTACGTTATAATCCTTTACCAGGACTGCAGTTAGCAGCCACCTATCAGCATCAAGCCGATATCACCCAAGGTGCGATGGACGTGGCGGCTAATTTGTATGAAATAAATGGTCAGTACCAAAAAGGTGGCTTTGGTTTGCGTGCTTTGTATGCCAGGTGGGATTTAGATGACAATGTCAATGCCGTTAATGCCGCACGCGCCGAGCAAGAAGGTTATTATGTTGAGCCGTCCTATCGCTTCGGTGAAAATCGTCAGTATGGTGTATTTGCACGTTATTCGGTTTATAACAACAATGCGGCGGATAAAAACGCTCTCGATCATAAACAAATGGATGTGGGTATGAATTACTGGTTTACACCGCAAGTGGTCTTTAAAGTGGATTATCAGGACCAAAGTGACGGTGGCCAAGACGATGGCTTTAATTTAGGTATGGGTTATTCCTTCTAAATGCGTGCTTTAATCATCACGTTTATACTGAGCAGTTACTTACTGGTGGTCTCACCGGTAAGTAACGCGTACACAGCGGATGATAAAAAACACATACAAGATTTTCTCAATCAAGTTTTTGACCACGAGGTGCCCCAAGCCAAACGACTGTGGGTCACGGCAGAACTGAAGTCAGACATTAATCAACGACTGGACAAGCCACTGAATAAGCTCAGTTACCGCTATTGGCAAAAAGGAAGTACCGTTGCTTGGGTGTTGGATGAAATCGGTAAAGAACGGGATATCACCACCGGCGTTGTCTTAAAAAATAATCAAGTAGCCGATGTGGCGGTGATTATTTACCGTGAATCGAAAGGTGGCGAGGTACAAATTCCCTGGTTTACGGCTCAATTTCAAGGCGCACAGGCCCAAGCGAATTGGCAAAAGGACATCGACAGTATCAGTGGCGCCACCTTATCAGTAAATGCCTTAAAAAAACAAGTGACCACAGCCCTGGCACTCAATCCGCATATTCCATGAGAATCCGACGCCAGCTACGCTTTTTACATCGCTGGATTGGCTTATTGGCCTCTGTCTGGGTTTTACAATTGGCCTTAACCGGTTTGTTATTACAGCAGTCTAATAACTTGTCCCTACATCAGCGTTATGTTGATTCAGCCTGGTTGCTTCACTGGTTTGGCTATGGCCAAAAAACACAGGCATTCAGCCATCACGGTGAGCAGATTTATCAGGTTGATGATCGGCTGTTGATTCATAATCAAGTACAACGTATGCCGCAAACCATTCGCTTTGCTGCAAAGAAAGATAAGTTATGGCTGGTGGCCACCGAACAGGCGTTATACGGTCTCAATACGCACAATGAAATTATCTGGCGCTTGGATGATTTTGATGGTTTGCCGACGCCCATTAATAATTTACATGTGAATGACCAAATTTGGATACAACACAATAAGCAGTGGTACCAAATCAATGCACAACTACAGATCCATAAAAGCACAGCGCCTGAAAAAGTGATTAGCCATGCACGACATAAACAGCTAAGCGCTGATGAACGACGTCGGGTGGTGCCAAAGGCACTGTCTCAGGTACTGAGTTATGACAAGGTATTGGCCGATATCCATGCCGGCTATAAAGGTTCTGTGTGGTTAAACACCTTAACTGCAGTGGCTTTATTGTTTTTGTCACTTTCAGGCCTATTTTTGTTCTTCAAAACCAAGCGAAAAGATC
>Ga0209344_10003618_pt1 | contig 15035 bp, 11 predicted proteins | sample Cruoilmetagenom6_FD_187293 | JGI IMG/M metagenome (GOLD analysis project Ga0209344, IMG submission 187293) | Oil polluted marine microbial communities from Coal Oil Point, Santa Barbara, California, USA - Santa Barbara Oil Seep Sample 6 (SPAdes)... | ecosystem: Environmental > Aquatic > Marine...
GAGGGAACCACGTGGCGACAAGAGCTGCGAAACAATGGGTTCGCAGCGGTCCTGGCGAACTTCTCAGACCTGCGCGACATCGCCGTGGCCGCACCCGACACAGCCGGAGACTGGACGATCATCGAACTTCCTGGGGAAGCGGGCGCAAGTTCGGGTGGTATTCATCTGGCGTTGTCGGCTGCGTCGCCGCATCCAGAACTCGCATTCGACTTGATCTCTTACCTCGCTGATCCAACCACCCAGCAAGATGTGTTCGCAAACGGTTCAGGTCCATTTCCTTCGGCCTCGATCCTGTACGGTCGAGCAGCCATTACCTCGTACGCCAATCCGTTCTTCAGCGATGCACCAATCGGCACGATCTTCTCGTCGACGGCGCAACGGCGCCCCACCGAATTGGCCGAGCCACTTCGACGAATTGCGGTCGAACAATTCGTCAGTGCGGTGAACCGAGTCGAAACCCGAGATCAGGATCCTGGTGAGGCCTGGGAGCAAGTGCGCTGGCAGATCGAGCAGTTCCTCGGCTGAGTGCACACCAATCGGCCCGAAGGAAGTACATTCAGACCCATGAAAACCTCGCGCGTCTCTCCGCAGCGTCTCGTGCTCGGAATCGGCATTGCCGTTGCCACTTTCACCGCTCTATCCGGTGTCGCCGCTGAAGTCTTTGCCTTCAAATCTGAGAGCGAAGTTCACCGAACGGTCTTTGCCAATATCCCCGACTCGATTCGCCTGGCGTTCTACACGCTCTTGCCGGTCATGATCGTGTACGGGGCATGGGTGTTTTCGCTTCGAATGAAGAACTGGCAGCGAGGCGGCCCAGACAATCGCTCCACAACCTCAAAGAACGCGAAGACCCGTCTAAAGAGTTTCCGATCCGGCGTGTACATGCGAACCCTGCTGCGCGAACCAGCGGCGGGTGTCATGCACTCGATGATGTACTTCAGTTTCGTCGTTCTACTCGGTGTCACGACCGTGCTCGAAATTGATCACCAGATGCCCACCGCTGCCAAGTTTCTCCACGGAGGGACCTACAAGGGCTACGCAATGGTCGGTGACTTGGCCGGCTTGTTGTTCACGATCTCGATCGTCTGGGCGATTCTTCGCCGATATGGACCTCGCGCCATGCGCCCATATCGCATTCGCATCAAGAGCAAACCCGAACACGCCGTCATCCTCGGAACGTTCCTCGCCATTGCGGTCACCGGCTTCGGTGCCGAGATGTTCCGCATTGCTCTCAACGGCATGCCAGAACACGAGCAATGGTCGTTCGTGGGCTACCCGCTCGCGAAGCTCGTCGAGAACAACGGCCATCTCGCCGGGTGGCATCAGGCCTGGTGGATTGGCCACGTGCTCAGTTTCGTCGGATTCCTGATCATCCTGCCGATCACCATGTTGCGACACATCTTCACGTCGCCGCTCAACATGTACCTCTCGGACAAGGACCGTCCAAAGGGTGCCATGAAGTCAATGCCCAACCTGATGGAAACCGAGCTCGAGACCTTCGGGGCCTCGACCATCGAGGACTTCACCTGGAAGCAACTCCTCGACACCGACTCATGCACGATGTGCGGACGATGCACCAGCGTGTGCCCAGCCCACGCAACGGGCAAACCCCTCGACCCGCGCGAAATCGTACTGAAGGTCGGCGAGGTCATGGCCCGCACCGGAGACCCGCAGGTGTCGCCTCCAATCGGGGTAGATGCCGAGATCACCGTGCCGTCCAACTCGATGTTCGACAGAGTGACTTCTGAAGAACTCTGGGCGTGCACGTCGTGTCGCGCCTGTGATGAAATCTGCCCGGTCAACATCGAGATTCTCGACAAGATTCTCGACATGCGCCGTTACCTCTCGCTCATGGAGTCTGACTTCCCAACCGAACTCGGCAACGCGTACCGAGGCATGGAAAACCAGATGAACCCATGGGCGCTGAGCCAGAGCGAACGCGCCGATTGGGTCGTGGACGACTCGGTCACCGTGCTCGCTGGCGACGAGCCACTCGAGGCCGAGTACCTCTACTGGGTTGGTTGTGCTGGGTCCTTCGACGACAAGAACAAGAAGGTCAGCCAGGCGCTCTCCAAGCTCATGAACCGAGCTGGCGTGAGTTATGCGATTCTTGGCCCAGCGGAGAACTGCACTGGCGACTCTGCTCGTCGCACCGGCAACGAATACATCTTCCAGATGCTTGCCATGCAAAACATCGAAACCCTCAATGGCATGGGCGTCAAGAAGATCATCACCCAGTGCCCGCACTGCTTCAACACATTGAGCAATGAATACCCGCAGCTCGGCGGCCACTACGAAGTCATTCATCACAGCGAATTTCTCGAGCAGCTCATCGATGAGGGCGACCTCGACATGGGCAACGCTTCGCTTGAAGAACGCATCGTCTACCACGACGCGTGTTACCTCGGCCGCCACAACGACATCTACATGGCACCTCGAAAGGTCATTGGCTCACTCGGTGGTGTCGAAGTGCTCGAGGCCGAACGCAACGGCACCAAGAGCATGTGTTGCGGCGCCGGTGGCGGGCGTTTCTGGATGGAAGAGACCACGGGCACAGACGTCAACGTCGAGCGCTCCGAGCAACTTCTCAACACGGGTGCGAGTCGTATCGCCACCGCCTGCCCATTCTGCTTTGTGATGATCGACGACGGCGTCAAGGGCCAAGGCATCGACGAAGAACAGGTGTTGGTCGCCGATATCGCCATTCACATGCTCGAAGCCCTCGAACGAGGCGACGAACTTGCCAAGAAGCTCGCACTGACCCCAACAGTCGTGATCGAATCACCAGTGGCGCTGACATCGACCACACCCGAGGCCACGCCGCCCAACGAAGCCTGACCACAACATTTTGACCTGACCCCGTTTCGAAGGCGTTAGGCGGGCAGATCAGAACGAGAGGCGATGCCTCGCGTCGCTACAGCTGCTGCGGCAGCGAAGAACAACGCAGCGATTCCCAGCGCTGCCGGGATCGTCACCAGCTCCGAGAGTGCCCCAAGGACGAGGCCGCCCGCAAGCTCGCCGAGCGATGTTGTTTGCCCCATCAACGAATGCACGGTGGCTCGGACCTCGCTTGGTGCATCTCGGTTGGCCCACCCCTCAAGGACCGGCCACAGTGCCTCGCGCACGCTGTCCTGAAAAAGGTATCCAAACGCAATGACCACAACCACGCTCGTGGCCGACGCAATGAACCCACCAATCGCCGCAACAGCAAGCAACACTGCGCCAAGCCGAGCAACACCGTGGCCCCGCGACAGGACTCGAGACGACGCCGCATTCACCACAAGCCCAGCGAACGCCAAGACCAGGAACAAAAGGCCCAACACGAGGAGTGAATCGTCGGACACGTCGGCGCTGTCGAGGAAGTGTTTGTAGCCCAACCTGTCGAATGCCATCGCACCGAAATTGACGAGCAGAACTACAACCACAAGGACGCGCAGCCGAGGGCGTCCAGCCACAACCCCGATGCCCTTCTTGAGCATCTCGACAAAGCCTCGGCCGTCTTGTCGACCCGGACTGAAGTGGTCTTCGCGCATGTTGCGATGGAAGTAGAAGGCCATGGCGATGTAGATCAAGCCGAGAAACGCCGCCACCAATCGTACCGACGTCAACGTCCCCACGATCATCGTGAATGTCAGGCTGGCTATTGCGACGAGAATCCCGAAACGGTGTTTTCGTAGTAGCAGATGTTCGACGTCATCGTCGGAGAACTCGCCGATTCCCTTGAGTTCGTCGGTGACCCATGCTGTGTCAGCGCCACTTCGAAACGTCCAGCCAAATCCGACGAGCACCTGCGCCGGAAGAATCACCCAGAAGTTGAGGCTCGAAACCGACCAGACGAGTGAGATGCCCATGAGGACCTGAGCGATCAGTACCGACCGCTTGCGAGAGTGAAGATCTGCAACAACGCCGGTTGGGGTCTCGGACAACAACACGGTGACTTCGAGTGCTACTCCCATCAGTACCAGTTGCAGCGGGCCCAATCTGAGTTCGACGATCCAAAAGACGGACAGGGCAAGCCAGAAACCCCACTCGAGGCCTTCGTTTAGGCCAAACCCTCGGACGAAGACGCGCGCCGGGTCGTATGGCCTCGCGGTCACTCGAAATTCTTCCAGTACTGGCTCGGTCGTGGGCCAACTTGACCTTGGTACTTCGAGCCAATGATGCCCGACCCATAGGGGTTGTCCGCGGGCGTAGTCATCTGCATGAAACTGACCTGGCCGACCTTCATACCTGGGTACAACGTGATCGGCAGGCTTGCGACATTCGACAACTCGAGAGTGATCTGACCGTCCCAGCCCGCGTCGACGAACCCCGCCGTCGAGTGAATCAGCAGTCCGAGCCGTCCGAGGCTCGACTTGCCCTCGAGGCGAGCTACGAGATCATCGGGCAGCGCAATACGTTCAAGCGTCGAACCGAGGACGAACTCGCCCGGATGAAGAATGAACGGATCCACATCTGACGCCTCGACCGGTTCGGTCAGGTCGGACAGATCCTTCTTCACATCGATCAGTCCGCGCGTGTGATTGCGGAAGACCAAGAACCGATGGTCGAGTCGCACATCGACCGATGATGGCTGCACGGCAGTCGAATCGAGGGGGTCGATGGCGATCGTGCCAGCGTCGAGATGTTCACGGATCGTATGGTCGCTCAGAATCACCCAAGCGACGCTACCGCTGATACCCCTGTTCTGAACAAGCGCGAAACGTCGATGCGGAGCGAAGGTCTACGCACGGCGGCACGTTTACCCTCGTTGTATGGTCACGCGACTCTTTGCTGGACTCATCCTCATTGCCGGTGTGGTGCTCCTCGCGGTCGTGACCATCGGTGGCGGGGATGGCACCCACGGGACCTCCACTGCCAATGACTCAGCAGATGAGGTCGCAACAACGGCACTCGAACCAGTCCGTGCCAGCGCCCCGGAGAATCTCGGTCCACGCATGGACCTCGTCAACCTGGACGGCTGGCTGAACACCGACATCGCTGAACTCTCCGATCTCGATGGCAAGGTGCTTCTCGTCGAGATGTGGACGTTCGGTTGCCACAACTGCAAAGCCAGAATCCCGCACAACCAAACGCTCTACGCATCGACGAGTCGCGACGACTTCGAGATCGTCGGTGTGCATGCTCCTGAATTCAGCTACGAAGCTGAGCTACAAGGCATCAAGACCGCGCTCGTTGATCTCGGCGTTACGTGGCCCGTCGCTCTCGACACCGACAAGACCAACTTTCGCTCCTGGCAGCCTGGCGGGCGACGTTTCTGGCCACGTACATTCGTGATCGACCAGAACGGTGACGTCCGATACGACCACATTGGCGAAGGCAAATACGAAGAGCTGAGTCAGACCGTCAACTGGTTGATCGAAAACCCGCCGGCCTGATGTGATCGGATCGCTGATCGAAGGCATCGAGAGTCTTCGCCTTCCGTGCAGCTGGGTCTTGCTCATACCCGGAATCGCTGTCGTCGTGTTCGGTCGCCGGCGGACGCCGCTCGTTGTCGCCAGCTTCGCCATCACAGCGATGGTTGTTGCCTGGTTGCGGTTCGCCGGTTGGTGGTTCGCAGTCCCAAACGGCCTCGTACAGGTTGGTCTTGGTCTATCCATCGTGGCCACGGCCACGATGGCTTGGCGCAGCGACTCGGCCCTCACTGACATCTTGATCGCAGGTGTTACCGGGCTAGCCGCCGCGTGGAGTTGGATCCCATGTGTTGGTCCTGAACTCGGTGAGATTCTCAATGGAAGCCGAACAAACCCGTTCCAACACATCGGCGGAACGATCGCCTTTCTCAGCGGTCAGTTCCTGCCATTCATCCTCATCGCCGCTATCGGTGTGTTCTGGCCACGGGTGGCAAAGCGCCTTGAGCGTCGGCCCGTGATCACCGCAGGTACGTTGCTCCTGATCTTCGTCGGTTTTTTGTTCGTAACCACACAATTCGACGACATCGCTTCTTAATTGGCCCGTCGGAGCACGTTCTAGAGCATCAAATCACCGTTTTCTGACCCGTGGGCCGTTCGGACCATTTGCGCCCGCAACTCTCAATTAGGAGCACGGAACGTTCGACTGAACTGGGTAGCAACCAATCTGGAGTTCTCCCAATGCGCTTTCTCACGACGATGAAACCCGCGGGCCGACTTGAGTATCTGGCCGTGATGATCGTCATGTACGTAGTCAACTACTTCGCGTTTTCTGTGCTCCTCGAAGTGGAACTTGATCTGAGCACGCAAGAGTTCTCCTATTCGAGCCAACAGTTGGCCGTCTTCGCCTTCATCATGGTGGGCAACCTTGCAATCGGACTCATCAATGTGCTGCGTCGAATGAAGGATCTGCACATGGGTAGCGCCTGGATCATCCTGCACTTCATTCCACTGCTGAACGTCCTCTTCCACCTGAATCTGCTGTTCTCCAGCGGCATGAAACGCCAGACATACGCGCCGTACGGTGACAACCCCCACAACCCCGATTCCTGGGTCGCTAAACCTACGCCAGGCGGACCGAGCGGCTCGGCGGTGACGTTTCGGGGTCAAGCATTGCTGTTGCCGGGCGAAGAGTCTCAGTTTCGACAAGACGACGCCGCGTAGACCAACCCCCTGCTATGAATGCGGCGTGTACATTTCTCGCCGATCACTACTCGCTGCTGGCCTCGGGACCGCCGTCGCCGGGTGCACGTCTTCAACAGACGACGGTTCGTCAACCACGCTCCCCTCGGACGAATCAACGGTTGCCTCAACGACCACCGAGTCCACGACATCAACGACAACGGCGGCTACCCCCGCTCCATTGCTCGTCGACGCCCCCGCTTACACCGGCGACATTCCGTTCGCTCTCGGAACAGCATCAGGCGACCCCGATGCGTCATCGGTGGTGTTATGGACTCGACTCAGCTCCAGGCCGCTCGACGGTGACGCGTTCGGCGCGACCGACCACCAGGTCGCTATCGACGTAGCCACGAATCAGACCTTTGAGACACTCGTGTATTCGGGGTTACACGACGCTCCAGCCGCCCACGACCACAGCGTGCACGCGATCATCGATGGGTTGGCTCCCAACAGTTGGTACTGGTACCGATTCCGCCTCGGCGAACACACATCGAGGACTGCGAGAACGCGAACGCTGCCGATTGCGGGCGACGACCCACTCCGTCTGGGTTTCTCGTCTTGCCAAAATTGGGAAAGCGGCCAATACGCAGCGCATCGACATCTCGCCGACGCCGAACTCGACCTCTTTGTTTGGTTGGGTGACTACATCTACGAATACGGGCCCGGTAACGGTGGCGTGGTCGGGTCCGCAGGGCGTCGTCGACACACCACACCAGAGGTCACCGACCTCAGTGGGTACCGCCAACGGTACGCGCTCTACAAGTCCGACCCAGACCTCCAAGCGCACCACGAAGCGCGCCCATGGGTCGTCACCTGGGACGATCATGAGATCGACAACAACCACGCAGGTTTGATCAGTCAAGACGGTCAAGACGAGCAAGAATTCCTCGCCCGCCGTCGGGCCGCTCACCAGGCCTGGTGGGAGAACATGCCAGTGCGACTCGGATCTCCACAAGATGATGTGTTCGAGATTCACCGAACGCTTCAATGGGGCAACCTGGTCGACCTGCACATCCTTGACGGTCGCCAGTATCGAGATCCACAACCCTCAGACGGCGAAGCGGTCCCGATCCCGGGTGCAGGAGAAGGCATCCGCCGGCTCGGACCAACCGCTCGCGACCCCCAACAATCCATGCTTGGCTCGGCGCAACGCACATGGCTCGAAGAGGAGGTCCGTTCATCGACTGCGGTCTGGAACGTTCTCGGCAACCAGGTCTACATGCACGGACTTGACGCGTTCCCCGGTGAATCGCCAGCGACCAATATCGACACCTGGGACGGTTACCACGGTGAACGCGAAGAACTCCTCACGTCCCTAACCAAGGAGAGCACGAACCTCGTCGTATTGAGCGGCGACTTCCATGCGTCAACGGCAGCTGACCTGCGCGCCGACCCCTTCGACTTCGACTCACAAGTCATCGCCACGGAGTTCATGGCCCCGGCCATCAGCTCAGCGTTTCCGTCACAACTGCGACCGCTCGCCCCCCTCGTGGCCCAGTTCAATCCGCAAATTCGACACTTTGACCCAGACAACGGATACATGACGTGTGAGATCACCGCCGACACCTGGACCACCGAGTTACATCGCCTCACCGACGTCACCGACGAGGCCTCGTCAATTTCGGTAGTGGCCCGATTCAGCGTTCGCTCTGGCACGCCGGGCATCAACACGATTGAGGTGTTCGAGTAGGCCACTAACAACGGTCGTACCAAAAAGTAAACACAACCGACCTGGAATATGGCCTAAGTTCGGGGCGTGCTCGTCGAAGGTCACCGCCCCAATGTCATGTCCATGGTTCTCGCAGGTGGCGAGGGCAAACGCCTCATGCCTCTCACCGCACAGAGGGCCAAACCCGCAGTTCCATTCGGAGGCCGCTACAGACTGATCGACTTCGCGCTGTCGAATCTCGTGAACTCGGGATATCGAAAGATCGTCGTGTTGACCCAGTACAAGTCACACAGCCTCGATGTCCACATCTCGCGTACCTGGAGCCTGTCTCGTGAGCTCGGCAACTACGTCACCACGGTGCCGGCGCAGATGCGTCGAGGCCCAAGTTGGTTCACTGGGTCACTCGATGCCATCTATCAGAACTTCAACCTGATCGATGACGAACGCCCCGAACACATCATCGTGTTCGGCGCCGATCACATCTACCGCATCGATGCCCGCCAGATGCTCGACTTCCACATCGAGAGCAACAAAGGGGCGACCGTCGCTGGTATTCGAGTGCCGCGAAACGAATCTGATCAGTTTGGTGTCATCACCATCGGCCCTGACTCCGACCAAATACTCCGGTTCGACGAAAAGCCGAGCGACCCGCCAGGTCTGCCAGACTCGCCCGACGAGATTCTTGCGTCGATGGGCAACTACATCTTCTCAACCGAGATGCTTATGGACATGGCCGCCGAAGATGCCAAAAATGAAGACTCCAAACACGACATTGGGGGCGACCTCATCCCCGCACTCGTAGCCCAAGGTGAAGCCAACGTCTATGACTTCACTAAAAACGTTGTTCCCGGAGATACCAAACGGAACCGCCACTACTGGCGCGATGTCGGGACACTCGACTCGTATTTCGCGGCAAACATGGACTTGGTACAGCCTGAACCAATCTTCAATCTGTACAACCCGGCATGGCCTATCTTCAGCTACAGCCGCAATTTGCCACCGGCCAAATTTGTGACCGACTGGCGCTCAGGCGACCCGAAGGTTCTCAACTCGATCGTGTCAGCTGGAGTCATCGTGTCAGGCGGCCGAGTGTCGAACTCGGTGCTCTCAGTTGGCAACCACGTGCACCACGGTGCCGATCTCGAGAACGTCGTGCTCCTCGATGACGTCACCGTCGGAGCTGGCGCCGTTCTTCGCAACTGTGTCATCGACAAGAACGTCGCCATTCCCGAGGGCGCCCAGATCGGTGTCGACCCTGACGCAGACGCTGATCACCATGTCATCAGCGACGGGGGTATCACCGTGATCGCCAAGAACGCCAAGAACGCCAAGAACGCCAAGGCCTGAGCAGGCCTCAGTTGGCGATGTCGCGGTAGAGCTCGAGGTGCTGGGCCGTGGGTCCATCCCAAGACCAGTCGAACGTCATTCCTCTCTTTTGGATTGCACGGCGACGACTATGTTGTCTCCACGCGGACAAGCCTCGGTGGAGGGCATCTAACATCCCCGTGGTGTCAACGGTGACCGCGATGAATCCCGTACCTTCACCTGGTGAGGTGTCATCGTCAATGACCGTGTCGACCAGCCCGCCGACCGGGGTGACGACCGGGATGGTCCCGTAGGACATGGCCTGCATCTGCGCGAGCCCGCATGGTTCGAACCGGCTCGGCATGCAGAACAGGTCGGCGCCAGCGAATATCTGGTGGGCCACCTCGAGGTCATAACCGTCGATGAAAGAGAACCGGTCCGGGTATTCGCTTGCAAGGTCACGCGCCCACAACGAGAGTCGTTCCTCGCCGCTACCAAGTATCAGGAGCCTGGCACCCATTCGTTCGAGGTATGGGATCGTTCCCAAGACGATGTCGATGCCCTTTTGTTCTACAAGTCTGGTGACCATGCCGATGAGAGGCTGACCATCATGGTCCCAACCAGCGCGTTCGTGGAGCCGAATGCTGGTGGCGGCCTTTGCGTAGAGCGATGAACGGCCATACTTGACGGCGATGAACGGATCGGTGAGCGGATTCCACAACGTGGTGTCGATACCGTTGCGAATCCCGACGAGGGCCTCACCCTTGGCCTCGAGCACGGTGTGCAAACCCGCACTCCGAGCCGGATCGAGAATCTCGGCAGCGTAGTTCGGGCTGACCGCGACAACTCTGTCGGCCAATGCAATCGCTCCGGCGGCTGGGTTGAGCACGCCAAACCGATCGTAGGCGGTTGCACGGTCGGTATCGATGGCCCGAAGCCAGCCAATGTCGGCGTGGCCTTGATAACCAAGCGTGTGAATCGTGTAGACCGACGGCACGTCTACCCAAGCCAACGCCATTGCGGTGTGCCAATCGTTCAGGTGCACAACGTCAGGGCGCTCGGCGACGACGATCGCCGCGATGGCCGCCGAGAAGGCGAAGAACCGGGCATCGTTGTCTTCCCAACCGCTGCCTGATTCATCGACGTACGGGTCCGGACGTGCCATTCCAGGCACCGACACGAGATGGACCTCCCCGAGCTCGGGAGCTGTACCGGTGCGAACGCTGGCCGGCATCGCCCATTCTGGAAGGGTCAGATCATGTTGACGTTCGTCAACAAGAGCCACACCGCCATAGTCGGGGAGGACCACGACCAGCTCTACCTCGTCATTGGAGCGCAACGAACGGATCAATCCGGCGGCCGCCTCAGCCAGGCCACCAACACGGGCAACAGGAGCAGCCTCTGCCGCGGCAAAGACAATTTTGGTTCCGACACCCTTGTTCACCATCACATGACTATCGACCGAACGCCGCGGCGATGCAAAGTGACATACTCAGGGAATGCCTGCCTCCCTCGCCCCGAGCATTTTCAACGACGTGATCGGCCCGATCATGCGAGGGCCATCGAGTTCACACTCCGCAGCCTCGGTGCGAATTGGCTTGTTACTGCGGGACCTGTGTGCCGGACGCCCAGACTCCCTCGTAATCAACTACGACAGTCAAGGCTCACTCGCGAATACCCATGAGAGTCAGGGCACCGATATGGGCCTTTACGGCGGCCTTCTCGGCTTTGCCCCCGATGATGAGCGACTCCCCCATTCACCTTCGCTCATAGTCGACGCCGGCACGTCGATCGAGATTCACAAACCGCGCCTCGATGACCCCCACCCCAATACCTACCGAATTACAGCGACCCGCAATGGCATCGGGCACTCGATCGTCGCTGTCTCAACCGGTGGCGGCATGATCGAAGTCGTGGAGCTCGATGGCTGGCACGTCTCGATGTTCGGCGACTACGCAGTCACACTGTTGGTCGTCGACGGATCTTCGTCCGAAGTTGTCGAATTGGTCAAAGCCCAGCCTCTCGGCATCGACGACATCGTTGTACATCAACGCGATGACGGGCTCGAGCTGGTCATCGTCTCAGCACAAGAGACCCTCGAGGAGACCACAACCGACCACATGCCCGATGTTCGCGACGTGCACCGACTTCGTTCAGTCCTCCCGGTCCGGTCTCGCAAAGACCTGGACCTTCCCTTCAGTCACGCGAGCGAACTCCCCAATGTCGAAAAGCTCGAGCACCGGCCGTTGTCAGATTGGGCGCTGTGGTACGAGTCAGTTCGGGGCGGTACCGACGAAAGCGAAGTGCTCGCACAGGCTCATCACATTCTGGGAATCATGCGAGCAGGGGTCGAGACAGGCCTCGCCGGCACCGACTATGACGATCGAATTCTCGGTTGGCAAAGCGGTAAGTTTGTTGAACTTCATCACGCCAAGAAGCTGCTCGATGGTGGCCTGCTCAACGACATGATCGCCTACGTCACTGCTCTCATGGAGGCCAAGAGTGCCATGGAGGTAATCGTCGCGGCGCCGACGGCTGGGTCATGCGCAACGTTCCCCGGTGCACTCCTGGCAACCATCGACTCCGTATCCCCCACCGCCGAGGCGCAGCAACGTGCTCTGCTCACAGGTGGGCTGATCGGAGTGTTCGTTGCAAATCGATCGAGCCTCGCCGCAGAGGTCGGAGGTTGTCAGGCAGAGACCGGTGCGGGCGCTGCAATGGCGGCGGCAGCTCTGGTCGAACTCGCTGGAGGGTCGGCGGCGCAGTCGTTGTCAGCTGCGAGCCAAGCTCTCCAGAACGTCCTCGGCCTCATCTGCGACCCGGTCGGCAATCGGGTTGAGGCACCTTGTCTTGGCCGAAATGTCACGGGAGCCGCCAACGCCCTCAGCTGCGCCAACATGGCCATTGCCGGGTATGACCACGTAATTCCATTCGACGAGGTGCTCGACGCACATCGCAACGTGAGTGAGTTGATGGCTCGCGAACTGCGCTGCACCGGCCTCGGGGGTCTAGCTGTGACTCCGACGGCGCAACGTATCGAGCTCGGTCTCGCCCCAAAGCGCTGACGCCGCCTCGTTCTCCAAAGCTGCCGATCACTTCCAAGGGGTTCCGCGACCTTGGCCAACACATCTGGATCAGCCAGCGCGACCTGTGTGTTCGCCCGTAGGCTTGTCTCCACAACCAAACCACCGGGGAGCTCGGGCAATTGCTGGGCTGAGAGGGTGACCATGCGTCGCCGACCCGTATGAACCTGAACTGGGTAATTCCAGCGGAGGAATGTGATGGACCTAGGACAACACTCGTTCTTGAACGCACGGCTGGCCTCACTCTTGGGCTGCCTAGCCTTGGTGCTAGCCGCCTGTGCCGAAAACGCCTCGACGACCGTGACCGGCGAAACCGACTCCCAGACGCCGGCCGCGCAAGACGAGCCAACATGTTTCAGTGACCCCAACCTCGCCGCCATCGAGACATCTGGGGCTGACCTCAGCGGCACCACGATCACATTGACGACCCACGACTCGTTCGCCCTGAGCGACGACACGCTCGCAGCATTCACGACCGAAACCGGCATCTCGGTCGAACAGCGCCCCGTCGGCGATGCCGGGCAGTTGGTCAGCCAGTCGATCCTGACCAAGGACAATCCAACCGCTGATGTGTTGTTCGGTATCGACAATACCTTCCTGTGCCGTGGGTTGGAAGCAGGATTGTTCACACCGTATGAATCGGCGGGCCTCGACTCGGTCGATGATGCCCTCGAGCTCGATCCACACCACCGAGTAACACCGATCGACTTTGGTGATGTGTGCGTCAACTACTGGACCAGCGCACTCCCGGGCAAAGTTCCCACCTCGCTCGATGATCTCATCGATCCCGTCAATGCCGATCAGTTCGTCACCGAGAACCCAGAAACCTCATCGCCTGGGTTTGCCCTTCTTCTCGCCACGATCGCCAAGTACGGCGACCAAGGCTGGGAGGACTACTGGCGCTCGTTGGTCGACAACGGCACCTCGGTGACCGCTGGCTGGAATAGTGCGTACTACGGGGAGTTCACGGCAGGAGGCGGCGAACGTTCGATCGTCACGTCGTATGCCTCGAGCCCGGTGGCGGAGTTCTTGTTCGCCGATCCACCCGTCGACGCGCCCCCAACCGGCGTGCTGGCGAACAGCTGCTTTCGCCAGATCGAGTTCGCTGGGATCTTGGCTGGCACCAAACAGCCAGAAGCCGCCGCGCTGCTAATCGATTTCATGCTGGGCACAACCTTCCAAGAAGACGTGCCTCTGAACATGTTCGTGTACCCCGCCAACGACAATGCTGAATTGCCAGATGCCTTTATGCAGTTCGGTCCGGTCATTGACGACGCCCTCATGATCGATCCCGCCGTCATCGAGGCGAACCGAAGCGACTGGACCGAGCGATGGAACTCGATCGTCCTGGGCTGAACAACGCCACACCGCGGCGGATCTGGCTCGCTGCAGGTCCTTGCGTGTTTCTGAGCCTCTTCTTCATCTGGCCAGTCAGCCAGCTAATACTCGAGGGGCTAGGCACAAACAGCTCGGCGATGATCGATGTCTTTGGATCGTCGAGCTTGCGTTCGGCAGCCTGGTTCACGTTCTGGCAAGCAAGCGTCTCTACGGCCTTGACTTTGCTGGTCGCGTTGCCGTTGAGCGCAGTCATCGGCAATGTTTCGTTTCGCGGTCGACGCGTGGTGCTCGCACTCGTCACGGTGCCATTCGTGCTGCCAACAATCGTTGTCGCAGGCGCGTTTCTCGCGACCAGCGAGCGCGTCGGGCTCGACTCGGGCCGGTTCTCTCTGAGCAAGTCCGTGTTCGCCATCGTGGTCGCGCACGTGTTCTTCAACGTGGCCGTGGTCGTTCGTACCGTGGGCTCGTACTGGAGCCAGCTCTCTCGCGATGGCGAAAACGCTGCTCGCACGCTCGGCACATCACCGATCTCCGCGTTCTTCCGCATCACACTGCGACGGCTCCAAGCGCCATTGCTCGCGGCGACGTCGATCATCTTCTTGTTCACCTTCACCTCCTTCGCCGTCGTACTCATTCTTGGCGGTGCCCGGCAACGAACCATCGAAACCGAGATCTACCGCCATGCCATCAGCCGCACCGATTTCGCCACTGCGGCAGCGCTCTCGATCGTGCAACTCATCGCCGTTGTTGCCTTGGTTGCCGTGAACATACGCCTTCGCTCGCGGCTCCCCCGAGGCGACCGATTGGCCAATAACCGACTCCAACCCTGGTCGAATCCAAAGACAGAGATCCTTCCCGTAATCACGGTGATCACGACCTTGGCACTGTTGGCCATTCCCCTCCTCGTGCTGCTCGAGCAGTCATTGCAAACCGGCGATGGGTGGGGTTTCGATAACTACACCTCGTTGTCCGAACGGCCGCGCTTTCTCACGGTGACTCCACTGCGGGCAGTGGCCAACTCCGTCGGGTTCGCGCTCGTTGCCACGC
>Ga0209344_10003619_pt1 | contig 15034 bp, 10 predicted proteins | sample Cruoilmetagenom6_FD_187293 | JGI IMG/M metagenome (GOLD analysis project Ga0209344, IMG submission 187293) | Oil polluted marine microbial communities from Coal Oil Point, Santa Barbara, California, USA - Santa Barbara Oil Seep Sample 6 (SPAdes)... | ecosystem: Environmental > Aquatic > Marine...
TGACGGTGGGCGAAAACCCCTCCGCCGAGCCGCGCAAGCTGATCAGCGTTCCTTGCAGCCCATTACCCGCCAGCAACACGCCGGCGGTGGTCAGAAGCGGAAACAATGGACGGAGCGAATTCATGACAGGCCGAAAATAAGAAAATCAATTCCTTCAGTCCTACATCGAAAACCTGCATCCGTCGCGGCGAAATCCCGACATTGCCCGGCCGGTCAGCGTCAGGGTTGGACGAAAGCGGCCTTTCACCTTGACAAACTGGGTGGGTCATGCGCTTTTCCGCGCGATTTTTACCGTGCGCCGAGGTGGCGATGCGAGCCTCTTTCGCAACCTGCCGATCCGCCGAATCCACCCATTGGTCCAAGCCATCGAGGATATGCCATGCATCCCTACCGTTCCCACACCTGCGCCGCGCTTCGTAAGAGCGACACCGGCGCCAATGTCCGCCTGTCGGGCTGGGTGCACCGCGTGCGTGACCATGGCGGCCTGTTGTTCATCGATCTGCGCGACCATTACGGTCTGACGCAGATTGTCGCCGATCCCGACTCGCCTGCCTTCAAGGCGGCCGAAACAGTCCGTGGTGAATGGGTCATTCGTGTTGACGGCGTGGTCAAGGACCGTATGGCCGAGACCATCAACGCCAACCTCGGCACCGGCGAGATCGAGGTCTTTGCCCAGGAAATCGAAATCCTCTCCGCCGCAAAGGAATTGCCGCTGCCGGTGTTCGGCGAGCCGGAGTATCCGGAAGACGTGCGTCTCAAATACCGCTTCCTCGATCTGCGTCGCGAAACCCTGCACAAGAACATCGTCACCCGCACCAAGGTGATCGCCGACATGCGCAAGCGGATGACAGATATTGGCTTCGCCGAATACGCGACGCCGATCCTGACCGCGTCCTCACCGGAAGGCGCGCGCGACTTTCTGGTGCCGAGCCGTATTCACCCGGGCCAGTTCTACGCGCTGCCGCAGGCGCCGCAGCAGTACAAGCAGCTGTTGATGGTCGCGGGCTTTGACCGCTACTTCCAGATTGCGCCGTGCTTCCGCGATGAAGACCCGCGCGCCGACCGTCTGCCGGGTGAATTCTACCAGCTTGACCTCGAAATGAGCTTCGTTACCCAGGAAGACGTCTGGGACACCATGGAACCGGTGATGCGCGGCGTATTTGAAGAGTTTGCCGAGGGCAAGCCGGTAACCCAGAATTTCCGTCGCATTCCGCATGCCGAATCGATCCGCAAATACGGCTCCGACAAACCCGATTTGAGAAACCCGATCGAGATGCAGTCGGTGACCGACCACTTCGCCGGTTCCGGCTTCAAGGTGTTTGCCGGCATGATCGCCAACAACCCGAAGGTTGAGGTCTGGGCCATTCCTGCCAAGACCGGTGGCAGCCGCGCATTCTGCGACCGGATGAACTCCTGGGCGCAAGGCCAGGGCCAGCCGGGTCTGGGCTACATCTTCTGGCGCAAGGAAGGCGATAATCTGGAAGGTGCCGGGCCGATCGCCAAGAACATCGGTCCTGAGCGCACTGAAGCCATCCGCGTCCAGATGGGCCTTGAAGATGGCGACGCCTGCTTCTTCGCCGCCGGTGATCCGGCCAAGTTTGCCCGCTTTGCAGGCGATGCGCGTACCCGCGCCGGTGAGGAACTCAATCTGCTCGACGAGAACCGGTTTGAGCTCTGCTGGATTGTCGACTTCCCGTTCTACGAATGGGACGAAGACGCCAAGAAGGTCGAGTTTGCCCACAATCCGTTCTCGATGCCCCAGGGCGGCATGGAAGCGCTGGACACCCAGGATCCGCTGACGCTGAAGGCCTACCAGTATGATCTCGTCTGCAACGGCTTCGAAATCGCCTCGGGTTCGATCCGGAACCAGTCGCCTGATTTGATGGTCAAGGCGTTCGAGAAGGTGGGCTTGAGCCAAGCCGATGTTGAAGAACGTTTCGGTGGTCTCTACCGTGCATTCCAGTATGGCGCACCGCCGCATGGCGGCATGGCAGCCGGTGTAGACCGCGTGATCATGCTGATCGTCGGCGCCAAGAACCTGCGCGAAGTGGCGCTGTTCCCGATGAACCAGCAGGCTCAGGATCTTCTGATGGGTGCACCAAGCCCGGCCTCGCCGGCGCAGTTGCGCGATCTTTCGATTCGGCCGATGCCGCCGAAGCCTGAATAGGGCGTCGTCGCCGAGCCAGGCGGATTCAAATCATCAAAAAGCCCGGGTAAACATCTGTTTTCCGGGCTTTTTCTTTGCCGTGAACCACTAAGGGTTCAGTCCTTTTCGTCTTCCACGTCCGACGGCAGATCCAGAAGATTCTGTTCCGATGCAGATTTGGCCGTTTTTCCCTTGGACTTGGAAGCCTTGCTGGCCTTGGCGGGCTTGGCGGCGGAAGTGTCCTCAGGCTTTTCATTCGGCATGGCTTCGAAACGGATCATTGGGGCGGTCCAGTATGTTAGGAGAAGGGAGAGGTTTGCGCACCGGAACAGGTGCCGAATTGCGCATGATTCTGAAAACACCCTGCGCCCACATTGCGGCACAAGCAAGCTGAAGCCGTGCCGGATTATTCCTTGCCGGTAGAATACGGTGGATGCTTGCGAGGAACTCAAGCGGCGCGCCAGCCTCAGCTTCGCGCGCCCACTGACGCCATGCGGTTGCGGAGAAATGCTTTTTCACTCTCGTTGTCGCTCAGATCAATAGCACGCTGGTAACTCAGCCGCGCCGCATCGAGCCTGTCCATTCTGCGCTGGAAGTCCGCCTTCAGCATAAGATGGCTGATAGCCGGAAAGCTCGGCTGCAAGCGCTGTGAGCGTATTCAACGCTTCTTCCGCGCTGCTGCGTAAGACAGTGCCACGGCGCAACGGACAAAAAAACACTTGCATGGCCGACAACGCGGCCTGCCTCTTGCTCCGAATCACCGCTTCCTTTAACCCCACCCCATGGGAAAAAGCCTGCTTCCGCCCGGTGGTGGCGACCACATACAAGCCGTTGACCTGAAGAAGGCGCTCGAGGAGCGCTATCTGGCCTATGCACTCTCGACCATCATGCACCGGGCGTTGCCCGATGTGCGCGATGGTATGAAGCCTGTGCATCGCCGCATCGTCTACGCGATGAGCGAGATGGGGCTGAAATCAGCCGGGTCATTCAAGAAATGCGCCAAGATCGTCGGTGAGGTGATGGGTAATTTCCATCCCCACGGCGATCAGTCGATCTATGACGCGCTGGTGCGGCTGGCACAGGATTTTTCCGTGCGGTATCCGCTGGCCAATGGTCAGGGCAATTTCGGCAATATCGACGGCGATAGCGCCGCGGCGATGCGCTACACCGAATCCAAGATGACCGCGGTTGCCGAGTTGCTGATCGAGGGCATCAACGAGGACGCAGTCGATTTTCGCACGACCTATGACGAGGAAAACAGCGAGCCGGTGGTTCTGCCGGGCGCGTTCCCGAATTTGCTCGCCAATGGCTCGACCGGCATTGCCGTCGGCATGGCAACCTCGATCCCGCCGCACAACGCCGCCGAACTCTGCGATGCGGCGCTGGCGCTGATCCGCAAGCCCGAAGCCACGGTTGAAGACCTGCTGCAATATGTCGAGGGGCCGGATTTCCCCACCGGCGGCGTCGTCATCGACAGTCGCGAAGCCATTCTCGAAGCTTACAAGACCGGTCGAGGCGGTTTCAGGGTTCGCGCCAAGTGGGAGATCGAAGACACCGGTCGCGGCGGCTACCAGATCGTCGTCACCGAAATGCCTTATCAGGTGCAGAAGTCGCGGCTGATCGAAAAGATCGCCGAACTGCTGATTGCCCGCCGGCTGCCGTTTTTGGACGATGTCCGCGACGAGTCCGCCGAAGATGTCCGTCTGGTGCTGGTTCCAAAGAACCGCACAGTTGATCCGACGCTGCTCATGGAGTCGCTGTTTCGTCTTTCGGACCTGGAAAGCCGCTTTCCGCTCAACCTCAATGTGTTGTCGATGGGCAAGGTGCCCAAAGTAATGAACCTGGTCGAGGTTCTGTCCGAATGGCTGGCCCACCGCCGTGAGGTGCTGCAGCGCCGGTCTCGTCACCGGCTGGCGGCGATTGAACGTCGTCTGGAGCTGCTGGCGGGCTACCTGATTGCCTACCTCAATCTCGACGAGGTGATCCGCATCATCCGCGAGGAGGATGAACCCAAGCTCGAACTGATGAAGACCTTCGAGCTGAACGATGTTCAGGCCGAAGCCATTCTCAACATGCGGCTGCGCTCGTTGCGCAAGCTCGAAGAGCTGGAAATTCGCAAGGAATTCGATGGCCTGAGCAATGAGAAGGCCGAGATCGAGGAATTGCTCGCCTCCGATTCCAAGCAGTGGCAGACTGTCGCCTGGGAAGTCGGCAAGGTCCGCAAGACCTTTTCCAAGGAAACCGAGCTTGGTGCGCGCCGCACAAAGTTTGCCGAAGCTCCGGTCGCCGATCTCGCGGCCATCGAGCAGGCGATGATCGAGAAAGAACCGATCACCGTGGTGATTTCCGAGAAGGGCTGGATCCGCGGCATGAAGGGCCACATGGCCGATTATGCCGGATTGCAGTTCAAGGACGGCGATCAGCTCAAACTCGCTTTCCACGCCAACACTACCGACAAAATCGTCATCGTCACCACCGGTGGCAAGGCCTATACGCTCGGCGCCGACAAGTTGCCCGGCGGACGTGGCCATGGCGAGCCACTGAGGATCATTGTCGATATGGACAATGATCAGGCCGTGCTCACAGCCTTTGTGCACGACCCGGCTCGCAAACTGCTTGTGGCATCAACAGCCGGCAATGGTTTCGTTGTGGCGGAGAGTGACATGGTCGCCAACACCCGCAAGGGCAAGCAGATCATGAATGTCAGCCTCCCGCAGGAAATGAAATTGTGCGTGCCTGTCACCGGCGACCACGTTGCCGTCATAGGTGAAAACCGCAAATTGTTGATTTTCGCGCTTGCCCAACTGCCTGAGATGAGCCGCGGCAAGGGCGTTCGCCTGCAGCGCTACAAGGATGGCGGTGTGTCCGATATCCGCTGTTTCGCGATGGAGGACGGGCTGACCTGGGAAGACAGCGCCGGACGCATGCACAACCGCAAGAAGGAAGAGCTGATCGAGTGGATCGCCGACCGCGCCCAGGCTGGCCGTCTTGTGCCCAAGGGTTTCCCGCGTTCGGGCAAGTTCAGCTGATCAAGGCAGGTGCCTTTAAATCCCAATTCGCCCGAAGCCCGGAAGTTTGACGCCGGGGCGGGCGATGTCGAAGCCGAAGACCAGTCCGCCCAACCGCACCTCGAGCCCGTACAGCGCACCGACTGCCACTCCGGCATAGCCGCCGAGCGACAGCTCGAAATTGCGCCAGTCTTGTGAGAGCGTGACAAAATCACCAAATGCCCGGAAGTCACGACCGACCGCTTCAGGCGGCAGCGCAATACCAAGCTGCGGAACTGTTCTAAGAACATAAGCCACAAACGAGTTCGAGTTCGGCCCTGGCCAGATCTTGTAGTCGCCACGACCGGAAAACGGATAGTCGCGAACTGCCGCTTCGATTTGTGGGATCAATTGCTCGGCATCCGCACCATGAAGTTCAAGCAGCACGTCCGGCGCGTTCGAATACCAGCGTCCGTCGGCGGGGTATGCATTGGTGCGGATCGGATTGCCCCAACCGACCTTGTCGTAGCGATTGTAGCGCTTGGCTCCGGCGGGTTTGGTCACAATCCAGCTGTGAACCGCCAGTGCGCCCTTCAATCCCCCGGTTCGCGCAGCCAACACGTAGATAGCTGCGCCGGAGGTTTGTGAAGCTGCAGGCAGGATGCCCGACGACGACCAGTCCGCAGCCCGCCAGGAACCGGGCTGTGAACTTGCTGCGCGAACGGCAAGCGAGGCCAGGGCCGGTGCAACGAAGCACAGCAGGACAAAAAGCACGATTTTCTTCATTCCGGACAAGGCGCAATCCATGCGGTTTCGATGGACGCAGTTGATCACTGTCATGAGACCAGATTAGGGCGCGAATTTAACAACAAAAGGGGAGGGGTAATTCGGCCAGAAGCTTGGGGCGCCTTACAGTGGATGGCGTGGAGCCAGGCTCCGTGCGGCACGCCGATGGGAAAGCAATTGCCAAAGCGAATGCACGACCAGCGCCACAACGATGATCGCCCCGCCAATCAAACCAAGACGCGTCGGCGCTTCGGAGAAAATCATCCACATCCAGACCGGGGCCAGAATGGTCTCAAGCAGATAGAACATCGCCACCTCCGGTCCCGATATGTATTTCGGTCCTGTTGCCAGGCACCAGAACGCGATCGGAATGACCACCAGACCATTGAGCGCCAGCCAGCCCGGTTGCGGCAGCACGATGCCCGCCGGACCGCCAACCATGTAAAGCCCCACCAGACACGGCACGATGGCTGCAAACAGCGGCGCAAAGCCCATGCCGGTTCGCGCCTTCCGGCTGATGGTGATGATCAGCGACAGCAACAGGGAGGTGAACAGCGCAAGCCCGTTGCCGATCATGTTGCCGGTCTGAAGCCCGTCGGATACGATCAACCCGACGCCGAAGGTCATTGCCACCATCGCCATGAAGGTCTGCGGTTTGGGGCGTTCTCCGATCAGCAGCCAACCCATCAGAGCCGAAAACATAGGGTTGAAGGCGAGAATGAACACAAGGTTGGCGGTGGTCGTGTGAAATACCGCCATCATGAAGCTGATGCCTGCGATGCCATAGAGCCCGGTCACCAGCAATCCCGTCCGCCCCGGAATGACCGGTGTGCGGTCGGAACTGAAAAGCCGCAAACCGGCCCACATCACCAGAGCTGCGAAGAACGTCATGCCGCCACGCGAGGCCACCACCGACCAGGCTTCACCCTCGGACAGCTTGATCAGAGGAATGTCGATGGTCAGCGCCAGCCCGCCAATTGCGGTGATCAGCAGCCCCTTGCGATGATCGGCTGCCTGTTGGGAAAAATCGGACATGAAAAAGGCCTTGATGGATAATCCCGAAATGCCGGGTGCTATGCTCGGAAATGCGAGAAGTGCCGGAGGCGGCGCCCGGTTGACCGGTTACGGTTCATACCGTTGCCAGCCTTGTGCCATCAGATGTTCCTGTGGCTGGAAGCGGGTCTTGTATTCCATCTTGCGTGATCCCTTGACCCAATAGCCCAGATATACGTGTGGAAGCCCCAGGTTTTGAGCGCGCTCGATATGATCGAGGATCATGTAGGTACCCAGTGACCGGTCAGTCGCCTCGGGGTTGAAAAACGAGTACACCATCGAGAGCCCGTCGCCCATCCGGTCGGTCAGCGCCACGGCCAGCAATTCGCCCGTCGGGTGCTCCTGCAAACCGTCGCCCTCGGTTCTCACACGGTATTCGATGATGCGGCTGTCTACATGCGAATCCTCCACCATCATCGCGTAATCGCCGATGCTCATTTCTGCCATGCCGCCGCTCTGGTGGCGGCTGTCGAGGTAGCGCCGGAACAGCTTGAACTGTTCGCTCGAGGGCTCGGCATGATACTCGGTTGCAACTACATCAGTGTTGGCAGCCCTGTTGCGCCGCATTGAGCGTGTGGGTTTGAATTCGCTTGCCAGAATACGCACCGAAATGCAGGCGCGGCAGGATTCGCACGCCGGGCGATAGGCAATGTTCTGCGAGCGCCGAAAGCCGCCTTGCGTCAGCAGGTCGTTGAGTTCCTTGGCTTTCTCGCCCACCAGATGCGTGAACACCTTCCGCTCGCTCTGTCCCTCAAGGTAAGGGCATTCCGACGGAGCGGTCAGAAAAAACTGGGGCGAATTGATGGGTTGGTTCATCATGTCTTGGGTACGAAGCTGGTCACAATCCGTAATACCATGGCGCAAGTAACGAAAACGTCAACCATATGATGATCACAAGCGGCGTACCGGCGCGAAGAAAGTCGCTGAACCGGTAGTGGCCGGGACCCATCACCAGGAGATTGGTCTGATATCCGATCGGTGTGGCAAAGGACGCATTCGACGCAAAGATCACTGCTGCAATGAAGGGCTCGGGAGACACCCCCATGCCTTTGGCTATCCCCAGCGCGATTGGCGTGAACAGCACGGCGGTGGCGTTGTTCGACAACACATTGGTTAGCGCAGCCATAACCAGGAAAAGCCCTGACAGGATCACGCCTGGCGGAGCGCCCTCCATCAGACTCAGCGAACTTGAGGCTATCAGCGCAGCGCCGCCGGTTGATTCGAGCGCAGTGGCCAGAGCCACCGAGGATCCGACCAGCAGGAAGATCTGACGGTCAAAGGCCCGGCCGGCCTGAAGGATTGAAAGGCAGCCGGTCAACATCATCAGCACCGCACCCGCGACCGCTGCCACGACAATCGGCACGATTGAAAAAGCCGAGAGCACAACGATAGCCGCAAAGATTGCCACCGCAATGCGCGCTTTGCGGGATTGCGGTACCGCTTCGGCGGAGTATTCGAGCAGCAGCAGGTCATGGTTTCCCCTGAGTTGCTGGATCGCCCCCACCGGTCCGCCGATCAGCAGCGTATCGCCGGGCTCAAGCCTGATGTCGGACAGGGCAACGCGCGCCATGCGGCTTTTGCGCTGAACGCCAAGCACGGATATCCCGAATTGCGGCCGCAGGCCCGAGAGCTGGATGGTTCGTCCGGCATAGCGCGACCCAGGCGAGATAACGGCTTCAGCGAGGTGATAGTCAGGCCCCGGCGGGTGCTCGTGCTGCGCATCCTCGGAAGGCCCGTCGTCGGCCTCCAGTCCGGCGCGTCCGCGTGCCAGCGCCTTGGAGAAGGCCTTCCTTGTCCCCGTCACCACGAGTGTGTCACCAATGGAAAGGGTGAGATCCTCGAATGGCGGCAACACCGGCACGTCGCGCCGCTGCAGCATCCTCAGCGTCAGATCGCCAAGGCCGGGAAACATGCCCGCCTTGGCCGAAATCCCGACAAAGGGATGGTCTCGGCCAAGCGTGATCTCGCCGATGAACTGGGCCCCGGATTTGGCTCCCGCGGACAGTTCGGCCTCTCGTTCCGGCAGCAGCCGGGGCAGCACGCCCAGCACATAGGCGCCGCCGACCAGCGCCAGGATCACGCCCATTCCGGTGATGTCGAAAAATCCGATCTCGTAGCCGTAGTCCCGCACAACGCCTGCCACCAGCAGGTTGGTCGAGGACCCGATCAGCGTGGTCATGCCGCCCAGAATGGTGATGAAGGAAAGCGGGATAAAAACCCGGCTGGGCGAGATCGACCGTTGCGCCGAAATCACCACCAGGATCGGAATGAAAATCACCACCACCGGTGTGTTGTTCAAAAATGCCGAGAAGATTGCTGCGCCAACAAGAATGAACAGGATCGGCCGAAAGGTGCTGGCACCGCCCATCCGCCCGAGCTTGCGTGCCGGCGCTTCCATTGCGTCGGTTGCAAACAGGCCTTGTCCGACAATCAGAAGCGCGATGACTGTAACCAGCGCCGGATTGGAGAATCCGGCGAGAAGCCGTTCTGGTTGCAGGCTGGCGCCATCCGGCCCGCTATAGGGGATGACGCCGAACAGGATCAGTACGGCGGCAAGTGACACCAGTGACACCGTTTCCATCGGCCAGCGCTCGGACGCATAAGCGATGATGGTTGCCGCGATGATCACAAACGTGGCGATGAGATGGAAATCTGGCATGGATGCAATGCGACTCCGGTAACGCGAGTTGGGCGCCACTTTACCGCGTTGCCTGTGCTTGCGCCTAGGGCGAATATTCCCGGTGATGCATATCCTGCGCAATGGGCGATGCAATGCTGGCCCCAACCCGGAAACGAAAGTTCTGGTCAGGGTTTCCGGACCGCCTGCTGTCGTGGCGGGTGGTCATTGCCTGGTCGGCCATCAACTATTCGGAAAGGAGCGCTTCCACCTTTGCCCTGGCTTTGGTCACCGCCTCGTGTTTGACCGGGCCGTAGCCGCGGATTTCCATCGGAGCGGAGAGCACCTGCACCCAGATTTGGGCATTGGCGGGTGTTATCTCCTGCTCGCAACGCGCCATCAAAGCCTCGAACCACGCAATCAGGGCGCGCTCCATTTTGCGTTCAGCCGTATAGCCAAAGGGGTCCAGTGCAGTCCCGCGCAAACCCTTGAACCGGGCAAGCACAGCCAGGACAGGCCGTATGGCAGGACCGAACGCCCGCTTCTGGGGACGTCCGCGCGCATCCTTGTTGCTGTCGAGCAAGGGCGGCGCGAAGTGATGCACGATCTTGAAGTCCCCTTCAAAACGATCCGTGAGACTGTTCAGGAACGCCTTGTCACGATGCAGCCGCGCCACTTCGTACTCGTCTTTGTAGGACATCAGCTTGAACAGCGATCTGGCTGCGCTCACCGCCAGGTCTTCCGCCAGATCCGCAGGCATTCTGGCCTTGAAAGCCGTCATGCGGGTGCGGTAGCGGCTCGCCCAGGCGGTATTCTGATAGTCTTCCAGAAAGGTTGCGCGGCGGGCAATGACGTCTTCAAACGAGGTTGCGAAATCCGGCTTCGGATTGAGATGCGAGGCCAGAGCTGCAGGGTCAGCGGCCATCAATCGTCCACAGGCAAAAGCCCGCTTGTTCTTGTCAACCGCGACATTGTTGAGCTCCACCGCTCGCATCAGCGCATCCAGCGACACCGGCACCAGCCCCTGCTGCCAGGCAAAGCCGAGCATCATCACATTGGCAAACACCGCGTCGCCAAACAGCGCCTCCGAGGCCGCATTGGCATCAAATGAAGCCAGGTTGTCCGGCCCCACCACGGCTTCAATCATCGAGCTGCGCCCGGCGATGTTGAGATCAGCATCGCGCTTGAGCACCAGATCACCCGTCGGCATCGAGGCCATGTTGAGCGCCACCCTTGTGCGGGCCGAATAGGTGCCGGAGACCTTGGGGGAGGACGAGACGACGACGTCGCAGCCGATCACCGCATCGGCCATTCCGGTGTCGATGCGCACCTGATGGATCTTGTCAGGATCCTGGCCGATCCGCACAAAGCTCAGCACCGATCCGAACTTCTGTGCAAAACCGGTGAAATCCAAAATGCTGGCGCCCTTGCCCTCAAGATGTGCCGCCATCGAGATCAGCTGACCGACGGTAACCACGCCGGTGCCGCCGACGCCGGTGACCAGCAGGTTGAACGGCGTTTCAATCGCCGGAAGCGAGGGCAGGGGCACCGGCTTCATCAAGACATCAATGTCGAGGTCCGCCGGCTTCGGCTTGCGCCGCTCGGCTCCTTCGAGGGTGACAAAGCTCGGGCAGAACCCGTTGAGACACGACATGTCCTTGTTGCAGTTGGACTGGTTGATCTGCCGCTTGCGGCCGAATTCGGTTTCCTTGGGTTCAATGCTCAGGCAATTGGATTCGGTCGAGCAATCACCGCAGCCTTCGCAGACGAGCTCGTTTATGACCGCGAATGTCTTCGGGTCCGGCAACGTGCCGCGTTTGCGGCGGCGGCGTTTTTCGGTGGCGCAGGTCTGCTCGTAGATCAGCACCGAAACGCCCGCGACTTCGCGCAACTCGCGCTGCACGGCGTCCATCTGGCCGCGCGCATGAATGGTGATGCCGCGTGGGAAGTCAGCGCTCGCAAACTTGTCCGGATCATCGGACACCAGCGCGATGTGCTCGACGCCCTCGGCGCGGCAGATATGGGCAATCGCCTGAACCGAGACCGGCCCGTCGACCGGCTGGCCACCCGTCATGGCAACAGCGTCGTTATAAAGGATCTTGTAGGTGATGTTGGCGCCTGCGGCGATTGCCTGGCGTATCGCCATCGAACCCGAGTGATACCAGGTACCTTCGCCGAGATTCTGGAAGATGTGGTTCTTGCCGGTAAAGCGCGAGGACGCCGCCCAGTTGACGCCTTCGCCGCCCATCTGGATCAGTGACGAGGTCTCGCGGTCCATCCAGCTGGCCATGAAATGACACCCGATCCCGGCTAGCGCCTTGGAGCCTTCCGGCACCTTGGTCGAGGTGTTGTGCGGACAGCCGGAACAGAAATACGGCGTGCGCGTCGCGCCGGGATCCGACAGAGCGATCAACGGTTCGGCAACAATATCCGCCGCCCGTACGGCAAATCCTTCATCGCGGAACACGCCGTCGAGACGCTTGGCGATCAGCGGAACCAGTTGTTTCGGCGAGAGTTCTCCGGTCCAGGGAATCAGCCGCCGGCCGGTCTCGTCATGCTTCCCGACCATGCGCTGGGGCTTGTCGCCGGGCCAGTCGTAGAAATACTCCTTGAACTGGCTTTCGATGATGCCGCGCTTTTCCTCGATCACCACCACTTCGCGCTTGCCACGGACGAAACCCAGCGCATCGCGCCGCGCCAGCGGCCAGACCATGCCGACCTTGTAGATGTCGATACCGAGCGCCCGGCAGTTCGCTTCATCAAGCCCGAGCAGACGCAGCGCTTCCATCAGGTCGAGATGGGCCTTGCCGGTGGTCACGAATCCGAAGCGGGCGTCATCTATGCCGTAGATTGCCCGGTCGATTGGATTGGCCTCGGCAAAGGCGAGCACCGCATGCTTCTTGGCTTCCATCCGCTCTTCGATCTGCGGTCCGGGCAGGTCAGGCCAGCGGTAATGCAATCCGGAGGCGGGCGGCTGGAAGTCAGGCTTGGCAAACATCCGGTCGGGCCTGAGCATGAAAGAACTGGCACCCTCGACCGTTTCGGAAATCGCCTTGAAGCCGACCCACATGCCCGAATAGCGCGACAGCGCGTAGCCATATTCGGCGAACTCGAGATATTCCGACACGCTCGCCGGATTGAGCGTCGGCATGAACCAGGCCATGAACGCCACATCCGACTGGTGCGGCATCGACGACGAGACGCAGCCATGGTCGTCGCCCGCCACCACCAGCACCCCGCCATTGGGCGAGGAGCCATAGGCATTGCCGTGCTTGAGCGCGTCACCAGCCCGGTCGACACCGGGCCCCTTGCCGTACCAGAGGCCGAACACGCCATCGACAGTGCGGTCTGGGTTGGTTTCCACCTGCTGCGAGCCGAGCACCGCGGTTGCTGCCAGATCCTCGTTGACCGCCGGCAGGAATTCGATCCCGTCGGCCGCCAGCCGCACCTTCTGCCGCCACAATTCCATGTCGAGGCCACCCAGTGGCGAGCCGCGATAGCCCGACACGAACCCGCCGGTGTTGAGCCCCGCCTCACGGTCACGGCGCGCCTGATCAAACACCGCCCGGACAAGCGCCTGCGTGCCGGTCATGAACACCCGACCGGATTGCAGCGTATAGCGATCGGACAGTGTGTAGCTGGGATTGGCAGAACTATGGAATGTCATGGGCAGCTCCTCTGCCCCGAATTTTAGCATCACTAGGCTGGCAGAGCTTGCCAGATTGGCCGCGTCGCATCACTGTGTCGGTAGGATTTACCGAAACTCCGGGTAATTTTGAGAGGATATGCCGAAATGGCAGCGAGTACTGAAATTCCGGCGAGCGACCGACAGATTCTCAATGCCCTGCAGGAAGACGGTCGCATTTCCAATCAGGAATTGGCCGAACGCGCCAATATGTCTGCGTCGGCCTGCTGGCGGCGGGTCAAGGCGCTGGAAGAAGGCGGCGTCATCGAGCGCTACACCGCACTCATCGATCCCGAGGCGGTCGGCCTGTCATTTCACGCCATGGTGCATGTGGTGTTGTCACGCCACCAGGCCGGCCATGTCGAAAATTTCATTCAAGCCGTGATGACCCGCGCGGAAGTCCTCGACTGCTTCGCCACCACCGGCGACGCCGATTACCACCTCCGCGTCCGCTGCCGCGACCTGAGCGCCTACAACGCGTTTTTGGAGGAATTCATGTTTGCGCTGGAAGGCGTTTCAACGGTCAAGACCAATTTGATCTTGCGGCAGTTGAAGCACGAGACGCGGCTGGTGGTTTGAGGGGTGGGGGGAGTGGGACGTTGTCAAACCTGTTTGCGTTGCTGGTGCACAATAGCCCGATTTCCGTCTTGCCGGACTTGATCCGGCATCCATTAGGCGAACGTCCGTGAGCCGGAAGACCTCTTCCTGCGATCCAAATTCATCTCGGTTTTGAAAGAGATTTCTCACCGCGCAGACGCGCGGTGGCTAGATCCCGGATCAAGTCCGGTAGAAAGTTTTGCCGAGGTTAAAAGATTGAAACTAGCGGCGGGGCTTACCCCCGCACCACCACAGTTCCAAGCATCCAGTCGTGAACCGTCTGCTTGCGATCCAGCACCAGCGTGGCCAGCAGGATGAAGGGGGTCAGCACTGCGTTGAGCGCCCAGAACAGCACGCCATGGACGACGGCGAGCATGAAATCCACCGGGCGGCCATCAAGTCTGACGAGCCGGATGCCCATCATCCGCATGCCGGGCGTTGCCTGGTTTGGTCCGCCCATCGTCAGCCCGATATAGGGAATGACAACCAGCAGGAAGAGGATCGGATAGAGAAAGAAGCCGAGGCCCAGCGTGAAGACGCCGATGAAGAACACCAGCACCGCCATCGGCACGCACAGCGCCAGCACGATGGCGTAATCCACAAAAAATGCCAGCACACGTTTGGTGCGCACGCCGTCATAGAGCGCGATGTCGTCGTACCTGCCTGTTGTTTGCTCGGCTGCGCTGTCTGGAAACGGTTGGCTCACGGGGCTCTCCTGTCATCGGGTGCGGGCAATTGGTCCGCGTTCAACCAAATGTAGGAACTCATGCTGCAGAGTTAAAGGGTTGGAGCCAGCCTGGACGGGCGATGCGCAAATCTTGGCGCGAGAATTTATGGTGTTGTCGGACGCTATCTCACACCACCGTCATACCGGACCTGATCCGGTATCCAGCAGGCGAGCGTCCGCGAGCCGGAAGACTCCTTGTTGCTCACGTCCGTTGATGTGGCTATGAACGTCTCTCACCGCGCCGACGCGCGGTGGCTGGATACCGGATCAAGTCCGGCATGAGGGAGACCCGAGAGTTGCCATCCCCGGATAGATTAGTGAACCGGCAGAACCGTCCGCTCAGTCAAGCCCCCTGGCGATCAACCGGGCAGCTTCCGGCGCAAAATAGGTCAAAATCCCGTCGCAGCCGGCGCGTTTGAAGGCCAGCAACTTTTCC
>Ga0209344_10003620_pt1 | contig 15023 bp, 16 predicted proteins | sample Cruoilmetagenom6_FD_187293 | JGI IMG/M metagenome (GOLD analysis project Ga0209344, IMG submission 187293) | Oil polluted marine microbial communities from Coal Oil Point, Santa Barbara, California, USA - Santa Barbara Oil Seep Sample 6 (SPAdes)... | ecosystem: Environmental > Aquatic > Marine...
CATAGCTGACCATCATCATAACCGGACGATCCGGGTAATCCTGTGCTTGCGCGCCGCCCGTAAGCGCCATCATGGCCAGTGCAGCCCCTGCAATTAGTCTTTTCATTGTCGTTTCCTCCCATGGAACTCAGTTATTTTTAGTTTCAGAATAGTATTTCGCGTGGCGTGTAGACTTTCAGCAGCAGCGCAAAAACGCCGTACATCACGGCAACAAAGCAGGCAGTGATAACTGCGCGTTTGATCCAGCTTTTGGGCTTTGTGTGCGAGGCCGGGTCATACAGCGATAACAGGATGAAAAACGCGACGGTTGTGGCCGTGTAGAACCCAAGGCCTTTGGCAGCCCAGAAAACATAGATCAGCGACACCGCTAACCCCGGTGCGAGGTTGACCGCCATACGCAGGGTTACTCCGCTACCGATCTTGGACCACCCCAACAATGCCTTCAAAAAGGTCCAGCCAGCCAATGCCACAAAGGCGGTTGAGATCATTCTGGGAAACAGGAACGCGTCGCTGGGTTGTTGCGTATAGCTGACCCATGCAATCCAGCAACCAACTAAGAAAATGATGCCTGACGGGATGATGTGCTGTGAGCGGTTCATACCTGCGTCTCCTCTTGTGGCGTGTTGGTGATCCGGTGTTGGCGCAGCTCCATCACCACCGAATAAACGATTGAGGCGATCACGACGGCGATCAGGATGATGTTAAGTCCACCCATCAGGAAGTATTGACCCAGGCCATCAGTCGCGTTGGCAATCATGGACCCTTGGATGAAGTTTGCTTCGGCAATCGGTCCCAGGATCAAGCCAAGAACCAAAGGTGCGGCGGAAAACCCAAACCGTTCGAGGAAAAACATCATCACCCCAAGCGAGGCCATAACATAAACGTCACCCATCGAACTTTGGACGGAATAAGCACCGAATACCGATAGTCCCAGCACCACTGCTGCCATTACCGATTGCGGCACCATCGCCACCTTGGCGGCAAGCCCCGCCACGTAAAGCCCGAAGATACACATCAGGACCTGCCCGATCAGCATCGAATTGATAAAGGTCCAGGCCACGTCAGGGTGATTGTCAAACAAGTCCGAACCCGGGAAAATGCCGTGGATCAATAGGCCGCCCAACAGCACCGCGGCGGTAGGGCTACCGGGGATCGACAGGGTTAACAGCGGTACCAGAGAGGGGCCAACCATTGCGTTGTTGGCAGCCTCAGCCGCGATAACCCCTTCCGGATGCCCGGTTCCGAATTTGTCGCGATCCGGTGAGAATTTCTTGGTTTGGTCATAAGCAACAAGGCCGGCGATCTGCCCTCCGACACCCGGGATCAACCCGATGATTGATCCAACCGCGGTCCCAATGCCCATGGCACGCTTGTGTCTAAACAACACACGTACAGCATCCATGATTGAATGTTTCTGGACCTTGATTACCTCGACCCCGTCACCCTGACGGCCTTTGGCGAACATCGTCAGGACTTGGGGAATGGCAAACAGACCGATCAAAGCTGCAATAATGTTAATCCCACCACCCAGAGAGGGGTGAAAAATGAACCGTTGCGCGCCCATGATGTCGTCAAATCCGATCGTCGCCAGCCACAATCCGATACAACCCGACAGCAATCCTTTGACCACTGACGCGCTATCGAGCGAGCCGATGATGGTGACGCCCAAAATGGCCATCCAGAAAAGATGCGAGGGTCCAAAGGCCAGCGCCCATTGCGCCAGAAGTGGCGTAAGAAAGATCAACAGCAGAACGCCAAATATGCCACCTACCGCGGACGCAAGGAACGAAAGCTGTAGTGCTTTTGCACCTTCACCCTTCTTGGCCATCGTATGACCGTCCAATGTCGTGGCGATGTTGGCTGGCGCACCGGGGATTTTTAGCAAAATAGCGCTGACCGCCCCACCCGCCACAGTCGACGTGTAAGCAGCGCCTAACAAGATCAGACCCTGCGTGGCTTCCAGATGAAAGGTGAATGGGATCAGTAATGCAACCGCCATGGTGGGCGACAATCCCGGTGTTGCCCCAAGGATCAACCCGCCAATCGTGCCAACTAAAAGCAGCGCAAAATTGACTGGCGTGAAGACGTCTCCGAAGTAGTAAATAAATTCCACTGTGTTCCTCTCCCGAGGTTGCCGATACATCCTTGTCGATTGACAAATCAGGGTATGGGATGAAAATAGTATTGCAAATGTTTTCATAAAATTACGTAAAATGTCGAAATTATGAATAATAAACAATGGGCTAAGGTTGATATTCACGCAGTTGCACGCGCTGCGAAGGTTTCTATTTCAACTGTATCACGCAGCTTCAACCATCCTGATATGGTGAATCCGGCGACTCGCAAGAAGATCGACCGTGCCGTCAAAAAACTTGGCTACATCCGAAACCGGGCGGCGCAGGCGATGCATGGCAAACGATCAGGAACCATAGGTGTCGTAGTGCCGACAATTGATCACGCGATCTTTGGCGAAGTTGTTCAGGCGTTTTCGGACGCTGTGGACGAGGACGGGTTTACAATTCTGATGGCCAGCCATGGATTTGATCTTGCGCGCGAGTATTCAATCCTGAGGAAGTTCCTCGAACATCGCGTGGATGGGATCGCAATTATTGGGATGGACCATGCCGATGAAACATTCCAACTGATCGAGGAACAGGGCGTTCCTGCGGTGTCCATGTGGAATTATGACCCCGAAAGTGTGCTTTCCTGTGTGGGGGCGGATAATGTGCAGGCCGGAAAAATGGCTGCAAAACACCTGATCGATCTGGGCCACCGTAAAATTGCGACCCTGTTTCCTGAGACATCCCAAAATGACCGGGCACGTCACCGTTGGGATGGCGCAAACTCTGCTCTGACAGAGGCCAACATCACCGTGCCGGAAAATTGGCAATCGCGCTCGCCATACTTGATATCCGATGCGAAACAGGCTTGCCTTGATATCTTATCTCTGTCTGATCGACCGACGGCTCTTTTGTGTGGCAACGACGTAATTGCGCAGGGTGCTATCTTTGCCGCGCAAAAAATGGGTTTAACCTTACCCGACGATCTGTCCGTTGTTGGTATTGGAGACTTTAAAGGAAGTGCCGAAATTGAACCTTCCTTGACGACTATCCGAATTCCTGCCCGCGCGATTGGTACAAATGCGGGGCAAGAAATCTTAAGGCTAGTTAGAAGCGGCGGGGCAGAGCCAACTCGTCAACGTTGCGAGCTCCGCCTTTTGGTCAGAAATTCCACCGAGCGCCTTTGAGGAGCTTCGTCTGATGCATCACTTAGCCCTATAAGCAGTCTGACCTCGGCGAATTGTCCACGTTACTTTGTTGTGTTGTATTTGATCGGGGTTTTCCAAAGGGTTCTCTGACAAAACAACAAAGTCCGCCAACTTGCCCGGTACAATCGAACCGCGCTCGTCTTCCTGGAATACTTGCCAGGCGGCATCAATCGTTTGCGCTTTCAGCGCCGAATTAATCGATATTTTTTCACTCTCGCCCAAAACCCGTCCGGATGCTGTTAGTCTGTTCACTGCGCAATGGGCTAAATGCAATGGCCGGGTTGGTGTAACAGATGCATCGTTGTGGATCGTATATCGTATGCCCGCGCGTTTCGCTGAGGCCGCGGGTGAAATTCTTTGCGCACGTTTTGTTCCAAGGAATGTATCGTGGTGCCGATCGCCCCAAAAATGGATGTGGGCGGAAAAGAAACTCACTGTGACGCCCAAACGGCGTATGCGTTGCATCTGATCGTCGCGTAACACTTGACCGTGGATCACGGTGTGACGGTGATCCGCGCGCGGGTTTTTGTCCAACGCCGATTCAACAGCATCCAGGAACATGTCGGTCCCGCCGTCACCGTTGCAGTGGCAATGGATCTGAAACCCCAAATCGTGGAGCTTGTGCACTTGTTGCGTATGCTCGATTGGGTCCGCGTAGGTCATACCACAGGGTGCGTCAGCATGGGTCGGTTTGTAATACGGTTGGCTGAGTAAAGCAGTCTGAAGTTGAAACGCGCCATCTGTAAACAGCTTCCGAGGCCCCAAAGTGAAATATGGGGTGTTTGGCCAGACCATTGGGGTGTCACCATGTGTCAGATCGGGTTCCAGTTCTCCGATAGGCAGGATCAGAAGGTCAATGCCGGGGTCTTTTCCCGGGGGCAAACTGGCAAAGTGATCCAGCATATCCTCGGACGCCCATGCGTTTTGAGCTAAAGTCACACCGTAGGACAGATATTCGTCGCGGCAGGCATTGAAGCCCTGCCAAAATCGTTCACGGTCAATCAGGAAATCCGTATTTCCCATCTCGGCCATCGCCGAAATGCCTTCGATCAACCCGGTTAGCGCCCCGGTGCCCGGATCGCGGCCAAAACGTCCACCCGCGGGGTCGGATGTGTTACGGTCAATGCCCTGAAGGTCCAGTGTATAGGAATTGGCAGAACCGTTGTGCCCCGACGCATGAAGGACCCAAACCGGGTGATCTGTCGAAACACTGTCGAGTTCCTCGCGGGTGGGCATGCGGTTTTCAGCAATTGCAGTGTTGTCAAAAAGAACTCCCATGACCCATTCACCCTTTGGGGTCTGAGTAGCCTTTTCCCTCAGACGTTTGAGGGCCATCGCCATATCCGAACAATCCCCGCGCGGGGATGACGACAAATCCACACGAAAAAGCTGGATGAAACCAGGATCCGGGAAATGGCCGTGTGGATCGATAAAAGCCGGCATCATCGTCTTGCCTTGCAAGTCGACCTCTTCTACGCTTGGCGAAATTCCCGCGCGAAGATCTGTCTCGTCACCAACGGCGATTATACGTTCGCCTTCCGTCATCACGGCACCGGCTGTCGGCATCTCGTCGTCCATCGTCAGGATGTTGCCGTTGACGTAAAGTTTTTGATTACTGCTCATGTGCAAACCCCGGTCTTGTATTCAAATCGAAAAACCTTCCGCGTCAAACGTGACGCGAAAGGCCGTAGTGATCCGGGAGAAGATCACACCATCCACCAGCGCTCCATTATCCGGCGGCCGTCAAAGCCACGGGTCCAGGACAGATCGCCATGACCGATCTTTTCGTTGCGCGCATGAACTTCGTTCGCAAACATCGGAACGATGTGTCCACCTTCGTCGCGCAGAATGATCTGCATTTCACGATACATCTCGGCGCGCAGACCTTCGTCCAACTCGGCACGGGCCGACAACATCAAATCGTTGAAGTGGTCATTGTCCCATTGTGTGTCGTTCCATGCGGCACCTGCCGCAAAGCCAGTTGTGAACATGGTGTCTTCGGTGGAATACCCACCCCAGTAGCTGGCACACCAAGGTTTCGCCATCCAAACGTCTGACCAATATCCGTCGTTGGGCTCACGCACGACGTTGATATTGATGCCGGCCTCTTTGGCCGATGCCTGGTACAAGACTGCGGCATCCAACGCGCCACCATAGGCCGCATCCGAGGAACTAAGGTCAATTGTGATATCGCCCAGCCCGGATTTTTGCCAGTGGTGCTTCGCTTTGTCGGGATCATATGTGTTCTGTTCAATGTCTGCGGCATGGTACCGATACGATGGCCCAATCGGATGGTCATTGCCGACCACACCGTGACCGAACAGGATCTTGTCCACGATGTCTTGGCGGTTCATCGCGAATTTCATCGCTTTGCGCATCTCAACATTATCGAACGGTGCAACTTGGGTCATCATCGGGAAGGTATAGTGCAGAGGTCCTGCACCTTCTTCGATAACGACGCCGGGCGTGCGTGACATCAACGCCAGAGTTTTCAATTCAACCCGATCGATGCAATCAACTTCGCCGGTGATCAACGCATTCTGACGAGCAGCCGGATCGAGGATTGATTGCAGATCAATCGTGTCGGCATGTGCGGCACCATCTTTCCAATAATTGGCGTTGCGCTCAAACTCGTAACGTTGGCCTGGCGCCTCGTTTTTAAGGACGTAAGCACCCGTGCCGCCGGCTTTCCAGTCGATGCCGTTGTCGCTTGCCGGATAGATACCAAATGTCGCTTCGTTAAAGTTGAAGGGGAAGTCGGCATTGCCAGCTGACAGCGTTACAACAATTGTGTTTCCATCAATCGCAATGTCGCTCACCGCGTCCATAACCGGTTTGGCAACAGACTTTGAATCTTCGCCGCGGTGATAGTTAAGTGATGCAACCACATCTTCGGCGGTCATTGTTTTGCCGTTATGGAATTCAACACCGTCGCGCAGCTTGAATGTCCATACGGTAGCGTCTGGTGACGAACTCCACTCAGTCGCCAGCGACCCAACCAGGTTTCCGGCAGCGTCTAGTTCTGTCAGCGTGTTGGCAACACCGTAAGCGACAACCCACTGAAGACCATTTGTCAGAGTTGCGGGATCCAATGTGTCGGATGTAGCGCCGTGTCCCATTGCAAGGCGCATATGTCCGCCTTTGTTGGGTGTTGCAGCATGCGCCTGATTGAACAAGCCTGTGCTCAGGCCCATTGCCATGCCGAGTGCCGTACTGCGGCCGAGGAATTCGCGCCGCGACATGCGGCCCTTTTCCACTTGGCCAATCAACCATTTTGCGTGTTTTTCTTGTGAGTCCATGTCTCTCTCTCCCAAACCAGCCACAAATGCGGCCATGATATAGATCCACAATTGGCCAAGGGCTTGATTCGTTAAACTTAGCGGGTGTACACATAGGTAAGCAAAGTGACGCTATATTGCTTCAACATGTGAAGGATTTTGGTGATTCGTGGAAAGTTTTTCAGAAAACTTGCGCAGCATTTGCGCCGACTATGGATCAATTGCGCAGGTTTGCCGAGAAATTGGAATCAATCGCCAACAATTCAACCGTTATCTCAACGGTGGCGGGATGCCATCGGCGCACAACATGCGCCGCATCGCACGGTTTTTTGATCTGACTGAGGCGGATCTGTTCTCGGATCATTCTGAATTTACACGCCGCCACATTCTAAATCAGAAACGCACGGCAAGCGGCCCCGTCGACCTAATGATCGGCCCATTTCGTGAACAGACACAATCTCTGCGCCGGTACCTGGGATTCTACCATTCGCACTTTCAAACCCCGACATGGGATGGCCTGATTTTGCGAAGCCTGATCTGGCTCTACGAGAAAGACGGATACATTATGTCGCGTTCAGTGGAACGCGTTATCGCCGAGGACGGTAACGTACATCAGAACTCTCGCTACGAAGGCATGGTCTCGCAACGTGGCAACCGCGTCTATGTGGTTGAACATGAGATGGTACGCGACGGAAGCGTTGTTGAAACCATTTTGACGCCCTCGCACCGTCAACAGATAAAATTCCTGCGCGGCATGACCATCGGTGTGGCATGGCGCCCGCACGTCAGCCCCTATGCCTCGCGCGCAATATGGAAACGGATTGAAGACAGAGTTACCTTGCGAGAGGCGTTAAAGGCATGCGGCGCGTATTCACCGCAAAGCAGGCACATAGACCCGAATGTCCGCACCTATTTGGGAGGGCAGCAAAGCACGACACCAAGCAGCGGCGGTGAGAGCGTTTTGTTCTAAATCGCCTGTTCCGCGTGATTATTCCGCAAGCCACCCGAAATGCGTCTCGCAATTGGTGCGCCAACTTAAGCAAATCTTACGCTTAAACCCAGGCGCGCCGACGATGTTGTGAAGCGTGCCTTTTGCAATGTGTTCGGCTGTCATCGCTTCTGGCAAGTAAGCCGAGCCGCCGTTTTCAAGTAAATGCTTCAACGCCCATTCCGGGTTGGAAAACGTCATGCTTGCGGTTTCGTTGCCGGGCCAGGCTTCGGCATGTTCCACCCGAAATTTGGGGCCATAGTCAACGAAAACATAAGCCGGGTCCCATACGACAGATTCCCGCGCTTGTGTTCCTACCTGAACAAGGCGTTCTTCACAAAAGATGCGGCTTGCAATGCCGGAACCAGAAATGGGTTCAGGCATGAGCGCCGCATCGCTTATACCACTTGATAACCATGCTTGTGCTTCTTGCGCGCGGGCTGCCCAAACTTCAAACGCAATGTCTGAATACGTGTCGCGCAGATCGTCCACCCAACGTTTTCCAACACTGTCCCAAAGCGACGGGTCGCACCCAATACTGAACAGGTTTTTGATACCCTGAGGCAGGGAAATCCGCGCCTTGGCGGTGTCCCACGTGCGCACGATCACCTCGGCCTGCTCCAGAAAGGCATACCCAGCTTTTGTCATGGTCGCGCCCTTGCGTGACCTATTCAAAAGACGTTCACCCAAGGCTTGATCAAGCGCGTCCAAACGCGCGGTCACGGCCGATTGGGTGATGTTCAATTCGATTGCTGCCCGGTTCAAATTGCCGATGTTCACAACCGCGAGGAAGGTTTTGATCGATGCGATATTCATACGTCAATAATGCAATATTCTTGATTTATAAGATATATTAAATTCGCTTTATTGAATCAAATACATCGGCCATGTTGGGCCAAACACCAACGAGGTTATTATGGATTTCAGTCTCCAACTTTCGGCCGACTACCCTGATGGGGCTTATGGCGCAGATCGGGTGTATTCGGATATGTTGGAACAGTCGGTTCTGGCCGACGAAATGGGCTACGACGCCGTTTCAATCACCGAACACCACCTGATCAATTGCCTGATGATGCCCGCACCCCTGCAATTCGCGGTCAAGATTGCAGCGATGACAAATCGGGTGAAAATCCTGACATCGATTGTTGTCTTGCCCCTTCATGACATGCGTATTTATGCAGGCGAAGTTGTTGTTGCTGATATTTTCACGGATGGCCGCCTGTACTTGGGTGTCGGTCGCGGTGCCTTTCGGTTCGAAATGGAACGGCTCGGTGTTCCCATGGACGAAACGCAGGCGCGCTTTAATGAATCTCTGGACGTGTTACAGGCCCTGTTGACCCAAGAAGAGGTCAGCTGGGACGGCGAATATTACAAGTTTGATCCGCTAACGGTCATGCCGCGTCCAATCCGACCCGGTGGCCCACCAATGATGATGGCTGTGATGAACCCCGAAGGGATTTACCATTGCACGAAACGGGGGTTCCACATTCAGACGACACCGTTGTCGGGCAACCACCAATTGCTGCTTGATCAGGTCAGCGCATTTAACCGGGCCAAGGATGACATGGGCGAGGATGGGCGCGATCTGACGCTGACGTTGTCGCGTGTTGCGCATGTGGCGAATTCCACAAATGAACGACAACGCAAGGTCGCAGCGGCGCATCGGTACTATGGTCGTTTTGACAACGTGTTCACGGGCCCCGGATTGGTTGACCACGGGATGATCCGCGAACTTCCATGCAAAACGCCGATCGATGAACTTGGGGAAAGCCTGCTGATTTGTACGCCGCAGGAAATGATCGACAAGCTTGGGCCTTACGCGGATCTGGGCATTGACCGGGTGATCCTGAATATGAACTTTGGGCTTGAGCAACAGGAAACTCTGGATGCGGTTCAATGCTTTGCAGAAGAAGTCATGCCGGAATTCACCAAACGCTCTGCCGAAATAGCGGAGGAGTGACGCAAACACACAAAGCAGTAGTATCAAACCCAACCCACATGACGATAACCCCAGACGGAGAATCTAATGCCAATTATACGAGTGGAGATGTTCAAAGGTCGTTCCAAAGAACAAAAACGCGACATGGTGCGTGAATTGACACGTGCATTTGTTGAAACCGCAGGCGGCAACCCGGCATCTGTCCAAATCGTCATTTCCGATGTTGATAAGGACGATTGGGGAAGTGGCGGGGAATTAGCATCAGATAAATTTCCGGATTGAGAGGGAACATGACACAATCCATCGATTGCGCGTACACAATTCAAGGAGACGGTCCGCCGCTGTTTTTGATCCACGGAATTGGCGCCGCCCGCAATGCCTGGGCAAAATTGATGCCGGTCCTTACGCCGCATTTCACCGTGGTCACTTATGACCTTCGCGGACATGGGGACTCCCCAATGCCGCCCGGCGAATTTGGGCTGGACGACCTGGTCGCTGATCTTGAGGCGTTGCGCAACAAACTTGGCATCGGACACGCGCATTTTGCAGGGCATTCCCTCGGCGGCATGATCGGACCGGCCTATGCACGGCTTTATCCGGAACGGGTTTTATCCTTGGGGCTGCTATCCACGGCGGCATTTCGAACCGAAGACGACAGCGCAAAGGTATGGGGCGTTGTTCGCGCGATGACGGAAAAGGGCATTCCAAACATTTTGCCTACATTGACCGACCGCTGGTTTACGGATGATTTCATCGCCGCCAATGCGAACGTAGTCGAGGCACGATTGAAACAAGTGATCGCCACGGATGCAGATGTCTTTTTGAATGTTTTTGGCATCTATGCAGGCACGGAAATGTCGTCGTGGCTTCATAAGGTGAACGCCCCTTCATTGGTCCTGACGGGCGAGAACGATGGGGGATGCAACCCGCGGCTGAACCGTTTAATCGAAGCGGCATTGCCCAATTCGAAACTGGTGATCTTGCCGGGGTACAAACATTCGTTGTTGTTAGAGGCGGGTGAATTGGTCGCTCAGGAATTGGTGGAGTTTATTCAAAATTCGTCAAATAGCTAAGACGCTATTTTTTCGGCGGTCAAATTTTGGATTCAGAAATCCGCGAAAACGCGCAATGTAAGAACAGTGCGCGATTGTCTTCGTCTTCCAGCAGGGTTTCCAACCGTTTCTGGTAGTGTTTGACGGCGCGCCGCCGCAATTTCCCAAGTTTTCCGTCGCTCAGGGCATCCAGTGCCTGCATCTCGGTGGCAATTGCGGGTGCGCGATTGTGCAATTCCTTGTCGACCATAAGATTAGATCGTCTTTGGCGCCTGTTCCAAAATGACTCTCTGAGATCGCGATCCGGTTGATGGGCGCTCCCGCGGGTGGCCTTGATCAGGTAACTGGACGCATCGCGCAAAACGTAATGATTGACCTGTGCTAGTTTCAGGCACTCGGGGTCTGTGCTGCGGAAATTCTTTCGCTCGAATGCGTCTTCTGGCAACCCGGACCCGTTCACTGTTCTCAAATCCCCCGCCACATCTTCTTTTGGGTGTACGGCATGTACGCCCGGACGCCCAAACAGTGCTGTACGGAACAACGTCTTGTAGGCCATTAACCCTTTGGCCATGTCTTCGGCGGGATCACAGCGCGTAAATCGTTCGGTGACCAAACGCTCGGACAAGGTGGAATAACCACCCGATCCAAACAGGCGCCAATTCACCAATACCCGATCGCATTCAGGAACGGCCGCGATAAGATCCTGAACCTTTCCGGTACCGCATTTCACGTTTAGGAACTCATCAAGATCGATGGCCATTGCCCATTCGGCTGCTTGGTATTCGGGGTGTTCTGTTGCCCGTACATAAGCGCGTATCTGATGACGGCCGCGTTTTGCGGGATTGTCGAAATACGAGATGACCCCAAGCCGGTCCAGCTCGATTAGCGTCTCCGCCGTGCCATCAGTGCTGTCGTTCTGGAAAACGATGATTGGGTCAAAGCCGACCAATCGGTGAAAAGCGACCCATTCCAATATGAAAGGCCCTTCATCCTTGGCTGTAGCGATAAGCGCGACTTTCAAGTTGCTTGCTCTTTCCGAATTCAAAGGCCGTTACAAAAGGTTATAGGACAATCCAGGATCTGTGAAGTGGCGAATGGCAAGCAAAACAAGCCCGTTTTCCGTCTCGTAGCCTTTGAAACAGGCACGCAACAGCACGTCAATGCAAGCTATGCCGTATTGCAGCGCGGTTACAGTTTTACCTCAGTCAACACCATCGTCAAACCCCGGTGCTTGTTTGGTCACGTCAGCTGGATTATGGTTCTCTTAACAAATGATAAACCCGCAAAGGGTGTCACAGGCAAACTATCAGGAGCAGGTTATGAGGCTGAAAGTACAAAATGCATTCGAAGAACGTGATTGGTCTGCGAATGGTAAATGGCCAGTATCCGGCAAAGGATCTACTCTGGAAAATACAGAGCGTTTGCGCAACGCATTGCCGGGGCTATTCAAGAAATACAAAGTAAAAACCTTTGTCGATGCACCCTGTGGTGATTGGCACTGGATGCAACACGTTAATCTGAAAGGGATAAAATACATCGGCGCAGATGTGTCGTCCCTCCGGATCGAGGAAAATATAGAAAAGTATTCCGATAAAGGGCGCGAATTTCTCCATCTGGATATAACGTCTGACCCGTTGCCGGATGGGGATATCTTCCTTTGCCGTGACTGCCTGTTTCACTTGAAAACATGGCTGCGGTGGGAATTTTTCCGCAATTTTTCCAATTCCAATAACAGGTATCTGTTGACGACTGTCGTTCAAACACCTCGCAATCGAAACCTTCGCGTGAATGCAAAATTCGCAGCATTTAATCCTATGGTCGAGCCGTTTAATTTCCCGAAGCCAAGAGTGTTCATTCCGGAATCGTCGGATGATCTGACTTTGGAAATGATGACGGAAGAGACAGATGGATTCCGCCACCGTGCATCGTGTCTTTGGTCGCGGAAACAAGTTTCTGATGCGGTCAAAGCATTTGACGAAAAGAATGCCGCCATCGCCGCAGAATAACAAATCATCGGAGCGCTGGGTGCCAAAGGGTATACGCGGGCAGTTTATTACACCCTGCGACCTTTGACCCCGTCACGGAGATCCATTTATGCAACCGCAGGAAATGTTGGAGATCATTAAATCGAACGGGTTATCCTTCCCGGATGATCCCGACGTCATGACAGATCGGTTGCGCACCTTGCTGAGGAAAGGGAATTACGAGTCCAGCGAGGCACGGAAACTCAAGTCGTTTGTTGGTCAAAATTCATCAGTCGTCGAACTTGGCGCCGGCATCGGGTACATCTCGACCAGCGCCAGCCTGCATCATGGCGCAAAATCTGTTACTTGTATCGAAGCAAACCCGCGTCTTTGCGATTACATCAGGCACGTTCATAACATAAACGAAGTTCAAAACAGCACTGTGATCAACGCGATTGCTTTGCCGGGCCCTCAGGCCGCGAAGTCGTCTGCCACGCTCCCTTTTTACATCGCAAAACCGTTTTGGTCTTCGGCGATGGAACGCCCTGATAATCTTGCCAGCGAAGAAATTGACGTACCTGTTGTCTCTCTCGACCAGATCCTCGCCGATGCAAATGCAGATGCTTTGATCTGTGATATTGAGGGCGGTGAAGCCACGTTGTTTGATGATCTGGATTTGGGCCCGGTTCGGTATGTTTTGGTTGAATTGCACACAAATCGGATCAAGGCCGAAGGTGTCGTTAACCTATTTGAAAACATGCATCGCCATGGGTTTTTCTATCATCAACAAGCGTCCGGCGAAGGCGTGGTTCTCTTCAAAAGATTTCGCGCGGGTCGGCCCAGATGAAGCCAGCCAAAACATTGAAAATTAGTATGACCTTCATATCACCCACAACGGAGCCGTAAACATGAGCGCTCAATCTCACGAAACGGAACTGGCACAGCGCGCGCCAAAGCGACATCAGGTCCGGCTGAAAATGCTCAGCTTGATGCCCAAAGGCGGGCGGTGTGCAGAAATCGGCGTGTGGGACGGGAAATTCTCGCAGGTCATTTTGGACGAAACCCACCCGTCACAACTTGTCTTGATTGATCCATGGGACATGTTAGCCGACCATTCTGAAGACACCTTCGTGCACTCAAAGTGGGGTGACACAAATTACATGGAATCGATGTATTTTAACGTGGCCAAGATGTATGCTCATCTTCCGCAGGTGACCCTTTGCAAAGGGTATTCTGTTCCCGTTTTGGAAACATATCCGGATGGATACTTCGATTGGGTCTACATAGATGGCAACCACAGATACGAACATGTTCTGGCGGACCTGCAGATAGCGGCACGCAAAGTCGGAGTGGGTGGTGTCATTGCGGGTGACGATTTCTTTTGGCAACAGGATGATCGCCGTCAGGTTCGCGAAGCCGTGCTTGATTTTCTGAGTGGAGTCGGCTTCAAACGCAAAATCGTGGCTTTGCCACAGGATGAACCCCTGACCGAACCTTTGACAGTGCCGTCACGTTTGGGCCAACAGTTTCTTATTCCCGTAACAAAGGAACTCAAGGACGCGATCTGAATTCTGTTCAGGGATCGCCCGTGCGGGCAGAGTTCAAAAAGCCAATAATACGGGCATAGGCATCGCGCACAGGTTCATCCGGCGTCAGACGGATGCGCCCATGCAGTTGGTCATCCGATTCAACCAGTTCGACATGTCGACCACCTATCTCAGCAAGCTTGCGGATAAACGGAATGTGCACGCGTTTGTCGGATGGATTGTGCAGGGCATGAACGGGCGTTTGCGCCGGAGCGAACAATTCGGGATATGCGAAACCGCCGGAAATGCTGATCAGGGCGCGAATGGGCGGGCGGCTTAACCCGAAGTAGCCGCTGAGGTGTACAAGATTGAACGCCGTAATTGCGCCCGCAGAGTTGCCGCCGACTGCAACCCAGTTGGACAGGTTGAAGTTTTCCCGCCGCTTACCAAGCCACTTTAGCGCGTTAACCGTGTCCTCAAGCGCGGCAAAAGATGCTGCTCCGGACAGGTTTTTGCGAAATTTCGGATCGCGATGCTGTTGCAGTGCCGGAATTCGGGCGGCAACGTCTGGCGTGAGATCAGATTGTTCAGCGTTCAGGCGATAATTGATCGACGCGTAAGCGTAACCTGATTTGGTCAACCACCGTGCATCGGTACGATGCCCGGCCCAGGCTTTGTCGCCGTGGTGAAACCCGCCGCCGTGTATCCAAAGGACAAGCGGTACTGGCCCTTTGGCATTGCGCGGCAGGGACAGATCCATCGTAAGCGGCGCCATTGACCCACCAAGAGGGGCGTCGCCGTAAACAAGATCTTTGTGTTCGATGTAGTGCTTAGGAGGCATGTAATCTTGCATCAGACTCTCGCGCTTTTCCACATCTCAACAAAAAACCTCTAAACAATCCCGTTGTGCATTGCTTAAGTAGTAGTGTGGCAGATGTTAATCACAAAGATAAAGCAAGAATTCTGGTTTCTTTAGGGGTGGCGAAGTTCATGGATGCCGTGGAAAAG
>Ga0209344_10003622_pt1 | contig 15020 bp, 15 predicted proteins | sample Cruoilmetagenom6_FD_187293 | JGI IMG/M metagenome (GOLD analysis project Ga0209344, IMG submission 187293) | Oil polluted marine microbial communities from Coal Oil Point, Santa Barbara, California, USA - Santa Barbara Oil Seep Sample 6 (SPAdes)... | ecosystem: Environmental > Aquatic > Marine...
CACAGCTGTGCTATTACTCACCCACGTGCATTATGTATCAGGCGCTATGTTCGACATGGCAGTGGTGACCAAAGCAGCCCACGATAAAGGCATTTTGGTTGTGTGGGACCTAAGCCACTCTGCGGGTGCGGTGGAAGTTGTACTTAATGATGCTGACGCGGATTTTGCTGTAGGGTGTGGCTATAAATATTTAAACGGTGGTCCTGGTGCCCCTGCATTCATTTATGTAGCAGAGCGTCACCACGCAGTTATGGCACAGCCGCTGTCTGGTTGGTTTGGTCACAAACGCCCGTTTGACTTTATTGATAATTTTGAACCCACCGATGGGATCGCTCGCATGACTACGGGCACCACGCCTGTGTTGGCGGCTAGTGCGCTTGAAGCTGCGCTCAATGTGTTTGATGGGCTGGATATGGAAGCTGTTCGCGATAAATCTTTGGCGCTGAGCGACCTGTTCATCACGCTCTGCGAAAGGGACTTGGAAAAATACGGATTTAACGTTGTGTCCTGCGGAGAGGACGCGCGGGGCAGTCATGTCTCACTCATGCACGATGATGGCTATGCGATAATGGCGGCGCTCATTGACCTCGGTGTCATTGGTGACTTCCGCGCGCCCAACAACCTGCGCTTCGGCTTTACCCCACTCTATATGAGCTACGAGGATGTGTGGGACGCGGTGGAGACACTGCACCGGATCATGAAAAAGAAAATTTGGGACCACCCCAAGTATAAAGAGCGGCAAGCGGTGACGTAAACTCTGGCAGTAGTTAACCTGCCTCACAAAAAAAGCCACCCGCGATGGGTGGCTGTTTTGTGTGGAGGAGAGGAAGGGATTCGAACCCTCGAAACATTGCTGTCAACACGCTTTCCAGGCGTGCGCCTTAAACCACTCGGCCACCTCTCCGACCACAAAACTCTACCGTTGTAGAGCGGCTCGCACTATACTGATCTGAGCGGAGGGCGCAAGGCCCAAATTAGAAAGCGTTAAGCATGACAGCAGGCAAAAAAGTGATAGTGATAGTGATCGGCGCGGGTGCAGCGGGGATGATGTGCGCGATAACCGCTGCAAAGGGCGGGGCTGACGTCACTCTCATTGAACACGGTAAAAAAGCTGGTGCCAAGATACTGATTTCGGGTGGTGGCCGCTGTAACTTCACCAACATGTTTGCAGGCCCTGACCGTTATATTAGTGACAACCCACATTTTCATAAATCAGCCCTGGCGCGCTACACGCCACATGATTTTTTGGAGCTGCTGACGGCACATGACATCACATGGCATGAGAAAAAGCTGGGTCAGCTCTTCTGTGACCAAAAAGCACCGCGTATAGTTGAAATGCTTGTGAGTGAATGCACAAATGCAGGGGTGAAACTGAAATTAAATACCAGCGTTGAAGGGATTTTGAAAAATTCGAACGGCTTTACGCTCCTTACAAGCAACGGCTCACTACAGTCTGATGCAGTGGTGATAGCAACTGGCGGCAAGTCTATCCCCAAGATGGGTGCAACAGGTTTTGCCTATCAGATAGCTGAGCAATTTGAGATGAAGGTGAACGACACACGCGCGGGGCTTGTCCCGCTTACATTCACAGGTGAAGATCTGGAGTTCACCGCGGGCCTATCTGGGGTTTCACAAGATGCCATGGTTATCTGCAACGGTGTTTCTTTTAGAGAGAATATTTTGTTCACCCACCGCGGCATCAGTGGTCCTGCTATTTTACAGATATCATCTTATTTTAAAGAGGGTGATGGGGTGACTGTGAAACTGTTGCCAGATATGAACTTACTGGAAACATTGAAAGCCGCGCGGCAAGACAGAGCAAAAACAAACCTCAATGTGGTGCTTAGTGAGTTGATACCAAAACGGCTTGCCGCTGGGATGATAGCAAGGTGGTTCAAAGATAAAACTATGGCTAATTATAGTAATGCTGAACTTTTGAAGGTTGCTGAGCAAGTGAACAATTGGCAAATGAAGCCAAATGGCACTGAAGGTTACCGTACAGCAGAAGTGACCCTTGGCGGCGTTGCGACGACAGGACTATCATCAAAGACTATGGAGTCGCGTTCGACCTCGGGGCTTTATTTCATTGGCGAATGCGTTGATGTTACAGGGTGGCTCGGGGGCTATAATTTTCAATGGGCATGGGCCAGCGGTTTTGCGGCGGGTGAAGCAATCTCTATAATTTAATTGGATGTGGCTGCAAAAATATCATTTTCAGTAGGTACTGCTTCAGTGCTCGCCTCATTAAAACGCTTCAACAAAAGGTCTTGTCCCATAACGAGTTCAAGGCCGATTTTGTTGTTGCAGTGCCAACGAACCTGACAGCCAAAAATGCCTAACCCATCAACTTTTAGCATCATTTCGTCTTGATCGTTAACGGCTGCTTCACACACTATAAGTGTACCCGCCATCGATACATCACTGACTAAACAGCTATGTATGGTTTGATCCTCAAGCGTCACAGTACCATGCCACAGCACGTCTTTACGAGCCTGATCCCTACGCTCAAATGTGTCTCTAGTCGTCATTATAAGGTGCCTGCCTTGTAAAATATACTCTCAGTATACGAGTATTAGCCAATACTTTCCAGAAGAATAATGTTTCATTTTTTGCTCTATTGGCTTTATACCCTAGGAATTACAAATAAAGAGTTAAAAGGAGAAGATAATTTGTCTAAAATTATAAACGGTTTTCGTTCGATTATCTTTAATGTACTTTTTTTCCTCTCCGCGATCATTAGCTTCACGGTGTTTACTATTACGACGCTCGCATCCTCCGATACAGCGCTTCGCGTCTGTGTTAAATACTGGATCAAGTCCAGCCTTTTCATGGCGCGTTGGGTCATGGGCATTAAAATAGAATTTCGCAACTTGGATAAACTCCCTAAAGAGGGTGCAATGATCGTTGCTGCCAAACATCAGAGCAACCTAGACCCTCTTTTAATTTATACCGTTCGCAGTGATGTAACTGCGTTTGCCAAGAAAGAGCTGTTTGATCTACCCGTAATGGGATTGCTGCTTAAAAAAATGCGTATCATCTGTGTCGATCGTGGCAAAGGGACCGCGCATAAGAGTATGGATGTGGTTAAGGACCAAGTGATTGGCTTCAAGCGCCCCTTGCTTGTGTACCCTGAAGGCACACGTGTGCCTGTTGGACAGCGCCGTAAGTTAAAATCGGGTGCTTATTTTGCACAAGAATCACATGATTTACCTGTATATACAGTAGCAACCAATTCAGGTTGTTTTTGGACGAGAGGTTTTTGGCATAAATCTGGCACAGTCGTGTTTGAGGTGGATGGCCCTCTTGGTGACAACTTGTCTAGAAGCGAATTTATGGCAGAGCTTCATGAAAAGGTCGTCGTTCGCTCTGATATTCTCATGAGAGAATCAGGTTTTGATATGCCACCGCTCGAAGATCAGCCAATGCGCGGTAAAGGCCGTCACTAGGCTTTACTTGCTTCTACCATTTAACTTTTCAACCGTTCGTAAGCCTCCAAGGCCCAGCATAGCAAGTACAAGTTCTAATAAATGATCCGTCTCCAGTACGGGGGCTACAAGTTCTACCTCCATGAGAGTAACGACCCATTCAAAAATGGGGTGTCCCAAAAAGGCCCATAAAAAACCAACACCACAAACCCAGCCAATGAAAGGCCGCCAACCAGCGACAAAAATGGATCGGTGGGATGCCTCAACGCGGTTGATTTCGGCTTGAAGTAAATAGGGTTGTTGGCGAAGTTTTTCCAGCAACAACTGCGCTTGCGCCTTCTCTTCTTTGCTAGTGAAAATTTTATCGAAAGCAGAACCAATCGCGGAAATGACATCCACGGTTGGCCCGCCAAAAATGCGGGAGAAAAATGACATGATCTGTCCTCTTGAATTTAGGGAATAAAAAACCGCCTATCAAAAATGAAGGCGGTTCTGGTTGGGCTACGCGCAACCTTAGCTAATAGTTACGTAACAGTGCGTCGCTGTCAATGTATGCTCGATCACATTTTTTTAGCTCCAAGCTGTTAAGGGTCATCCATGCTGATAAGGCGGTTGTCATCACGGTGTTCCTGCCACGCACGGATCACCGCGTTAGCTGCGGTTGCGAGCGGGATAGCGAAAAACACACCCCACAGACCCCAGATGCCACCAAAGACCAAGATTGCGATGATAATAGCGTTGGGGTGCAACTTGACCACTTCTGAAAACAATAGCGGAGCTAGCAAGTTACCGTCCAGAGCTTGCAAAATAAGATAAGCGAGTACGGCGCCAAACATCTCACTACCAAAACCCCACTGGGCATAGGCCACGAGGGCAACTGGTAGGGTCACGATCGCCGCACCAATATAGGGAATGAGAACAGAGAGGCCAGTGGCTACAGCAAGTAAGGTTGCGAAGTTAATGCCGAGAGAATAATAGATTAAATAGCTAGCGCCACCGACAATCATGATTTCATAGACTTTACCGCGGGCATAATCGCCTGAGCGTGAAACTGCTTCCCGCCACACTTGGGTGAGCAAACCGCGTTCCATTGGCAAGAAATGCTTGAACCAAGTACCTATCATCACTTTGTCTTTAAGGAAGAAGAAGACCATAACAGGGACAAGCACCATGTAAACCGCAGTGGTCATCGCCCCGCGTACTCCGCTGACAGAATATTGCAAAAGGTCACGGCCCATGACAGCAACTTCGCTGCCGAGGTCGGTGAACCAGCCATTTACCTGCGTTTCATTAAACAGGTCAGGGAACTTTGCTGCTAAGTCGACTAAATAATGCTGAACAGCGCCCACCATCTGCGGCGTCGCATTCACAAATTGTAGGACCTGATTAAAAAGCAGTGGTAAAACTGTGACTACAACCACCACGGAGATACACATAAAGCCTACGAAGGTGACGATCACCGCATAAATATGCTTCAAGCCGCGCCGCTCTAGCCACGCTACAGGTCCATCTAGCAAAAAGGCGATAACCACAGCTGCAATGGCCGGCGCTAGCATGTCAGCAAAGAAATACACGGCGATCAAGCCAAGTACCAGCGCAGACATTAACAATACCACTTGGCGATCTGAGAAGGCTTGTTTTATCCAATTGCTAACTACGTTCATTGTTTTATCCTATTTGTAGCACTACTGCCGCACACCTGTGCTAGTGCCCCCGTCTAAGACAAGATTAGCACCGTTCATGTAGTTTGCGTCTTCGCTGGCTAAATACAAAATACTTTTTGCAATATCTTCTGGATTAGCCGGGCCACCTTCGGGCAAACCGCCAGCAAACTTGCTCAAATCATCGCCGATATCTTCCATTGCTCGCGCCAACATCGGTGTTTTAATTGGACCAGGAGAGATAGCGTTTATGCGGATACCGTCGCTGGCATAATCCATCGCTGCAGACTTGGTAATGCCGACAACCGCATGTTTGCTCATGCCGTATGCTGCGACCCAACCTGCACCGCTGCGAGATAATATTGATGCGACATTCACAACAATCCCGCTTTGTTGCTTGACCATTATGGATAGCTCTGAGCGCATGGCATGCCACGTGCCCATTACATTGGTCCGCCACACATTATCAACGTCATCTAGCGGAATATCCGCCATTTTGTGACTGTCATGGCTAATGCCTGCATTATTAACCGCGACATCAATACCGCCCATTGCATCGTGGGCTGACTTGATAAAAGCCTTCACGCTAGATGGATCACGGACATCTGCAAACATATAGGTCGCGCTACCTTCAAGGCCTGCTGCCGTTTCACACACGCGAGCACCCTCGCTATCGACTAATCCGCAAAACCACACATCTGCACCTTCTGCCGCGAAGGCAAGCACTGTGGCCTCGCCTAATCCTGAGGTGCCACCAGTGATGACAATGTGTTTTCCGTCAAATCTACTCACGGTTTATCCATTTGTTTTAATGCGTTAAGTCTATTATAGCACCACATAGGGCGCAACCACTAGTGTTTATGCGTATGGGAGGATTGCGGCACTAATGCGGCAACCATGGTCCGTGCGCCGAAGCGAATGAAATGTAAGACCATCACGAAACCGTATAGGGTCAGCAAAGCAATTCCAGTACCGTTATGTGGTAAGATATTATGCGGTAGGATAGCAAAGGTGAAGAGCCAAATTATCACACTAACGAGTGCGAGCACTTTTATGCGAGGTACCCAAAAGCCAGCGACAGCTAGTGCGAGCAAAAAGGGTGATAGACCAACCCCCAAATGCAACAAACGGTCTAGCGCATCTGATTGGCTATGATCATGAATACCAATTGCCGCTTCAATCGTCGTTGGATGGCCAAGAAAATGCAAACCCAAAATGCCGCAAACTACTATAAGCCCTATGAGGCTTCCAGCACGGTGCATGCCGCGCCCGCGCCCTTTGTTAATGGCTTCGGTATCTAGAGGATGAACCAAAATATGCAAGAGCGACCCGGCTGCAAAGGCTTGTGTGAGTGGACTTGTGGTCTCACCCGTGAAGCTAAGCACTGTTGCGGTGCCAAAGTACCCAAGCAAGGTAGCCGTCGACATAAGTAGTACAAACAGCCATCCACCCTTGGTGCCGTGGTTGGTAACAACTAGCCACCAAATGGCGGTAGCAAGCCCAATGCGGTGGAGCAAAACTCCAAGCGTGGTGCCTAGTGTTTCTTCCTGAGCTGCTAGCAAGCGTAGCAGTGAGCCATCTCCAAGCGCATGCGCAATAAGGGCGACGGCTGGAATACCAAGCACTAATTTGTGGGTGTTGTGTGATTGGGTTAGCTGCTCAGCAAGAGAGGGAAGGGCGAGGCCCACCAAAAACAAGGCAGGTGCCATCATCGTTTTTGATTCGAGCACTGGCGGCAAAATATTAAGGGTTAAGATGCCGAGCACCACCATCACCACAAAACCATCCATAGCTTGCCAAGCACCAGCATGGCGGTTTAACTGCGCCCCAAACAAGGGGCCAGCAAACAAAATGGCGATACTAATGATGAGCGCTGTAAGCACGCGACGTCCTTATTAAGTTGTTGGCCTTACCATAATAGGTCAATTAGTAATATTATAACGGTTCATTAAAGCCAACTGAATAATGTAAGAAAAAAGCGAAGGCTAATTAAGGCCTTCGCTTAATATCATTTATTAATTTCGTCTTGAGGGCTAATCCTCAATCTCCAACAGCTCCACATCAAAGATGAGCGTTGCAAATGGCGGCACTGAGCCAGACGGTGTACCGCCTTCGCCGTAACCAAGGTCTGCTGGGATAAAGAAGGTATATTTACTCCCGATGGTCATGTGCTGTAGGCCTTCACCCCAGCCAGCAATAACACGGTCCAGTGCAAAACTTGATGGTCTGCCGCGCTTGTAAGAGCTATCAAATTCTTCACCGTCAATGAGTCGACCTTGATAATGGACGGTCACTGTAGATGAGATGCTCTTAGGTTTGTCGCCATCACTGTCTCTAACTACACTGTACTGCAAGCCACTATCGGTGACGATGACACCATCTTTTTTGGCGTTTTCAACCAGAAAATCTGATTGGGGTTTTTTCATATCAGCTATGTACTCCTCAATAGATGTGATGCGCAGCAGCTCCATTTCAAAAGTGAGGGTTGCATTTGATGGGATAAGACCAGGCACGCCAGCCACGCCGTACCCAATATCCGATGGCACGGTAAGCTTCCATTTATCGCCTTCTTTCATCAAGGTAAGCGCTTCAACCCACCCTTTGATAAGGCGTCCGACAGGAAAGGTTTCTGGTTTTCCACGGTCATAGCTGCTGTCAAAGACGGTGCCATCCTCTAATGTGCCGCTATAGTGGACAACCACTAAATCTTCAGTCGTCGGTGTTGCGCCATTACCTTCTGTTAATACTTCATAAATAAGACCACTGCTGGTTTCCACAACGCTTCCTTCCGTTCTTGGGTTGACTTTTTCACAGGCCGCCGGGATCAGCACTAAGGCTGTAAGTGCTATGGCTCTGAGAGAGAATAATTTTGATAGTTTCACTTTAATCACTCCATTTGATCTGTCATGCTTGCGGCGAACTCTAGCGCTGTCCTTTGTAAAAGGAAAAGGAAAAAGCGCTCAAAAGACTATTTTTTAGGACAGAAGGAGAAGACCCTGTGTCACCGCTTGAAGACCCACTGGATAGAGATACCCTTAGGGTACTCGAAAACGACGTAGGGCCAGCGGTGTTGCAGACGCTTATTAAGGTTTTTCTGGATGAAATTGAGGTAACGACCAAGCGGGCTAAACTGTATATTTCCACGAATGATCACGCAAAACTTGAGGTGGATATTCACGGCCTGAAGTCTGCTTCGCTGACACTGGGTGCGCCGAGGCTTTCTGAAATGTGTTTGGCGTTAGAGGTGGCGGCCACTATGGCTGATAAAGGGTCCTACCTGTCTTTATTTTTAGCGTTGAGGCAAGAATGTCTCATCACGCAAGAAGCCTTGAGTGCTTATATCTACGAAATAGAAAATGGGCGTTAATTGGTCGCGATTTCAGCGATCTCAGCGCGAATATCGTCCATACCCCAACCTTTTTCCGATGATGTCCCAATTACGATAGGGTGGCAGGCGATAAATTTCACAGCTTCAGCTTGGGTTTTCTCGACGATTTTGTCGCGGTCAACCACCTTCAATTTGTCTAGTTTGGTGAGGATAAGCTGATAGCTCACGGCAGCTTCATCTAGCATGGTCATAATTTCTTTATCGCTGTCTTTTAAGCCGTGGCGACTGTCGATTAGCAAAAATACGCGGCGCAAGTTAGCACGGCCAGCGAGGTATTTTTTGATCACCTTCACCCACTCGTTAACTTTGCTGCGAGAAACCTTGGCATATCCATAACCGGGTAGATCGACGACAAAAACAGGTGCGCCTTGCTCAACACCGACCTCAAAATAGTTTAGCTCTTGGGTGCGTCCTGGCGTGTTGGACGTCCGTGCGAGGTTTTTCTTCTGAGTAAGGCCGTTGATAAGGCTCGATTTACCCACGTTGGAGCGGCCAGCAAAAGCCACTTCCCCAAATTCCATCGGGGGAAGGGTATCAATGCTCACAGCACCTTTGATGAATGTGACGTCGCCGCCGAACATGCGGCGGCCAAGGCCTAGCATTTTATCGCGGTGTTTATCATCCATGGCTCAAAGTCTCCTAGCCACCTTTAATCGTTGATGGCAACGCCTTCGCGTTTCATGATGAACCATTGCTGTCCGATGGATAAGATAGAGTTCCATGTCCAATAGATCACCAAACCAGCAGAGAAGTTAGCAAGGATGAAGGTGAAGACGATAGGTAACATCGCCATGACCTTAGCTTGTGCAGGCTCCATGGTTTGTGGGTTCAATTTTTGTTGGAACCACATGGTAAGGCCCATAAAGATTGGCCAAAGACCGATTGCGATCATGCTTGGTGGGTCCCAAGGGATAAGGCCAAACAAGTTAAGCGGGGTCATAGGGTCGGGCGCACTTAGGTCTTTAATCCAACCAAAGAACGGTTGGTGGCGCATATCAATGGCCACAAAGACCACCTTATAAAGCGCAAAAAACACAGGGATCTGAACAATCATTGGCAAACACCCAGACAGCGGGTTGATCTTCTCTTTTTTGTAGAGCGCCATCGTCTCCTGCTGCAGCTTAGGTTTGTCATCTTTATATTTTGCTTGCAGGGCTTTAATTTTTGGATTGACCTTTTTCATGCGGCTCATTGAGCGGTAACCCTTGTTGGCAATAGGGAACAAGATAAGCTTAATCACCACAGTAAGCAGTAGGATCGCCACACCAAAGTTACCAGTGAGCGCAAAAAAGTAATCAAGGCCAAAGAAAATAGGCCGCGTTAACCAGTAGAGCCAACCCCAGTCGATGGTGCGGTCAAACATGTCGATGTTATATTCAGCTGCATAATCATCGATAAGGTTTACCTTTTTAGCGCCTGCGAACAGGTGCGCTACGTTGCTGACGCTACTACCAGAGGCCACTATAATTGTGTCTTCAATATAGCTTGCATCGTGACGCGGCGTGCCGTTGCCTTTGCGTTTAAAACCAGCTTCGCGCAGAGACGCATCACTGGCAGGCACCATCACTGACATCCAATACTTGTCGGTGATGCCAAGCCAGCCGCCGACAGACTTTTTAGTGAAAGTTTCGTCTTCAAGGTCGTCGTATGTTACTTCATCTTTTTCACCGTTGAAAACACCAACGGGGCCTTCGTGCAAGATAGCCATCTGGGATGTTTCAGGAATTGTCAAACGACTGATAAGGCCGTATGGCGCAACCGCTAAATCGCCGCTGCTTTGGTTGATGATAGACTGCTCTACCTCAAACATGAAATTATCATCAATGGAGATTTTGGTCATGAACCGTAGACCAGCGCCATTGTCCCAGCTAAAGGTAATTGGTGAAGATGGGGTTAGTGTTGTGCCGTCTGGGGTCCAAACGGAACTAGCGTTAGGCACTGCGTTCGCGTTACTGCCTGCCGCTGCCCAACCAAATTGTGCGTAATAAGCTTTTTCGGTGCCAACAGGCTCAAAAAGGCGAATATTTTGACGCGTAGCTTCATCCAAAATATCATAGTAATTGTTAAGCAACAGATCATCAAAGCGCAGACCTTTAAGTAAAATGGAGCCAGATAGTTCAGGTGTTTCAATCATCACACGGTCGCTGCCACCGAGCGCTTCATCAATGCTTTTGGAAGCTCTTACGCTGTCCATGCTGATAGCAGTTGGTGCTGTGGTGCCGTCTAATGTTGGGGTCGCGGATTGGTTTGCTGTTTGCTGAGGGCCTTGAGCTTGCTTCGCGGCTTCATACTTAGGCTGTAGATAGAATGTATCGTAGCCTACCATCACCAAAAGCGACAAACCAATGGCGAGGAAAATGTTTTTTGAATCACCCATATTGAAGACGTACCTTTTTATTCGTTGGGGCGCTTTGCCCGCGTGCATTATTTTTCACTATCTTTGTGAACAGACATATCGTGTGTTTCTGCCTTGTCGTCAAGGGCTAGGCTGCTTTTTTCATCACTTTTAGGTGGCACAGGATCATATCCGTGCCCACCCCAAGGATGGCAGCGTCCGATTCTTTTCAAGCCAAGCCATGCACCTTTGATGGCGCTGTGCTGATTAAGGGCCTCAATCATATAGTTGCTACAGGTTGGCTGAAAGCGGCAACTAGGCGATAAATAAGGTGAGATAACAAGCTGATACCCTCGCACCAACTTTAAGAAAAACCACTTTAAAGGGTTACTCTTCACTTTCGCACCTTGTCTTTAAGGTCTGCGCCAGCGCTGAGTTTTTTTAGGGCCCATTTAAGGTCGGTTACAAGTTTGGTGAAGTTAGTGTCCACCGCCGCGCGCCTAGCGATCACTACATAACGCCAACCTTTACCACCACTAGCTTTAAAAACCTCTCGCGCAGCTTCTTTGAGTCGGCGCCTGGCTTTGTTGCGCATCACGGCGTTGCCAACTTTTTTACTGGTTGTGAACCCTACTTGGGGCGCGGCGCTACTATCACCGTCTTCTGGCGGCAGGGCCTGCAACACAAAAGCGGGCGTAACCCAGCGACGGTCAGCACTTGCTACTAAGAGATACTCAGCGCGCTTGGTTATGCGAGCAAGTCCGCTAGTTACTTTTATGGCAGGTGCCTTTGTCATGAAACTATCTTATAAATTTAGGGCTAAAAAAGCAAAAGCCGACCAGAATAACTCTTGGTCGACCTTCGAATGCGTCAATTGTAACGAAGAAAACTCCGCTATATCCTTAAGCGGATAGGCGTTTACGACCCTGTGCGCGACGTGCATTGATGATCTTGCGACCAGCAGGTGTTGCCATGCGAGAGCGGAAGCCGTGACGGCGTTTGCGTACGATTACGCTTGGTTGATAGGTACGTTTCACCTGTCGTCTCCAAAAGCTTGCAGCCCGAGCCCAGTGCCCAAGCGCTTAAATTCAGGGTGGGGTTTATCGCGTCGACGGGTACGAGTCAACCAATTAAACGAAAATAATTATCACAAAAAGCTGGTAGAGCGACGGCATTAAGATACACTTGATAGCTGGAATTTTGCGCATTTAGCGTATGGTAAGGAAAGTTTAACAGGTGCCTGAACGATTTCAACCAGTGCGACAGGGTTTATCCACCCAACTCTTGATGATGACAGTTGCATTTGCACTGGTCATGCAAGTGCTGGTTTATGTGCCGTCGCTTGCTAGTTTTCGTGAAAACTTTTTAGAGGAACGCTTGGCCTCAGCCCAGCTGGCTGCCTTGGCGCTGGAGGCGGCGCCAGGCAACGCTGTAACCTCTGAACTTGAGCAAGAGCTACTCGCCACAGCGGGTGTTATTGCCATCATCATGCGGCGTGATGATCGTTACTTGATGTTGGGGTCAGACTTTTTACCAGAAAAACAAGCGGACGCGGATTTTGATCTGCGTGAGGCATCGCTTGGAGCGCTTATTGGCGATGCGCTAGCAACCCTCGATAATGGCGGTGAACGGCTCATTAGGGTGACTGGCAAAGCCACGGTCATGAACGCGCGCTGGGTGGAGATCACCTTACAAGAAGAAGCGCTTTATGAGGCGCTTAACGATTATTCAAATAATATTTTGATCTTATCTATTTTGGTTTCGGTACTGACCGGTGCGCTTGTCTATATTACCCTGAACCTTCTGTTGGTGCGCCCGATGAAGCGTATTAAAGAAAGCATTGTTGATTTTCGCCGTAATCCTGAAGATATTCAAACACGTATTAAAGCAGGTCGTCGCCGTGATGAAATTGGTGTGGTGGAGCGCGAGCTGTCGCAGATGCAATCCGACCTTAGGGTCTCGCTAGTGCAGCGCACAAAACTTGCTCATGTCGGCGAGGCAGTTGCCAAGGTTACGCATGATCTGCGCAATATCTTAACCACGGCGCAGCTAGCGTCTGATGTGGCTGTGAAAAAAAGTGACGACCCGCTAGTTTCGCGTTCCAATGAACGATTAGTGACCTCACTCGACCGCGCGGTGGACCTATGTGAAAGCACGATGAAATACGGCAAGATGGATGAGCCCGCACCAATTAAGAAAAAACTGGTGATTAAAGAGCTTATTGATGATGTCGCCGAATCGCTTGGCTTGGATCAGATGGATATTACCTTTAAAAACAAGATTGATCCGAAAATGCATGTCTCTGGGGATCAACAACAGCTGTTTCGTGCTTTTTTAAACTTGTCTCGCAACGCCCTTGAGGCGCAAAAAAATCTACCTGAGGGCAGGGAGGCTAAGCTAGAGTTTCGTGCTAAGCAAGAGCGCAGTGGCACAACGCATATCTCTGTAATTGATCACGGTATGGGGCTGAGTGAAAAAGCGCAGGAAAATATATTCAAGCCATTCCTCAGCAGCACGCACCGCGGTGGTACGGGCCTTGGGCTGGTTATTGCAAAAGAGAGAGTGATGGCCCACGGCGGCGCTATCAATTTGATGAACACTGGTGAGGACGGTAGTCATTTTATGGTTTGTTTGCCGAAGTAGCTATTTAGGGTTTAACACTCATGAGCTGTTTGCGAGCAATGTTCAGGCGGGCCTCTTCACCGCGGACATAGTGTTTAATATCTTCAAGCAAAAGCGCATCATCACCTACTGATATATTAAAGTTACTCAAGGTTAGGTCTTGGATGGTCCCAATGTTTGACGACACGCGCGACAGGGCTAGCTGTGCCCCGCTCCAGTTCATAAGTGCCGTTTCATCGTCGGTTTCTTCTTTTAGCTTTGCAGTTGCTGCGCCGTAGGCGATCCACTCTTTGGCAAGGGAGCTTTTTAGTGCGCCAAACGCATTGCGGGTCTCTTCCGCAGTTAGTGACTTTGTGTCTCGTGGTGCAATTACGACAACATCTCCGCCAGGACGGCCTTCAACTTGGCTGCGTTCAGGTGGTTTTGGCATCGGATCCGCAAGGTTTGGCCAATCATCATCAAAGGCCGCACAGCCACTGAGTAGGCTAATTATTGCTATATATTTCAATGATTTGTTCATAAACACACAGAGCTTTGGTTTGGGTTGCCACGTTGAAACTTTGGTCTACAGTAAGCAATGTTCATTGTAAATCCAATAAAAAGGCGATTTGGTGCTTGCAATGAGGAAATAGTTTGATTAGGTTCCGCCCGCACGACGCCTTTATGGTGGCACTGCACTGCGCGCCGGTAGCTCAGCTGGATAGAGCACCAGACTACGAATCTGGGGGCCGGGGGTTCGAATCCTCCCCGGCGCGCCATTAACGAATAAGCCACCCCAGCGGATGGCTTTTTTGTTAATATGGCACACCGCGTGGATGCGAACCTTGGTTTGTGCACGAGCAAAGCGAGTGGAACGAGGGTCGTCGACCCGAGGACAATCCGACCCGACATATTCAAAAAGTGCTCGGACTTAATTTTCTTGGCAGCGCCAGTAAATTGACCATATAGTGGTTACCCCAAAGCTAAAATTTCATTTATCTTTACGAAAATAAGCTAACCGTACATATTCTGAGTTGATGATTATCGATTTAAAAGGGACGGGGCACTTTTGTTATGAAAAACTATAAACTGGCACTAAAAATTATAGTGGCAACCATGTTGTTTGCGTTTTCTGCGCTGACGACGAGCGTTGTGGCTATGGATGATGTAAAAAGCTTAACCGTAGTTGCAGGCAATGGTGAAGCGGGCTTCATTGACGGCAAAAATGCGCGGTTAAATAAGCCAATTCGTCTAGCGCCGTTCGGACCCGGAAAGATACTCATTGCGGATATCAGTAATAATGCCATTAGGGTTGTTAGTAAGGATGGCAGTGTCGCCACCTTAGCTGGCGGGCCTGATAAAAAAGGCGTTAAAGACGGTTTAGCAAGTGACGCTATGTTCGACGGACCTCACGGAGTGGCTGTTTCAAAAGATGGGGTAATTGCCGTGGCGGGTGCATCTAGCCATGCTGTACGTTTGATGACCCCTTTTAAAAACGCTGACGGCCTAACAGACTATAAAGTGAGCACTATTGCGGGTGTTGCAGGTGAAACGGGCATGCGTAATGGTGCAGGTGAACAGGCTCTGTTTAACTCGCCTCATGGTCTTGT
>Ga0209344_10003623_pt1 | contig 15009 bp, 10 predicted proteins | sample Cruoilmetagenom6_FD_187293 | JGI IMG/M metagenome (GOLD analysis project Ga0209344, IMG submission 187293) | Oil polluted marine microbial communities from Coal Oil Point, Santa Barbara, California, USA - Santa Barbara Oil Seep Sample 6 (SPAdes)... | ecosystem: Environmental > Aquatic > Marine...
GAAGAGGTATCACGTGCTTACGAGAAAAACCTGAAGCCTAAAGATTATCTTGAATCTTTCGCAGCGTTTATAAATAATAACAGAAACGAAATTGCGGCTTTAAATATCGTCTGTACAAAACCGAGTAATTTAACACGTACAGAATTAAAAGAATTACGATTAATACTAGACACACAAGGTTTTAATAAAAACAATCTTAATACAGCCTATAAAGAAGTGACTAATACTGATATTGTTGCAGACATTATCGCACATATCCGTACATCTGCTTTAGGAGAGAATTTAGTAAGTCACCAAGAGCGTATCGCCAATGCTGTTGCTAAGCTTAAAACTTCACATCAATGGAACCAGATTCAATTAAAGTGGTTAGATAAAATAGAAGCACAACTGCAAAAAGAATCCATAATCACCTTAGAAGATTTAAACAAACCACCGTTTAGTGTCGATGGAGGATTAAAGCGTTTAGATAAAGTGTTTAAAAATGAAACAGCACACATTATTAAAGAATTAAATAGCTATTTGTACGCTTAAATAAAATAAATGAAAAATTTAATAAAAAAAGTTGCAGAAATTTCAAATAAATACGAGCAATTAAATAAAATATCAGGTAATGCATTTAATGTTTTCGATGTTATAAATGTAACCACAAACGAAGTACGGTTACACTCAAAATTTGTAGCCGAATTGTTAAATCCTAAAGGGGCACATGGTCAAAACGATGTGTTTTTACAACTTTTTGTTAACCAATTTGATATTCAAATGGACACTACTTCAGCAACAGTAGAAGTAGAAAAGCATATTGGAACAAAAACAGAAACTACTGGTGGTTATTTAGATATTTACATTTCGGATGCTAAAGGACATAATATTATTATTGAAAATAAAATTTATGCAATAGATCAAGAAAATCAATTGTTGCGTTACTATAATTTTAAACAAGACAATATTTTATACCTTACTTTATTTGGTGATAAACCCTCTAAAAATAGTCATGGCTCATTAAAAATCGATGAACACTTTAAATTAATATCATATAAAAACGACATTATAGATTGGCTTATAAACTGTAGAAAAGAAGCCGTAGAATTGCCTTTATTAAGAGAAGGTATAACGCATTACATTAATTTAATAAAAATACTAACAGGACAATCTGCAAACAATAAAATGAATACAGAGATTAGAGATTATATAGTATCATCTTCAGAAAATTTAAAGCAAGCTGCTTTAATAGAAGAAAACATGATAACAGCAAAAGTTAAAATTCAATGGTTATTTTGGCAAAGCTTAAAAGAAAAAATGATTGCTAGTGGCTTAGAAGTAATCGAAAAGGGAAGTGTTTCATGGCAAAATGTAAATAACTATTACACTAAAAGTAGAAATAGAGATTTGTATTATGGTTTCTGGGTAAAGTTGTTTGAAAAAGATAACATAAGTATTCATTTCGGAATAGAGTTAGAGCAAAGTATTTATTACGGGTTTACATTAGAAGAAAATGGAAAAGGCGGTATTTCTAATCTTGAAAAATTTGTAGAATTTAAAAACGTAGTGTCAGAGATAAATCCTAATTACACAAATAATCAAGCTTGGTTAGGTTGGAGACATACTGAAGAAAAGTTAAATTTTAGAGCTTTTAATACAGAAGCTATTTTTAATCTAGCAGACAGAAAACAATTAGAAAAAACAACAGAGACTATCGCTAAAAACATACTAGTAGATATCAACGCATTAAAAACTAAATTACAAGAAATATAAATGGCATTATCTACCCAAGAAATAGTAAACAAACTCTGGAATCTCTGTAACGTATTACGTGACGATGGTATCACCTATCACCAATACCTAAACGAGCTCACCTTTATTCTGTTTCTTAAAATGGCAGAAGAAACCGACTATAACGATAAGTTACCAGAAGGTTACCGTTGGGAAGACTTAAAAAATAAAGAAGGTATAGAACTATCTACATTTTACAGAGAGTTGTTATTGCATTTAGGAACCAAAACAACAGGTAAAATCCAGAAAATATACAATAACGCACAAACCAGTATTCAAGAACCAGCCAACCTACGTAAAATTATAAAACACATCGATGAGCTCGATTGGTTTGAAGCCAAAGACGAAGGTTTAGGTGAAATGTACGAAGGCTTGTTAGAAAAGAATGCCAGCGAGAAAAAATCGGGAGCAGGACAATACTTTACACCAAGACCATTAATTAATGTGATGGTACGTTTAATGGATCCTAAAGTTGGGGAACGCCTTAACGATCCAGCATGTGGAACCTATGGCTTTATGATTGCAGCACACCACCACATTTTAAAGCATAATGATCTTTATAAATTAAGTGAAGCTCAAAATAACCACTTGCAAAACGAGCAATATTCTGGTTGCGAGTTGGTAGGCGATACACACCGTTTAGCCATGATGAATTCCTTTTTACACGGAATGGGAGGAAACATAGCACTTGGTGATTCTTTAAGCAGTTATGGTGAAAGCATTAAAAACATGGATTTAGTCTTAGCAAACCCACCATTTGGAACCAAAAAAGGAGGCGACCGACCTACAAGAACAGATTTAGTATATCCAACCTCTAACAAGCAATTAAACTTCTTACAAGGTATTTACCGTAGTTTACATACAAGAGGAGGCGCACGTGCCGCAGTAGTATTACCAGATAATGTATTGTTTGAAGATGGCGATGGACAAAACGTACGTAAAGACCTCATGGAAAAATGTAATTTACACACCATTTTGCGTTTGCCAACCGGTATTTTTTACGCCGCAGGTGTAAAAACTAATGTCTTATTTTTCGAACGCGGAAAGAGTGATAAACAAAACACACGAATTGTGTGGTTTTACGATATGCGTACCAACATGCCAAAATTTGGAAAACGTACACCGTTTACCGAAAGCAATTTTGCCGACTTTGAAAAAGCCTACACCGCTAAAGACCGCAACAAAATTACAAACGAACGTTTTAGTTGCATAAGCAGAGAAACCATAGCAAAAAAGAACGACTCTCTAGATTTAGGTTTAATTGCAGATGATAGCATTACCAAAGCCGAAGATATAGGCGAACCGATAGACATAGCTAAAGAAGCCTTAACCGAATTAACCAGCATTACCAAAGAGTTGAATGCCTTAATAAAAGCATTAAACTAGATGGAAAATAAGTTGCCAAAGAATTGGATTGAGACTGATTTAGATACAGTTATTTTGAGAATGACGAATGGTTCAAGCTTAAAACAAGAGGAAGAACCATTCGAAGGTTCATTACCTATTTCTAGAATTGAAACCATATGGAATGAAACTATTGATTTAGATCGAGTAAAATATGTTGATGCATCTGAAGAAGATATTGAAAAATACGGATTACAAAAAGGTGATGTACTATTTAGTCATATTAATAGTGATAAACATTTAGGAAAAACAGCTGTATTCAATTTAGAAGAAACTCTTATTCATGGAATAAATTTATTATTACTTAGAGCAATGCCTCAATTTAATGGTGATTTATTAAATTATATTTTAAGACATTATAGGTTTTCAGGTAAGTTTATAGAGGTAGCACAACGATCTGTTAATCAATCTTCCATTAATCAGAAGAAATTAAAGTCATTTGTAGTTCCACTTCCACCACTAGCAGAACAACAACGCATTGTTGCCAAGTTAGACGACTTATTTGGACATCTAGACAATCTTAAAACCCGTTTAAACAACATACCACAAATCCTTAAAAACTTTAGACAAGCGGTGTTAACCCAAGCGGTAACGGGGAAACTTACTGAGGAATGGCGTGTTGGGAAGGATTTGGAGGAATGGAAAGAAACTACTATTGGTAAATTATTCACTGTAAAAACAGGTGCTACACCAAAAAGAGGTAATACATCATATTATGAAAGAGGAAAAATACCATGGTTAAAATCTGGTCAAGTTAAAAATGAATATATATATGAAGCAGAAGAATATATAACCGATTTAGCTGTAAAAGAAACAAATGCTAAGTTATATCCAAAAGATACTTTGCTAGTTGCAATGTATGGTGAAGGTAAGACAAGAGGGCAAGTTGGTTGGATGAAATTAGAGGCAGCTTCTAATCAGGCTATAGCAGCTTTAGTAAATGAAGAAATGGATATTAAGTCTAAGCAATATGTATATTATTATTGTTTAAGTCAATATTTAGAAATTAGAAAACAAGCAGAAGGTGGAAATCAACCAAATCTAAATCTTTCAAAGATTAAAAATTGGAAAATATCTGTTCCTTCTATTGAAGAACAAACCGAAATCGTAAAACGTGTAGAACATCTATTTACCAAAGCAGATACTATAGAAGCCCAATACCAAAACCTAAAAACAAAAATAGACAGTTTACCACAAGCTATTTTAGCCAAAGCCTTTAAAGGTGAGTTGGTAGCGCAGTTGGAGAGTGATGGTAGTGCTGCGGTTTTGTTGGAGGAGATACAAAATATAAAAGCGTCATTGCGAGGTACGAAGCAATCTGTAAAAGGGAAGAGGAAAAAGAGAACTTTAAATACGTGAAATCATGGAGTTATTAGCTGTTTACATACACAAACATTTTCTTTTCGAGAAACCTGAATTTTTAAATTTCGGAGGTCAATTCACAATTGATTTTGAATTAAGAAAGAATGGATTATATATTTCAAAATCGGATAATCCTAAACATATAAAAAAAATTTACGGAGAAAACATATTAAATGTAAGTGCTATTGTTGGTAATAATGGTGTTGGTAAGACTTCTATTATGAGGTTAATGAACCAAGAGCCAGAACAAGATATAGTGAGTGTTTACTTAAGTGATAATAATATTGTTATTAGGAATCAATCCGATATAAACCTTAAGGTACAATTTGATCACATAGAATATAGTGATGAGAATGAACTTTATCCATTATATTATTCAAATCACATTGACTATAATTTAAGGTTGCTTGATAGTCCAATAAATCAATCAAGCTTATTTAAAGGCACTATTGATGATTATTATTATGAAAATATTCTTCGTCAGTTGTTTTTTTTAAATAGTAAAGGCCAGTATTTAAAAAACACCTTTAAAGAGTTACCTTATTATGAGTACCTAGTAATTAATGTTAATAACATAGAGAAAACAAAATTCTTTGATAATGTATTTTATAAAAATGCTTCAGCAGGGAAAGCTATAAAAAAGGAGCTCAAAATGTTATGGAACTATTATGTAATTACTAATGAACCAAATATTCATGCGGATTATAATTTTATAGCAAATTTTGAGGTATTTGTTTTATCTCTCTTGGTGTCTGATGATATGTCTGTCGAAACAAATTCAAATAGAAGTAATATTAGTTTTCGGGATGTATTAAATCAAGATTCTTTTCAAGCTAAAATAGAGATGTTTTTAAAGAAAAGATTAGGTAATATTGACGGCCCATTGTATCAATCATTAGAGAGTTCAGTTGGAGTTGAGTTAAATAATTCAGATGAGTTAATAGAAAAAATAAAAGTATATTCAATTTCAAAAATTGCTGATGGATTTGATTTGAGCATGATGAAAAACCATGCTGTTAATACCATAAAAAGATATGTGGCAGTTTCAAAATTATATGAGTTTATTTCTAACAATGCGGATAAAACATTTATCTATGAGAAACCCAATGAAATAAAAATTTTTGTAAACCAAGATTCGACCAAAAATTTTTTAGAAACCTTTATAAGCTTATATCAAGATGTTCAAGAATCCATTGATTACATTCAATTTGAATACCGAATCTTTAACATTTCACCTGAAAAAAAACTGTCAACAGGAGAACAATCACTTCTAAATTTTTTTAGTACTATTTATTCGTTTGTCAGAAAAAGGGAGAATCACTTACGTAAGTACAATCAATATTTACTTCTTCTAGATGAACCTGAAACAGGTTATCACGCTGTTTGGAAAAAGAAATTTATTAAGTCCATAACGGAAATTCTGCCAGAACTATTTAATGAGTTAAATCAAAATCCTAAAGTTCAAATTATTTTCACAACTCATGATGCTTTAACATTATCTGATATTCCTAATGAAAATATTACTTATTTGAAAAAACTTGAAGATTCTAGTATAAAAGTTTTTAGAATTGGCGATGATGACAGACCAAAAAGATCATTTGCTGCTAATATTACCGATTTGTTAGCAGATTCATTTTTTGTTGAAAATGGTTTAGTTGGAGATTTTGCAAAAGAAAAAATAAAAGAAGTCTTAGATAATTTGAATTATGAAATTTTAACAATTGAATTTAATGAGTTAAGGAAAAATCCAACAGATGCTAATAGTAGCAGTTCAATATCAAAATTTAATGATTTGAGGAAGTTAGATAGACAGTTCGTAACTAGAGAAAAACAATATATAAAATCTGTAATTGATATTATAGATGAACCGATTTTAAGATTCAAGTTGGATGAAATGTTTTTTCAAGCTTTTCCAGAAGAAATAGATAAAGATGATGCTATTAGAAGAGCTAAACGAATACTAGGTAATGCAGGTTTAAATATTGATGATTTAAACCAAGAAGAAAGATGATTTATTTAGGAGATCAAACAGATGCGTTAAATGCTTATAAAAAAGAATCAGTATGTTGGTTAAGCATTAAGCTTAAAGGAAGATTAACTACATCAAATAGCAATGGCTATAGCTGTGGTTCTTCATCATGTGGTCATTGTAATAACAGTAGTGTCAGAAGGGGGTTAGATCAAAATTTTAAAGATCTTTTTACCCAAGATGATATTGATAAATTGATAAATGGAAAGCCTAAAACTTTAATGGAGAAATTTATTAATCTGCGGAACAGGTACACACGCATTAAAGGGAATTCAAGAGAGAAGTTTAAGCAACAATGCAAATTATTATTTGTAAATTCTGGTTATGAAAGTTGGTTTTTAAAAGAAAAGAAAAATTATTGGTTAGCAAAACAACTAAATATGCACACATGTACTTATTGTAACAGAGAGTATATTTTTGTATATAAAAAGTTAAAAGGAAAAGGAATGGTTCCTCAATTTGATCATTGGTTTGCTAAAACTGATTTTCCTTTATTAGCTTTGTCTTTCTATAATTTAATTCCTTCTTGTGCTACTTGTAACACGATTAAATCGTCAACATGTTTTAATCTAACAGAACATTTACATCCATATGTTGATTCAAATATTTCAAACACATATACTTTTAGCTATTTAGCTTTAACCAATACTGATAATAAAATTATTTTTAAGAATAGTTCTTTGTATAATACAAAAGGAATAGATACAGTAAATGCTCTAAATCTACCATTAATATACGAAGGGCACTCAAGTAAAGAATTACAAGATTTGATTGATTTGAGATATAAATATTCTGATAATTATCTCAATATACTTTTGGAAGATACTTTCGGAGATTTAAATATCTCAAAAGAAGAACGGTATAGACTGATTTTTGGAATTGAATTAGATGAAGAAAATCATCATAAGCGCATATTTAGTAAGTTTAAAGGGGATATTATAAGTGAACTTTTATCAATAAAATAAGTTGTTAATGGAAAAAGAAGAGATAAAAAAAGGGATTGAATTGCTCATAAATACATCAGTAGATGTACAAGGTTACTATGAAGATGACCAGGCAATGGTTGATGGATTAAACCAAGTACCTAAAGAAGAACTAGAGCAATGTCTAGAGTTTTACAAGAGTAGAAGTGGTGTTATAATAGATTTAAGAAAAGAGTTAATCCAGAATTTATATAATGGCGTTAGTTATACAATACAGAGTCTAAATGAGCTTATAAATAAACACAAACAAGACAAGGAAAATCAATTTAAATCATATACTAAATTATATTCTATTTTTTATCCACCACTAACATTTTATGGGCATGAAAAACAGCGAGATTTTATTGCAACTTTCATTGATAAGTTAATTGAAGATTTAGAATTAAAAGATAAAATAAAAATAACCAAGTATGACTTTCAAGGTGCGCGACAACAAGGAAGTGATAGGTTTTGGGTTGCGCTTTATAACAAAGCACAAGAAAATCAATCTACAGGTTTACAAATATTCATTGAGTTTCACCATGGTAAAATAAATTATGGCATATTTAGGCATGCCGATAAGTCTTATATAAAATCAAAACAGCAATTTGATGCTAGTTCATTTGATTATGAACAAATGCTAAATTATTTTCAAAGAGAAAAGGATTTAATTTTAAATGATGTGCCAGATTACTCTAATGCCAAACAGATAAAGTTAAATGGTAAGCGCATTTATAAGATGTCACATGGAAGTTTTAAAGCGAAAAAATATAAGCCAATTATTGAAGCTTTTAAAGGAAATAACTGGATTGCAATTCATGAGAATACTAAGAAAGGTCAGTCGGAACATTTTAAAAACGGATTAGAATATGGAGATTTGGTTTATATCACTGTTGGTTCTAATGAGTTAATTGGTATTGCGCGAGTTGTTTCTAATGAGTACAGTTATGTGCCTAATGATATAGTGGATTCAGATGAATGGATATGTCATGAAGTTGAAATGATTCTACCAGCAGTTCGTAAAAGTCCAAAGGATCTAAAAGATGCGCGTAATTTTTTTCCTAGCGGTAATTCAACATTAGCTGAAATAAAACCACAAGACATTGAAATTGCTAATGAATTACTTTTTAAACCATATTTTAACGCAGAAATAATATTGGAAGACGAAACTAGACAAGTATTAGAAAAGGTTAACTATAACACACCGCTAAACCAAATCTTCTACGGTCCACCTGGTACAGGAAAAACCTATAATACAATTTTAGAAGCAGCCAAAATTATAGAACAAAACGATGCTTTAAACTATAGTGAGGCACAAACTGTTTTTAATATAAATCTTGGCAGTCGGTTAGAATTTATAACCTTTCATCAAAACTACAGTTACGAGGATTTTATACAAGGTTTACGTCCAGATATAGAGCAAAAGGCGTTAAGTTTCAATAGAGCGGATGGAATCTTTACTAAAATGGTAATCAATGCGTTGTTTGAATATTATAAAGTCTATCAGAATATTCAAAAACTTGCAACAAATACTGTAGATGTCAATATAGATTTAAATGATGCTTTTATAGAGTTTATGGGGACTTTAGAAGAAGGACAAGTGTTTAAGACTAAAACAGGTGGTACAGTTAAAGTTGACAATTTTACAGATAGGCAGAATATTGAATTTAGACCAATAAATGGCGTTAAGTCTTATTTAGTTTCGGGTAATCGTTTGCTTAAATTATATAAAATCTATGATGATATAAATAAAATCAAGCGAGTTAATGAAGATATTCGGCAAGCCATTGGTGGATGTAATTCAACTATGTATTATGTTGCATTACGAGAGTTTATAGAATTCTTAAAAAAATATAAAGAGAGTGTAGAGGAATTTGTAGATGACGAAGAAGAATATGTTAATATTTCTTATCGCAGAAAAAAAGAACTCTTATCTCATGTTAGTTTAGAGGACTTGCGCAGCGTTTCGGAAACAGAGGTTCCTAAATATGTGATCATCATTGACGAAATTAATAGAGCTAATATCTCTCGAGTTTTTGGTGAGCTTATTACACTTATAGAAAAAGACAAACGTTCTCATGGTCAAATTCCGTTGTCAGCAACATTACCTTCAGGTGAGAAATTTATAGTACCATCTAATCTCTATATTGTCGGTACAATGAATACTGCAGATAAGTCAATAGCATTGTTAGATATTGCATTAAGACGACGTTTTGAGTTTGTGCCTATGTATCCAAACTCTCAATCTACTGATAATAAAATAGTTAATGATGCTACTATTTTAGATGATATTAATAAAGAGATTATTTCTAGAAAAGGTCATGATTTTACCATTGGACATTCTTACTTCATGGGAGAAGATTATGACTTAAAAAACACCATTAATAATAAAGTAATTCCTTTGTTATTAGAGTATTTTATGAATGATTTTGAAGAGGTAAAGAAAATATTAGGAGCAGCGAATATAAAAGTAGATAGTTGGCCATTGCAATATATAGCTAATGACTAATCTTTTTGAATACAAAAATAAAGTTGAATTTCCAGAACATCATTTTGATGAATTGGAAGTGTTTTTGGATGACATTTGGGCTAAACGCGAAAAGTCTAATTACTATTTTAATGAAGAAGACAATAGAGTAGAGCAGCAACGTTTTATTCAGTTTTTACATAAGACCAAAACTCTAAAGTCTAATAAGTATGTTGGTGTTATTTATTTTGAAGGTGAAACTATCAACTTGTTGCCTAAGATTTTTTATAATGATGAAGAACCTACAAAACAAGATGTTAATGCAATAAATAAGCATATCCTTTGGTGGTTGAGTTATTGTCGAAAACTAAAGTTTCCCAATTACTTATCTGGGTTAAATAGTGAAAAGGCAGATTTTTTCGAAATTTTAATATACCTCTTTAGCAAATACACACGCGAGCTTCTAAATTCTTCAATTTATCAGCAATATACAGAAGTCAATAAAGAACTATCATTTGTAAAAGGACGTATAGATTTTAATGCCTACATCAATAACAATTTGTCTAGAGGTAGAAACCATAAAATTAGTTGTTCGTTTGATGCTTTTGAAATGGATAGCGATTTTAATAGATGCGTAAAGTTCGTTTCAAAGTTGTTATTATCAATAACCAAAGAAAACCAAAGCAGACGTTTTTTAAATGATATTTTATTTATTCTCGATGAGGTAAAAGACGTGAATATCGCTTCAGATAAAATGAAGCGAATGACGTTTAATCCTATGTTTTCAAGTTTTGAAACCATTAGAGATTACTGCGTACTATTCTTAGATAATAGTGTGTCTTTTAATTATAAAAACGATTTAAAGCTATTCGCATTTTTATTACCAATGGAATATGTGTTTGAGGATTTTATATTCGGATTTATAGATAAAGAAATCGATGCTATTAAAGCAAAAGCACAAGATGGGTCTAAGCATTTAGATGTGGAGCAAAATTTTGCTCTAAAACCAGACCTGTATTTAAGGTTAGATGTTAAAAACATTATTGCAGATACAAAATATAAGATTGTTTATGCAGACCACTCGGATTCCAAAAAAGGCATCTCTCAATCAGATTTATATCAAATGTTAGCTTATGCAGTGCGTTTTGAAGTTAAGGAAGTTGTGTTGTTTTATCCGAATACCATACAAATAAAAACGCCAAATGAATCTGAACTATCTATAGTTGATGAATTGGCTAATGGACAGAAAATACATATTAGATCTTGTCAGTTACCGATAATAAATTTTGAGTTGTTCGATGAAGCTTATGAGAGTAAAGATGCTATTCATTTAGATTTTGAGGTTGTAAAGGAAAAGTTGAAATCAAGCATAACAAATTTTATACTTAACGATAACTTTACTAAATAATTTGGAAGAAATAAAAATATCATTTACTTTTATACTTCAGATAAGCAAGCACTATAACTTATAGTCAACTTTAAACTTGTTTATCATGATTAGTACAAACTACAAAAAAGAAGCGCAGAGCCTTTATAGAAATAATGAACTTCTAGAGGCTTATCAATGTGCTTGGAAATTACCTTTTTCTAATTTTTTACCTTGGTTTATTAAAAAAGGAATTGAATCAAATAAGAATATTTCCTTTTTTAATGATTCCTTTTTTTACAATTCATTTTTAATTACACAATCTACCGAATGGCTTAGGCATAACGCAGCTCTACTGTTATGGGAACACTATTTAAATGCTCAAGAAGATATATCACTTCAGTTTGAATTGTACGTTGCACATAACAATCCATCCCTTTTTATAGAAGGCTATAAAAACAGATTGATCTTTTTAAATGATAAGCGAATAAAACAACTTGAAGGGCAGCATTTACCACTATCCATTGTAAACGAGCTTAAAATTTGGAATAGATTCAATACATTATTGAATACAAAATGGAATGAAGTTATAGAGATGATTGAGAGCTTGGGATTAGAACCTCATGAACTATGTATGGCAATATGTGCTGCTTTTGAAGCCTTTGTTTATCAAAATCCAGATGATAAAACACAATGGCATAATGCAAGTGAAACTTTGAGTTTACTTTTAGCTTTTATTCAAAACAAATATAATTTATCAAATCTTAAAGTAAATGAAAAAGCACTTGTAAAAGCGTATGCTGAAAGTGTATTTAAATTAAGAGCTGTAAATATTTTTAATAAAGTTTATGAATATGTGCTATTACGGGATAATGCGTATAGGTATGCTTATGAACCAGGGTTAACCGTTTTTGTAAGTAGTGATGGTGTTTTAAGCTTTCAAGAAAGTGATATTTTTAATAAGCAATGGGAGTATGATACGTATAGATATGTTGTTAATGAGCAGTCATATTATGGATTTGGAGAACAGCTATTCAAGGAATTAAAAGAAAGTAATAAAATCAAATATATAAATGGTAATAAAAAGGCAAATAATCAATTAGGTAATGTAAGACAACTTATTATTAAACAAGCAATATATGATTTAGGTATACTTGATGAAGATTTAAAAAACAATAAACTGCCAAATCTTAATTTCATGATTTCATTTATCCATGGCTTGGCTTGGCGTAAAACAGAAACCACAGAAAAACCTTTGCATAAAATAGCGCGTATTAAGCAAAACGATTATTCTCAAGGTGTTGCAGAGTTAATAAATAAAAATAAAGTTTCAGAATTTATTCTTATCAGTAATAATAGCATATTATTTAATGCAGCAAAAACTTCTGGATTAAATTTTACATCACAAGAGTTTGATCAGTTAATTAATGCATTTTCTTTTAGTTGGAAGAGTGAAATGTTTAACCCATTAAAACTTTCTCTCAGTTTGTGGCAAAAACCTTTTATTCAATTAGGAAAGCATGTGATTTCTCCAATAAGTATTCTTACTGGTTTTACCGGGCTTTACACTGTCTCAGAATCCATATTAAAAAATTTCAGACCTCGTGAAGGAAAAAGGATTGAAAAAATATTAAAAGACACTTATGATAATACAGGATGGAAGACTTCCTTATTAGAAAATAATCAAGAATATGGTGACATAGATGTTGTAATGGAAGATGATAAAAATATTGTATTCATGCAACTTAAACGTACTACGCAGAAAACAAATATACTGGAACTTCATAATCAGCGTGCACAAGATAGAAAAGCTATAAAACAACTTATAGAAGCAAAAGCAGGGAGTAAGAGTCATAAAAAAATGCATCTCTGGTATGTAACAACGGCATTTGAAAAAATAGGGACATGGGAAAGAGAAGTTTACCGTGTCAGTTATCAAGATTTAATTCATGTAAAACGATTATTAGATTCAGAAGGATTACGATTTAATAATCTTAATGATTTTATAGAAATGATTGAATCAGATACACCATATAAAATTGGTAAGCAAAGTATTTTGAATTAAAAATTAGCTAAGAGGTAGAAGCTTTAGGTAAAGCTTAATTTAAACTATCTTTTATGAAAACTAATAAATTAATTCCAAGCATTAATTTTCATCTTTGGGAACCATGCAACATGCGATGCAAATTTTGCTTCGCCACATTTCAAGATGTAAAACAAACCATTTTACCAAAAGGACATTTGCCTGAGCAAGACGCTTTAAAAGTGGTGGAGCAAATTGCGGCAGCAGGCTTCAAAAAAATAACCTTCGCAGGTGGAGAACCGTTATTATGTAAGTGGTTGCCGAATTTAATAAAAAGAGCAAAACAGTTAGGAATGACCACTATGATTGTAACCAATGTTAGTCAATTAACAGATGCGTTTCTACAAGAGAACACAAACTACTTAGATTGGATTGCCGTAAGTGTAGATAGTTTAGATAATGAAAACAACATTAAAATGGGTAGAGCGATAACAGTAAAAAGACCATTAAGCAAAGCCTATTATTATGATGTAGTAGATAGAATAAAGAAACATGGTTATGGTTTAAAGATCAACACAGTAGTGAACAAAGTAAACTACAGAGAGAGCTTAACCGAATTTATAGAATACGCCAAACCCAAACGTTGGAAAGTATTACAGGTGCTACCTATTGTAGGACAGAATGATACTAAAATTGACGATTTTAAAATTACACAAGAAGAGTATAATTATTTTTTAAACAGACATGAAGAAGTAAAGACGATTGTGCCAGAGTCTAATGATGAAATTAAAGGGAGTTATGTCATGGTAGATCCTGCTGGACGTTTTTTTGACAATGCTACTGGAACACATAATTATAGTAAACCAATTTTAGAGGTAGGTATAGACGAGGCTATTAAAACCATGAATTATGATTTCGATAAGTTTTTAATAAGAGGTGGTATCTACGATTGGGTAAATGAAACAAGCAAAACTTAAGAAAGTATATTGTGTGATATTAATTCCTAACCTTTCAAATAAACCAAAACACCCTCAACCATATCAAAATAAGGAAGTTTACCAAATGGATCTGGTACCATATTAGTTATCAAATGGTATCTACCATTTAATTTTTCAAGTAGTTGAGCTAAATCTCCTTTTGTAGCAGGTTTATTAGATTCTTTTGTAAATAGAGATTTTAAACTATCAGCTGCAAAATTTCCAAGAGCTGCATTTCCAACACCTGCTAAAGACATTTTCTCTTTTGATGGAGTAGGCATGTCTTTTGGTGCAGCGAGTCCGGTTGATTTATTTGTTGATAGTTGGGCTTCCTTGGTTTTTCTGAAATGATAAGCTTTTGACCGACAAGTATCGCTACAATACTTCTGTACACGACGTCGTTTTGGTTCAAATTCCTTGTAACAATACTTACAAGTGTAAAATTCAGTGTCTTTCATTTTTTCGTAAAATAAACGTTTGTTTTACGCTAAATTAAAAGTTTTTACAGAATTCAACAAAAAATCAACAGAAAAGCAACAAAAATTTAGATGCTAAAACTACAATGCAACATTAAAAACAGTTTCTAATAAAAAGAGATCTATGTCCTCATCTTTAATAGACGCTTTACTCTTTTGTAATGGTGCAAGGT
>Ga0209344_10003625_pt1 | contig 14999 bp, 12 predicted proteins | sample Cruoilmetagenom6_FD_187293 | JGI IMG/M metagenome (GOLD analysis project Ga0209344, IMG submission 187293) | Oil polluted marine microbial communities from Coal Oil Point, Santa Barbara, California, USA - Santa Barbara Oil Seep Sample 6 (SPAdes)... | ecosystem: Environmental > Aquatic > Marine...
TCAACCCAGCACCCGAATCCACGCCAGGGCTACCTGATCGCCGATGTCGTGCTCGGGCAGGGCACGACCGTTTACGCATGGATCGGTGATTCCTTTGGCTGGGGCTGCTTCTTGACTACACTGATCTGGGGGATCACGACGATCTTTCGGCGATCCTCAAGCGTACCACAGCCCAAGGCCGAATAAGATCCGGTCAGCCATCATCAGACCAGCACGCCAGGAGCACCACCAATGACGCATCCCATGAACACCGCACGCACCAAGTTCAATGCGATCTCTACCAGCTCGATCAGTGTTTGTCTGCTTTTCGCAGGGCTGAGCGTAGGACTCGGTGCGGGCTGCCAATCCCAGATCAAGCCCGATGGCCCAAAGCGCATCGTCTTCAACCAGCCCGACGGCTCCCAGCGCATCGTCCAAGTCGCTCCCGCGTCAGAACTCCGCGAGCTGGCCATCGACCGCCTGATGCGACTGACCGCAGACCCATCCCCAGAGATCCGCGCCAACGCGATCGAGGGGCTCAGCACCGTCACCTCTCAGGTCGAACCGATCGTGGCCCTGTTGCTGAGTGATCCAAACATCGGCGTCCGCACCGTCGCCGCGATGGTCGCGGGGCGATCCAAACTCACTTCCCTAGCCCCTTCGATCGAACTGCTCCTCGACGATGAGTCTCCATATGTCCGATCCGCCGCCCTCTACGCGCTCGGATCCTTCGGCGAAGAAGTCGACCTCACCGAACTCTCGATCCTGCTCTTGGAGCATGCAGATCCGCGGATCCGTTCACACGCTGCATTCTTGCTCGGTGAACTCGGCGAATCCTCAGCTCTGCCCATGCTCCAGCAAGCCGCCAGCCTGCAGGTCCCCAATGCCTCGGAGGTTGAACGAACCCTGCTGAGATTACAGATCGCGGAAGCCATGATCAAACTCGGATCCAAGCAGAGCATCGATACCATCCGCGCTGCCTTGTACCCATCACAACCCGGCGAGCTCGAAGCGACCGCCCTGGCGGTGCAGATCATCGGGCAGATCAAGGACGAGACCTCCATCGATCAGCTGATCTACCTCGCTGACCCCAACGCCGACATCCCGATGCCCGCCGAGGTCCGCCTTGGGATCGCCAGCTCGCTCGCGATCATGGGGCACCGCGAAGGCGCGTTCGTTGCCGACGAGTACATGGACAACACGATCGATGCCATCCGTGCACAATCCGCGACCGTTTATGGAAAAACACGCGACAGCGGCAACTTGGGCAAACTCGAAATGATGATGCTCAACGACCCCTCGCCGCTGACGCAAGTCGCTGCGGCCGGAGCAATTGTGGATTACACCCAGCCAGCCAACGCCCGATCGAATCGCTGAAGCCCAAGAAACTGTCCCAGAATCCCGTGCAGCGGGATCCAGTTGGCGGTATCGTGCGTATCAGGAAGCCCCGATTCTCGGGGTTTGGCGCATCACGGATTCTGACCAAAGCCCATTACTCTCGTTGGGGCATCACCTTTGGCCATAAATGATGCTACACTAGGTACCCCATTCGCATGGATGTCGCGTTTGGGACCAACCAGACCATATAGTCTCTCCAGCTTGGATTTGAGGAGCGGATCGTGCACATATTGACCAAGGTTTTCGTACTCTTCGCAGCAGTGCTCAGCATCATGATGGCTGCACTCGCCATCTCGTATTCCGTCAACACGGATCGCGTGATCGAAGATTATACTGACATGCAAGCCACAGCCGCCGCGGCCAACGCGGCCCTCTCGGCCAAGACCAACGCCCAGGGACAAGAGAAAGCAGCACTCGACGAGTCCATCCGTGGGCTCCAAGACGAGAACGCTTCGCTCGAAGCCGACACGCGTCGATTGGAAGCATCCAACACCGAGCTGCGGATCGCACTTCGTCAGGCAGAAGCCGGGCGTGAGTCAATCTCCTCGAAGATCGCCCAGCTCGGCGTCACCACCGAGACCCAGGCCAAGATCATTGATGAGTACAAGACAGAGCTGAGCCGTCTCCGCGAAGCCGAGCTCTCATGGAGGAACGACAAGATCGATCTCGAGAAAACACTCTCCGATCTTGGCAGCCAGGTCATAGTCTACGAGCAGGTCAAGCGTGCACTCCAGGAGCAGATCTCAGAGCTCCAGGTCACCATCGCCAACGCACAGAACGGCGGCTCCTCGTCGAGCAACACCGTCTCGACCCCGACCGAGATCGCCGGCCCGATCATCCGCGGCTCAATCGACGAGGTCCTCGATGATCCTTCATCGGGCGACACACTCGTCAAGATCAACCTTGGCAGCAACGATCGCCTGCGTGAGAACACACGCCTGTATGTCCACCGCGGCAACGATGTCTACCTCGGTGAGATCGTCGTCTTCCGTGTGGACCTCAACCACGCCGTCGGTCGCATCGCGTATGTCGCCCAGAACCAGTCCATCCGCGAGGGTGACTCGGTCATGAGCAAAATCGGCAGCTAACCCCAGACGATCCCACGAAAGGAGCACTCCATGAGCCAGTTCGGAATGCAAATGCCAGGCGGTCGTCAGAACAAGGGCGCAACCCCCGATGTGTACACCGCGCTTATGTTCGTCGGCGTCGTCGCGATGGCCGTCGCAGTCGGTATGCTCTGGGTGGCAGGCACCAAGATCTCGCCCGACGGCAACCCACTGAAAATCCAAGAGCCCCACAAGATCAAGTTCAAGTCATAACGACATGAACCCTTGAAGTCTTGATGACTCAAGCCGTGTATTCCTCACGCAGGAGAGCACAACCGATCGAAGGTCCACATATCCTTCGATCACCCGTCCAAGCACACACAAGTCGCCAAAGAATGCATTTCATTGGTCACTTTGCTTGACAATCTGAGGCGATGGAATATTATCGTCTCACAAGTGAGCAAGCGTGATTTCACGCTCGTCCATGCAAGGGGCGGTAGCTCAATTGGTTAGAGCCCCGGACTGTCGATCCGGAGGTTGCGGGTTCGATTCCCGTCCGCCTCGCTTGTGAAACGCCCGCTGCATCCGCAGTGGGCGTTTTCTTTTTTGCACCTGAAACACCAGACTTCTCCATGAATGCCGCCCCAATGTTTCTGCTCATTTCTGTTTATTCGTGCAGCGATCTACACTTCTTTGACTATCCATTCGTACGCTGTTCTGTTATGATGGTGTCAACTTGGGCAATGCGCCCGGGACCGATCAAGATTCCATGGATGGAAAACGATGACCGTACTCGCCGCTTCAGATTCAATGGTTGGCCTGGCCCTCGCGATGATTATCGTGCTCGGGGTTGGAGCCCAGTGGCTTGCCTGGAAGATCCGCATCCCGTCCATCCTCCTGCTGCTCATCTTCGGCATCTTGGCCGGCCCGGTGATGCGTTCACTCTTCGAGGGCTCGCCGCTGGCCATCGCCCCCGACGAACTCTTTGACAAAAATGTTCTGCTCTCGCTGGTGGGGATCGCCGTGGGCTTGATCCTCTATGAGGGCGGGCTCACGCTCAACTTCAAAGAGCTCCAAACCACCTGGAAACCCGTGACGCTCCTCGTCACCACCGGTGCGCTCGTCACCTGGATCATCGCCGGGATCAGCGCGTACTACCTCTTCGGGCTCGATCGACAGATCGCGATCCTGCTCGGTGCCATCCTCATCGTCACCGGCCCGACCGTCGTCGGGCCCATGCTCGCCCACATCCGCCCCTCGGGCGACTCCGGGCTCATTCTCAAATGGGAGGGCATCGTCATCGACCCGATCGGGGTCGGGGTCGCGGTCCTTGTATTCGAGGCCATCACCTCCGACACCGCCAACGGCATGTCACCGGTGCTCAAATCCATCGCCATCACCATCTTCGCCGGCGGCGGGCTCGGGGTGCTGGCAGCGTTCATCCTTCAGAATGTGCTCACTCGTTTCTGGGTCCCCGATTACCTCCAGAACCCCGTCTCGCTGATGCTCGTCATCACCACCTTCACCCTCTCCAACATGATCATGCCCGAGTCCGGGCTCTTGGCAACTACGGTCATGGGCATCGCCCTAGGCAATCAGAAGAAGGTCGATGTCCACCACATCCTCGAGTTCAAAGAGAACCTCCGCGTACTGCTCATCGCGATGCTCTTCATCATCCTCGCTGCTCGCTTGCAAATCAGCCAACTCCAGGATCTCAACTGGTGGGCCGTCTTCGGGTTCCTCTTCATCTTGATCGTCGTCGCTCGCCCAGCAGCTGTTTTCCTCGCAACTGTCGGGGCAGGTTTGAGCTGGCGTGAACGCATGTTCATCGCCTGGATCGCCCCCCGAGGCATCGTCGCCGCGGCCGCCGCATCGATCTTCTCATCAGGGCTCGAGGGCCAAGGCTTCAACGGCAGCGATAACCTCGTCCCGCTGACATTCGCCGTCATCATCGGCACTGTTGCCTTCTACGGTCTCACCACGCCGTGGGCTGCCAAACTCCTCGGCGTCGCCGACCAGAACCCCCAAGGGATCATCTTCATCGGCGCCCCAAGCTGGGTCCGCTCGATCGCCAAAGTGCTCTCCGATCGCGGATTCAAGGTCTTCCTCGTCGACACCAACCGCCAGAATGTCCGCGATGCCCGGATGGATCACCTGCCCGCCCTCCAGGACAACATCCTGACCATCTCCGACATCAGTCAGCTGGATCTGCGCGGGATCGGCCATGTCTTCGCGACTACCCCCAACCCCGAGGTCAACACCCTCTCCCTCCAGCGGTTCAAAGGCTACTTCGAGACCTCCAGACTCTTCACCCTCCCGGTCGCCCAGTCGAAGTCCAAGAAGGGCCATGACGAGTCCTCAAGCGAGCATCGTAAATGGCGCATGCTCTTTAGCCAACAAGCCGACTACGGCGGGCTTGAATCACGCATCCACAACGGCTGGGTCATCAAGGCGACCACCATCTCCGATGAGTTCACCTACGACGACTACCACACCCTCTACGGCTCAACCGCCATCCCGCTCTTCACCATCTCCCCGGTAGGCACGCTCACAGTCTCGACTATCGACAAGCCCGTCGAACCCGAATCAGGCTCGACGGTGATCTCGCTGGTGAACCCCGAAGAGCTCTTTGTGCTTTAGTTCCGGGTTTCGATCCGTTTAAACCACCGTATCGGTGTGCCCGAGCCCGAATCCGTTCTTGAGCAGATTGGCGATCGTCGGAATCCCAACGCTCGGTACACCCTCGTCTGTGCGCACAAAGCTGAGCATCGTGTGGTCGTCATCGGCCAGCGTGTACCCGCTTGCCCGAATCTCATCCATCACACGCACAGACAGTTCGCCATGAGCCTTCCCATCCAAGCCTGCGCAGACGCGTGCGAGAACATCCTTGAGCCCCTCGACACCCAGCAGACGCCCCTCAGCGTCCTGAGCCTCGATGTATCCATCCGTGTACGCACAGATCAGATCGCCCGGACCGATCTTGATCGCCAGCTGCTCGTACTCCGTCGATCGGATCACACCCAACGGCAGGTTCTTGATCCCCACACGGAGCTGGCTCGTTGGCTGGGTGAGCACACTGGGGGCATCCTGATCCATCGAGATCCATGAGCGACCGCCGTCCTTGCTCAGCAACGGCGGGGGGTGCCCGGCGTTGATGAAAATCAGATGCCCGCTGGGCGCGTAGTAGGTCATCAGCAAAGCCGTCGCGAACTTCGAGCCTTCCGAAAACTCATCGAACGCATTGTTGAGCCGACGGGCGAGCTTGGACTGATCCACCGTATTGATCGATTGGTGCATCGCCCTGCGGAGTTGGCCCGAGAGCCCGCTGACATCGTCGCCATGCCCGGAGACATCAGCCAGCAACAGACGCGTAATCCAGCCGCTCGAACACGACGAAATCAGGTAGAGATCCCCGCCCTCATCGCTCTGCCCATACGGGCGAGCGCTCACCCCGATATCGAGCCCGGGCACCGAAGCCGCGTGATCCGCGCTGCTCGAACCGCCCCAAACCTCAAGGCATTTGAGCTCGTGGATCTCTCTTACATGATCTGGTTGTTTCACGGGCTTCGTTGCATCTGTAGCCATGGGCCTCTCCTGTAGATCGTTGTAGCACACAGGGAGCATCCGACAGCGACGGTTTATTCCAAGATGATCAATCTTGGTCGCACTGGCTTTGTGATTTGGGTCCTGATTTCGGCTCCGACGCCCAGTGCATCTTGCCCAGCAGTGTCTGCCAATAACTCACCGCAGGATCGAGCACAAACTCGACTTGCTCCGCCGCCGCGGTGACTTCGAGCACATCGCCCTCGCTGAGCAAATGACTCTCTCGCCCATCAATGATCAGCGTCGTGCCCGACGATTCAATCGCGTTGACCGAACGGAGCCGAAGGCGGACCTGCGAATCAGAACGCACCACGATCGGGCGGAAACTCAACGAATGAGCCGCGATCGGGGTCACGATCATCGCCCCGACACCCGGCGCCACGATCGGGCCGCCCGCCGAGACATTGTACGCCGTGCTGCCCAATGGCGAAGACACAATCAAACCATCGCCCGACACCATCGGCCCGGGTTCATTGTCCACCGAGACATCAAGCGTGATCATCCGGAACGGCGGCCCGGCGCTGACGACGAACTCATTGAGTGCAAACGACGAATGCTTGATCGCCCCGTCCGCCCCCTTGACCACCCCACGCAGGGGCGTCACCGGATGCGTATTGAGCGGGCCGTCTCCGAGTATCGCCTGGGCGTTCTCCCTGAACGATTCAAACTCGTACCCCGCCATGAACCCGACCTTGCCCGTGTTGATCCCCAGCAGCGGGGCGTTGAGCGTCAGGCAGCGATGAGCCGCTGACAGGATCGTCCCATCACCACCGAGCGCGATGACCAGATCGACATCATCAACCGCTGGCAGATCGCTGGCATCCTTGGATTCGAGCTCGGCCACCAGCACACCGTGCGTATTGATCAACGCGCGGAGTTCTTCGAGCACCGCGATCGCCTTGGGCTTGTTGTGGTTCGTGATCAGAACAACGGAGCGTGGCATAACAGGTACCCTCTTCTCAGACACTCAGTTGTTCATCGGACGGCTTGGTTGAAAATGCCTTGGTCTCCACGCTCGCGCTCGGCTTGGCGACAAAGCACGCGTGCTCTCTGGGCGCGTACGCGTGGCGGATCATCCGGGCGATCCCGTCGCCATCGAGCCCGACCTGAGCGAGCTGGCTGGCCCGCGAGTCCTGCGTGATCCAGTGGTCCGGGATGCCATGGCGCACGATCCGCGATGTGTTGAGCCCCATCGATTGAGCGCTCTCGAGCACCGCGGTGCCGAACCCGCCGACAATCGAGTGGTCCTCGAGCGTCAGGATCGGGATGTCTCTGGAGATCAGATCCTTGATCAATGCCTCATCGACCGGCTTGGCGAACCGGGCGTCGTAGAGCGCCACGCGGTATTCGCTCCCGAGCTGCTCGATCGCGTCCATCGCCTGCACAGCAGGCGTACCAAACGCGAGCACCGCGACATCGGGCGTGTTGGCATCGAGATCCGCAAAATCGGGCGTGAGCAGCACGGCCTTGCCAAGCTCAAACAGAGCTGATTCACCAAACTGGGTCGTCACATCCTCACGCGGGTACCGCACCATGCTCAGCCCGGCCTCCCAGGTCTGCATGAACGCCAGCGAAGCCTTGAGCGTCGACTCATCAATCGCGGCCATCAGCACCGCATCGGGCAGCGTCCGCAGGATCGAGATATCACAGAATCCGTGATGCACCGCCCCGTCGCCGCCCACGAGCCCGGCGCGATCCAGACATAAACGGACCGGCAAGCCCTGCAACGCAACCTCCTGGAACGCCTGATCAAACGCCCGCTGGAGGAAGGTCGAGTACACCGCGAAGAACGGCTTGAGCCCCGACTTAGCCATCCCCGCCATCATGTCCATCGCGTGCGATTCGCAGATCCCGGTATCGAAGCTGCGATCAGGGTGCTGCTCGATCGCCTTGACCACGCCCGTGCCGTCGGCCATGGCCGCGGTGGCGCACACGATCGATTCATCGTTGTCCATAAGCTCGACGAGCGCATCGCCAAACGCAGAGGTAAACGAACGCCCGGAGGTCTTCATCTCCACCTTGCAGCCCATGACCTCGTCGCGCTCGACCTTGAAGGCTTTGGGCGAATGGAACTTGGTCGCGTCGCGCTCGGCGATATCGAGCCCCTTGCCCTTGATCGTCTTGACATGCAGCACCATCGGACGATCAATATCCCGGGCCTCGGCCAGAAACTCGATCAGCGTCGCCATATCGTGCCCATCGATCGGGCCCACGGTCAGCATCCCGAACTTCTCGAACCACGAATCCTCGGCGATCGCCGCCTTGGTCATCTCGCCCATCCGGTGGTACGCCTCGCGGAGGATCCCGCCCCCGGGCACATGCTTGAGCAGTTCCTTGGCGCCCTTCTTGAAATCCGAATACGCGTGCGAGACCCGCACACGATCAAAGTACTGCGCCATCGCCCCCTGAGGCTTGGAAATACTCATCCCGTTATCATTGAGGATCACCAAGAACTGACGCTTGAGCATCCCCGCGTTGTTGAGCCCTTCCATCGCCACGCCGTTGACGATCGAGCTATCGCCGATGATCGAGACCACACGCCGACCGTCCTGATTCGTCTCCGGATCGAATCCCTGCTTCTGCAACGAATCCCCCCGCGCCATGCCCACAGCCGTAGAGATCGCCGTCCCCGCATGCCCGACGCGGAAGAGGTCATAGGGCGACTCCGAAGGCTCCGGGAAACCGGACATCCCGGTGCCCGTCCGCAGACCCGCAAACATATCGAGCCGACCCGTCAACAGCTTGTGCGGATAACACTGGTGCCCGACATCAAAGAGCAAGCGATCGTGCGAGAAATCAAACACCCGGTGCATCGCAATCGTCAGCTCGACCACGCCCAAGTTCGGCGCCAAGTGTCCGCCCGAAGCGGAGACCTTCTCAATAATCGTCGCCCGGATTTCCGCGGCCAGCTCTTCAAGCTGCGGGATCGAGAGTTCTCGGAGATCGTCGGGGGTCTTGATTGTTTCGAGCAGTGCCATCGATCCCTTTCTATGCGCCCAGAGGCCGCGGCTCAACGGGCACAAAGCCGCCCGCAGAGCATCCCCGTATTGTAGTGCGACCCGCGGATTGAAACCACCAAGGGTACGGCTCACAACACATCGGTGTTCTCGCTGATTGGAGATTGAATACGAGCGTTTTCAGTCTGGATCTGACCACTGGGTCCGATTACTCGATCACTGGCGACGCGTGGTCAGCTTCTCACCCATCGCCCGCAGCGGCTCGATCGTGCCTTCGATTGATCCATCGTTGCACCCTGCCAACTGGCTCAAGGCCCGATTGGCTTGCTGGGCGAGCTCTTCGACGATTGCTCGTGAACGCTCGACCCCGAGCAACCCCGGATAGGTCAGCTTCCCGGCCTGAGCGTCTTTCCCGACCGCCTTACCCACCTCGGTGGAGCAGCCCTCGATGTCGAGCAGATCATCGACCACCTGGAACTGGAGCCCGATCGCCCGGGCATAGCTGGTGATCATTCCAAGCTGCTGCTCGCTCGCTCCGCCGCACATCGCACCCATTCGGCATGAAGCCGTCAGCAACGCCCCGGTCTTGTTCTGATGGATCAGGCGGATCTGTTCCTCTGGATTGGCCTCACTCGGCAAACCGCCCAGCGTGTCGTAGACCTGCCCGACGATCATCGCCCGTGTGCCGGTGGCCAGCTCACCCGTGAGGGCCATCGACAAGCCCGGATCGTTCTGATCGAGCACCGCCTCATACGCGAGCGAGAGCATCGCATCGCCGGCCAGAATCGCCATCGGCTCGTTCGTCTGAATATGGAGCGTCGGACGCCCGCGACGCAGATTATCGTTATCCAAAGCCGGCAGGTCGTCGTGGACCAAGCTAAACGCGTGGATGCACTCGACCGCGATCCCCGCCCGGATCGCGTCTTCGCCCGTGCCCCCGCACGCCAGCGACGAGAACCACGCCAACGCCGGACGCAACCGCTTGCCGCCGCCGAGCATGGCGTATTCGATCGCGTCGTGCAGGTTCGCCGGGAACCGCTTCGAGACCAGAAAATCGCCAATCGCCCGATCGAAGCACGCGATCACGCCATCAAGATCAGTCAAGCCTTGAGAAGCAGTGGTGGGGGTTTGTGGTGGGTGCTGGGTCACACAAGATCGTAGCCGACACGCGACCGTCTGGGAGCGGGCGGGGTGCTAGGATCTGCCCAATGATTGATCGAGCGATCCAGTTTTTCCTCGCCGGCGGCTGGGTCATGTACCCCTTGCTGGTCATGAGCCTGCTCTCGCTCACGCTGATCTTCGAGCGGCTCCTCTTCTGGGTGTTCTCCGCCCAACGCGCCGGGCAATGCAGGCTGGCCGTCTATCTCCGGCTTTATGCATCCGATGAAGATGCTCAAATCTCTAAAGCCTCGAAGAACGACCGCACGCTTGAGGGCCACCTCGTCGCGATCGCGACATCTTCCAAGACCACCAACGAAGCCATCCTGATCGGGCACATCGAGTCCATGCGTCCTTCGATCGAACGCTTCTCGTCGATGCTCAGCGCCATCATCGCTGCGGCTCCACTGCTGGGGATCTTGGGCACCGTCACCGGGATCATCCGCAGCTTTGACCTGCTCGGCAACGCCGCCGCCGTCTCCGATCCGGCGATCGTCGCCGGCGGGATCGCCGAGGCCCTCTACACCACCGCATTCGGGCTCACCATCGCCCTCGTCACGCTCTTCCCGCACATCTACTTCAAATCCCGCGCAGACAGAACCCTCGGCCGGCTCGAAACCCTCGCCGGGGTCATCAGTGAGCACCAGAGTGCTCCATCAAAGGACTGAAGATGAAACGCCGACGATCGGCTCAGCCGGCCTGCTGCTTGATGATCTCATAAATCGCATCGGGCGAGTCCGTGCTGTAGATCTCTTCACGGAAGGCCGAATCGTTCATCATTCGGCTGATGTGCGCCAGCGCCTGGATATGGTCGCTCGTCTTGTCCGGCGGCGACGCCAGAAGCACAATCAGCTGCACCGGCTGCGAATCAATCGCCTCAAAGTCGATCGGTTCCGCGGGCTTACCGATCGCAATCGCCAAGCCCTTCATGCTCGAACACTTCCCGTGCGGGATCGCCAAGCCGTGCCCGATGCCGGTGGTCCGGGTCTGCTCACGCGTCCACACCGCGCTCTTGAGTGATTCAGAATCCGAGACCTGCCCCGACGCGACCAACGCATCGACGAGCTCGTTGATCACATCCTGCTTGTCCACCCCAGTGAGCGGCGAGCAGATACATTCAGGATTCAGGATATCAATCAGATTCATTGCGGGGTCCTTGGGAGCAAACTTCAGCGGGTCGCGTCATCGAGTGTACCTCAGAATCGTAGCCGAACCAACGCCCCGGCTCAGTTTTCTGAATCCGCCGGCGTCACCGTCTTGGTGAGCCGTGCCGAGAACGACCCGTCGCAGTACAACGCGGGGTCCCCCCCGGGCAGGCCGACCGGGTCCACCCGCTTCATGGTTTCAAGGCGCATCGCCAGCTTGCCCGCGATCCACTCGGCCTGATCCTCGTTCTCCTGCGTTTCCAGGCTGCAGGTCGAATAGACCAGCGTGCCCCCATCGCGGAGCAGGGCGTGTGCATTCCGAGCGATCTCGTGCTGGATCGGGATGATCCGCGCCAGCTGCTTCTTCATCGGGCGATAGCGGGCCTCTCGCCGACGCGCCAACACCCCCGAGTTCGTGCACGGCACATCGGTCAGCACCAGGTCGGCCTTGCCCAACTCGGTCTTCATCAGCGTCTCGACGGGCATCGCGTGCACCGAATCATCGCCCTTGAACACCGCCTTGAGCGCATCGAGCTGCGACTCATCGACATCGGCCGCGATAATCTGGGCATCGGGGAAGCGTGCACGCAGCTGGCGGGTTTTGGTGCCCTTGCCCGCGCACAGATCGACTATAAGCTTGGGAGCTTGGTCAAGTTCCAGTTCATCAACCACATGCGAGCTCGCCGAGTCCTGCACCCAGATGTCATCGCGTGAACCAAGCAGCTCGACCAGCTCGGCCCGCTTGCCACGGAAGACCCGGTGGTTCGCAGAACTGTGGGGCTCAAGCTCCAGATCATCGAGCGGAAACCTCGCGTGGGCCACATAGATCACGGTGGGGGCCTTGCACAATGTATGCATGGCCGCCGGCGTCGGATCACCAAACTCGTTCTCCCAGCGCTGGACCAGCTGCGACGAGATCGAGCACGCGATGCTCACCCGGTGGAGCCCGCTCTGAGGCAGCTCAAGCCCGAAGAGCTTGAGCCCGGTGCCGTCGGATCTGGGGATCGCATCAAGGTGGTGGTTCCAAGAATCGATCCGCCCGCCCTTGGCCCGGGCGACCTTGCGGAGGATCGCGTTGACCATGCCCCCTGCCCCGGGGCGGATATTGATCTTCGCCCACTCGACCGATTCATCGATCACGGCGTGCGGCGGCACCCGGTCCATCAGCAGCAGCTGAGCCGCCCCGCCCAGCAGCACCGCCTGCATCCACGGCTCTTGATCGCGCAGCTGACGCCCGCCGAGCTCGGAGATGATGTAATCGAGCGTCAGCCACCGGGCGATCGCACCCTCTACAATCGCATGAGCCAGCGACGCGTCGCGGGCATCCATCGAGCCCGTGTGCAGATCAAAGAGCCCCAGATCGGGCATCCGATCCGCCTGGCGGGCGATATGGCGGTATGCTGCATCTCGGGGATCGGTAATCGCTGTAGTGTTGGCTCTTGGCATTGATCAAGGCTAGGTCCGATGAACCCCGTGAGTGAGCGTGCATGCCTGATTCCAAGCCCGAAATCACACCTTCGCCCCCAAAGCGCACCACCCGAGGCATCCTCGGAGGCATGCGCATCCGCAAGAAGCTCATCGTCCTCCACACCGCCTTCTCGATGAGCCTGGGCGTCGTGCTCCTGATCGCCATCCGCCCCGCGATGTCCAAGGTCATCCTCGGTGCAGAACAAGACCTCTCCGAGCAGCTGATGACCATGATGCTCGAATCCCCACACGGGGCCACCCCACAGAGCCCGATCGTCAACGCGATCATCCACGATCCGGACCTCGCCCAGATCACCATCGCCGACGAATCGAACCGAGACTTCACCGACGCGATCGCCAACATCGCCCGCCAGAGCCCTGACACCAACATTGATCTGCCATCCGATGGCTACGCCGGGGGCATCGTCCACTGGGTCTCGGCGACCGACACCTTTGTCATCGTCCGCGCCCGTTCCGAGCGTGCCCGCAAAACCATCCAGCTGGTCTATACCCTCGTCATCGCCACGCTGCTCGCCGGCTACGCCCTCGTCGCCGCGGCCTTGGAACTCTTCGTGCTCCCCGAGCATGTCTACCGCCCGCTCAGCGAGATCCTCAAAGCCGACCACGCCGTCCGCGAGAACGATCGCGCCCACGAGATCATCCCATCCGAGGTGATTCCCGCTGACGAGATCGGCTCGATCATGAGCTCACGCAATGATTCGATCAATGCGCTCCGAGCCAAGGAGAAAGACCTCGCCGGTGCACTCGATCGGCTCGAACACACCGCCGCGGACCTGCACAAAAAGAATCACCTGCTCGAAACCGCCCGCAAAAACCTCGAAGGCGCCGATCGCCTGGCGTCACTGGGGATGATGAGCGCCGGGATCGCCCACGAGCTCAACACGCCGTTGGCAGTGGTCAAAGGGCTCGTCGAAAAGCTGGCGACCGACCAATCGCTCTCGCCACCAGAAATCGCCCTGCTCGCCCGTGTCGTCGGTCGGCTCGAAAAACTCTCCGACGGCCTACTCGATTTCGCCCGCGTCCGACCACCCATGAGCGCCGACGCCCACATCCACACACTCGCCGAAGACGCGACCACACTCGTGACGCTCGATCGCCAGCTCAAGCAACACGAGATCCAGATCATCAACACCATCGACCCAGATATGGTCATCGCCTGCGACCCCGATCGCCTGGTTCAGGTATTCGTGAACCTGCTCCGTAACGCGGTCGATTCGCTGATCAACTCCAAAAGAGCCAACGGCGAGATCTTCCTGAGCGCCGAGTACGAAACCCGCGAAGGCACCCCATGGGTGAGCATCCGTGTGGTCGATAATGGGCCAGGGATCGACTCGGATCTGATCGATCGCCTCTTTGAGCCCTTCGTTTCCACACGCCTTGATTCGCGCGGGACCGGGCTCGGGCTGGCCGTCACCAACGGCATCGTCCGCGAGCACGGCGGCATCCTCATCGCGACCAACATATCGGGCGACGACGCCAACCGTGGCGCGGTCTTCGAGGTCCTGCTCCCCAAGCGGGCCATCACCCCGGATGCCCTGCCCAATCCTGAAACAACAACTTAGAATGCTTCTTACCACCACACTCGCTCATTGAGCAATGAACAGTCCAAGCAGAGCCTATCGTGAACATCATGGCCGATGACACCACCCAACACGATCCCGAGCAAGTCGTCGCGCTCGATATCCTCGCCCTCGACGACGATCCGGATTTCCGCGAATACATCCAGGGGCTCTTGGCCGGCGACGGGCACACGATCCGCACCGTGAGCACCCCGAGCGAGCTCTACGCCAAGGCCCAAGAAGCCCGCCCGGATGTCATCCTCCTGGACATGAACATGGGCGTGCACACGGGCGAAGAGGTCCTCCGCGAGATCAACGAGCGATGGGTCAAGCAGTGCGTCATCGTCGTCACCGGGTACCCGTCGCTCGATTCGATGCGTGAGACCTTCAAGCAGGATGTCTTCGACTACCTCGCCAAGCCCTTTAGCATCGTCGAACTCCGCGCAGCGCTCATGCAAGCGGCTCAAGAGTTCGGGCTCGGACAGAACCCGATCGACCGTTTGCGAGCAGCGCTGGGGCGTCAGATCCGGCTGGCCCGCACGGAGCGTGGCTGGACGCTCCGCGAGCTCTCGGCCGCCAGCTCGATCTCGATCTCTCAGCTCAGCTCCATCGAACGCGGCACCCACCTGCCCAGCGTCGAGTCCCTGATCTCCATCGCCACGGCTC
>Ga0209344_10003627_pt1 | contig 14991 bp, 17 predicted proteins | sample Cruoilmetagenom6_FD_187293 | JGI IMG/M metagenome (GOLD analysis project Ga0209344, IMG submission 187293) | Oil polluted marine microbial communities from Coal Oil Point, Santa Barbara, California, USA - Santa Barbara Oil Seep Sample 6 (SPAdes)... | ecosystem: Environmental > Aquatic > Marine...
GGACTTGGCAATATCATCCAAAGATTGCCCCCCATCGATTTGTAACTGCATGAGGATTTTTCGATCTAGATCATCTACGCGAACAGGCATTTCGATTTCCTTCTCTGGGTGGAACGCCACAACACCCTTGCTCGCAATTTAGAACGCGCGTCCTTATTGCTCTCCGCATATGGCGTAAAGTAGGGAATAAATTCTATATATGAGGAAGTCAATCGATTGGAAAACGAGATAATGAAACATTTCCCTATCTTCCTCGCCCTAGAAGGACGTCGGGTTATTTTGTCAGGTGGCGGTGACGCGGCATTGGCAAAGCTGCGTCTTCTATTGAAGACCGAAGCGCACATTGCTGTTTTCGCGGCACATGCAGATTCTCAAATTAAAAGCTGGGCATCTGATGGTCGTCTTGAATTGATCGAACGCTCTATGGAAACGGGGGACGCACATGGTGCATCCCTGTTTTACGCAGCCGACGAAGACAAACGTGAAGATGCGCGCACAAGTGCCATCGCCCGCACGGACGGTGTTTTGACCAACATCGTTGATAATCTGCAGGACAGTCAGTTTATCACTCCGGCGATTGTGGACCGCGATCCCGTGACCATAGCAATTGGAACAGAAGGTGCAGCACCGGTTTTGGCCCGAGCGATCAAAGCTGATCTGGAAGCACGCCTTCCGGCCACTTTGGGCCCCCTCGCCCGCGCCGCAAAAGCATTTCGGCACTTCGCGGATGTTTTGCCTATGGGCCGCGCACGCCGGACATTTTGGACGTCATTCTTTTTCCAATCAGGCCCGACAGCGCTTGATCTGGATCCAGATGCGGATTTGCACAGAACTTTAAAGACCGAAGTGAAAAACCATCTGTCCGCCAAAGCGCAAAGCGGCAGCGTTACTTTTGCGGTTGTTGCCTCTGGTGACCCCGAGCTTCTTCTGCTGAAAACACGCAACACCCTGCATGAAGCAGATCTGGTTTTGCACGAAACCGGCATATCCACACCGATCCTGGATCTGGCGCGCCGTGAAGCCACATTTGGCCCTTTGCCAACGGCAAACGATACCCTGATCAACACGGCACGAAAAGGCGACAACGTCATGTGTTTGATGGCCAATGCACCAAGCCAGCACATGATCATGGCCTGTCGTGCCGCTGGCATTGCCACCCATGTAATTCCGGGCATTGCGCCCCTCACTGTTTTGACTGAAATGAAGGAAACCGCCTGATGGCTCGTGAGTTTACCCCAAAAGTGATCACCGCCAACGCCCTTTTGGAAGGCGACGTTGTGTATCTGACCGAAAATGATAGTTGGACGCGCCACCTGAGCGAAGCCGCTATCCTGACAGACGAAGCGGATGCCGATGTGCGAATGCTATCATCCGAAGCCCAGACCGACATCGTAGTAGGTGTTTACCTCGCCGATGTTGCAGTGGGTGAAAACGGTCCTGAACCGACCCACTTTCGCGAAGAATTCCGTCGCACGGGCCCTTCTAATTACCTCCACGGCAAACAAGCGGAGCTGCACTGATGTATACCTATACAGAATTTGATCGCGATTTCGTCGCTGAACGTAACCGTCAATTCCGCGCGCAGGTTGAACGCCGCATCGACGGCAGCCTGACGGAAGATGAATTTAAACCACTTCGCTTGATGAATGGTCTTTATCTTCAACTGCACGCCTACATGCTGCGAGTTGCTGTTCCCTACGGGTCGTTGAACAGCGGTCAAATGCGCCAATTGGCGTATCTGGCTGAACGTTGGGACAAGGGATATGGCCACTTCACCACACGCCAAAACATCCAATACAACTGGCCCGAATTACGCGATGTGCCGGATATGTTGGATGCATTGGCCGAAGTGGGCATGCATGCAATCCAAACATCGGGCAACACCATCCGCAACGTAACGGCCGATCACTTTGCCGGTGCTGCCGCTGACGAAGTTGCTGATCCGCGTCCCGTTGCAGAATTAATCCGTCAGTGGTCAACAGACCACCCGGAATTCCAATTCCTGCCGCGTAAATTCAAAGTTGCCGTTACAGGTAGTCAAAATGATCGCGCTGTGATCAAAGCCCACGATATCGGTTTGCGCATTGTCGAGCGTGACGGTGTGATCGGTTACGAAGTTTTGGTTGGTGGCGGTTTGGGCCGCACACCAATGATCGGTAAAGTCATCCATGATTTCCTGCCAGAAGAAGACCTTTTGCCTTATCTCGAGGCCGTGGTCAGCGTCTGGAACCTGCTGGGACGTCGCGACAACAAATACAAAGCACGCATTAAAATTACTGTTCATGAACATGGACTTGAAGACATTCGCGCGCGCGTTGAGGAACGTTTCGCACTGATCAAACCAGCCTTTAAAGGTGTGGATCAGGCAATGTTGAAAGCGATCCGTGCGGATTTTGAGGCACCAGAATTCCGCAGCGGAACTGTTCACCACTTCGATGCGGCCTATAAGGGCAACGCAATGTTCCGCGCATGGGCTGACACCAACATCAGCGAACACCGTAATCCCGAATACGCGATTGTCACCATCAGCCTCAAGGCGCACGGCGAAACACCAGGCGACGCAACAGCAGATCAGATGCGTGTGATGGCGGACCTCGCTGAACGCTTTGGTCATGATGAATTGCGTATCAGCCATGAGCAGAACGTGATCCTGCCGCATGTCCACAAGTCCGACCTGCCTGTGATTCACACCGCGTTGAAAGAGGCCGGATTGGGCACAGCAAACATTGGTCTGATCAGCGATATCATCGCATGCCCCGGTATGGATTACTGTGCTTTGGCTACAGCACGCTCGATCCCTATCGCGCAAGAGATTGCAACGCGATTCGATGAATTGAAGCTTGAGCATGAAATCGGAGAAATGAAGATCAAGATCTCGGGCTGCATTAACGCATGTGGGCACCACCATGTCGGCCACATCGGTATTCTGGGGCTTGATCGGGCGGGTGTGGAAAGCTATCAGATCACGCTTGGTGGCGACGCGACGCAAGATGCACGTGTTGGCGACCGGACTGGACCGGGTTTTTCTGCCGACGATATCATCCCGGCGATCGAACGCATCGTGTACACTTATCTTGAGCTTCGAGAAAACGAAGACGAAACATTCCTGAACGCCTATTCGCGTCTTGGAATGATCCCCTTCAAGAACGCTCTTTATAATCAGGAACAGGCATATGCCGCAGAATGACCTGACCACACGGGTCAGGGGGCTGAACGACTGGTACCGGCTGAATTCAGCCGTGACAGTGCTCGGCCATGCCCTGAACGACCCGAAAGCTGGACAGCTTGCGCTGGTGTCCAGTTTTGGCGCAGAATCCGTTGTGTTGTTGCACATGGTTTCGATTGCCAAACGCGACACGCCAGTGATTTTCCTCGACACAGAATTGCTGTTCGCCGAAACGCTGGTTTATCAACAGGAGTTGAGCGAACGCCTAGGTTTGACTGATGTTCGGATCGTTCGTGCGTCAGACAACGATCTGGCACAGAATGACCCGGATAAAACCCTGCACACACGGGACACCAACGCGTGTTGCGCGCTCAGAAAATCCGTGCCACTGGAATCCGCACTTGCCGGATTTGATGGCTGGATCACCGGGCGTAAGCGGTATCAGGGTGGTGCGCGTGCCGAACTCGATTTCTTTGAAACCGAAGATGGCACCGGTCGCATGAAGGTCAACCCACTGGCACATTGGACACGCGATGATGTGCGCACCTACATGGAAGAAAACCGACTACCTCGTCACCCGCTGGTGGCAAAAGGGTATCCGTCCATCGGATGCATGCCTTGCACTTCACCAGTTGCCGAAGGCGAAGATCCCCGTTCAGGTCGTTGGCGGGGCGAAGATAAAACCGAATGCGGCATTCATTTTGTAAACGGCAAAATGGTGCGACAAGGAGTAAACGCATGACTGTAATTGTCACTGATACCGGATTTGCGCCTGACGGGTGGAACGAGGATTTCGTTGGCTTGGCCGACGTAAATGACGCAACCGAAGTTTTGGATGTTCCATCAGATGCGGATCTTTCCGACCTCAAGGGAAATCTTGAAGGGCTGCGAATGGTTCGTATTGATTTCCCAAGCTCCGCAGATGGTCGTGGGTTTACGATTGCGCGTCAATTGCGCCTGATGGGATATGACGGACGCTTGCGCGCACGTGGTCACGTCATTGCAGATCAATACGCTATGGCACGCCGTTCTGGTTTCGACGAAGTCGAAATAGACGACGAACTGGCCGCCCGGCAACCCGAAGATCAATGGAAATTCCGGGCCCAATGGCAAGCACATGATTATCAGGCGCGCCTCCGCGGCTGATTGACCCTTTTCCTGACCCATATCAACGCTTAGTGAGAGACATCGGTTGCACAAACCGATCTGAGGACCAATGAACGAGATTACCCCTGTGACTGATGCCACGCCTGTAAAGGCCACCCCAACCCTGCCCGACGCCCAAACTGTCACTGACGTGAAACATTGGACGGATCGGTTGTTTTCTTTCCGCGTTTCGCGCCCCGCATCTTTGCGGTTTCGATCCGGTGAATTCGTGATGATTGGGTTGATGGGCGATATTGATCCCAAAACGGGGCGGCAGAAACCGCTATTGCGGGCGTATTCGATTGCTTCACCAAGTTGGGATGAAGAATTGGAATTTTATTCGATCAAGGTTCAGGACGGCCCTTTAACGTCACGCCTGCAACACATCCAACGGGGCGATGAAATCATCCTGCGCCCGAAACCAGTGGGCACATTGGTGCATGACGCATTGCTGCCCGGCAAACGAATTTGGTTTTTTGCCACCGGCACAGGGTTCGCCCCCTTTGCGTCGCTTTTGCGCGATCCGCAAACCTATGAAGATTACGACGAGGTCATCATCACACATACCTGCCGTGAGGCAAGTGAACTAACCTACGGCGCGCAACTGATCGACAGCATTCGCAAAGACGAAATGTTGGCCGAACTCATCGGTGAAGGTTTTGCTGACAAAATCCGCTACTACCCAACGACGACCCGTGAGGACAGCCCGAAGATGGGCCGCATCACAGATCTTATGCGGTCAGGCGAATTATTCAAAGACCTGGACGTCCCTGCCCTGTCCCCGGAAACAGATCGCGCCATGATCTGTGGCAATCTCGCCTTTAACCTCGAGCTAAAAGAGCTGTTTGAGGACTACGGTCTTGTTGAAGGTGCTAATTCCAAGCCTCAGCACTATGTGGTGGAAAAGGCGTTTCTGGATTAATTGCTCCACCTGATGAAGGTCTGTTAAATGCTGACCTTCATCACTTACACTCGGCCTCTGATGCAACCATTAACAGTCAGATGTCACTCCGTTATTCTTCTTATGAACCTGAGCAGGAATCGTCAATTGCGCCTTGCGACGCACGTCCAGGCACTGTGATTTTCACGGGTTTGCCGTTAAGGTTCGTTTTAATCACCGTTTTGTTGGAACATTTGTAGTATATTGCAATCTTCCTGAACTTTCTGGCGGAAATCGATTTGGTGTCTACTGGCTGCGGACGTCCGTTTATATCGTATTCATAAGCTGTGACGAAGTACCTGCCGGTGATACGACTGCGCTCTACAGTGTGGACAAGGCGACCACGTTTGTCTCGTTGCACCCATTCTGATGGCTTTCTTTTCGTATTAGTCATGGTTGTAACGGTTCTGGGAGTTGCCTTGCCTTCAAGGGTTCCACCACCATCGCCGTTAGCAACAACAGAGCTTGCGGCAAATACTAACGCGATACTGCCAACAGCAAGAACAGAATAGGTGGATTTTCTTATGATTGACTTCAACATTTTCGCCTTTTTTTCTCTAAGAATTTCAATAACCGCTGTCCCACCAATTCATTGTATTGACGTGTCACAAGGGGTAACCGTTCAAAACAAATGGCTTCTTGGGTTTAGTAATAAACAAACGTAGAAACCCCTTGCAATTGGGGGAAATCCCCCAATTACTTCAGGGATGTCGGGCTGGTAAACTACTTGTTAACGTGATGATCAAATGGATGAAGGGAGAGGTATTGAAGTTAAATCAAATTGATTTTGCAGAACAAATACGATCCGCACCTGATTTAGAGACATCGTGGGATCTATTTTTTTCAAAGCTCAATTCACATGGTATTATCCATGCAAAATATGGGTTTCTAACTGCACCTCGACCCCACTTTAGAAGTCAAGATATCCTGTTAGTCGGTGGTTTTTGTGATGAATGGGAGAACGTTCAAGCCGGAACAAATTGGCTCGAAAATGATTATGTGGTTGAACATGTCGCCCGTAACATTGGGCCGCTTACGTTCTCCAGACTTTATCTATTGGCTGACAATGGCCAACTCACTAATAAACAAGCGGAAAATCATAAAATGGGTCGCGAAATAGGCATGGCTCATGGGGTGGCCCTTCCATTGCACGACGGCAATTTGATTTCGTCTGGCGGCATTTCATTTGAGGCCGACCGAAGCTTCACTGAGCATGAATTCAAAAGGCATCTGGAAAAAGTTCTGCCAGAACTTCAAATTTTATCTGAAGTATTCCACTCCAATCTGGTAAAGCCGCATCTTGTAGATCAAAGTCAATTGCCGTCCGCTCGCGAACGCGAATGCCTTATCTGGGTTAGCAAAGGTTTGCGTGTTCAAGCTATAGCCGAAAAAATTGGAAGCCACCCCAAGACTGTTGAAAAACAACTGGCAAATGCACGCAAGAAAATGCGAGCTAAAACGAATTCTCAAGCTGTTATTCGTGCACTTCTGTTAGGGTTCCTCGAACCATAGAGAGAGTTTGAAATTCGGATTGTTTGGCCAAAAAAATGTTGGCATAACTTCCGTCACTCTGCCACGCATTCACCCCCTGCATCACCTGGGTCAAATCCGGTAACAAAAACCTGATCTGGAAGAACAACGACACAATGGGGGAAAGGCGCAGGTTTCACTTTGTCGAACTTATTATTTCCGCGGCCGGTGACCATTTGCCCGGACATAGTGGTGCCGAAGTGAACACTTATCTTCTTTGATATGCCTCTTTGACGTGCATTCGCCCCGTGTTTCAAACCAAACCATGCAGAATGGAAGCCAGGAACAATAAAAAGGCGCCGTTAAGCGGCGCCTTTTCTATTTTCACAATTTTAACCGTCAACGCCAGGCCCGTTAGTCAGCTGTTACTGACTCGACAGCATCTTCGACGGCCGCCTCAGCAGCGGCGGCAGCTTCTTCGGCGGCGGCAGCAGCGGCTTCCTCAGCGGCGGCAGCAGCAGCAGCGGCTTCTTCTTCCGCGGCAGCGGCGGCAGCAGCAGCTTCTGCCTCAGCAGCGGTGGCGGCTTCTTCAGCGGCGGCAGCAGCAGCAGTGGCTTCTTCTTCCGCGGCAGCGGCGGCAGCAGCAGCTTCTGCCTCAGCAGCGGCGGCGGCTTCTTCAGCGGCGGCAGCAGCAGCAGCAGTGGCTTCTTCTTCCGCGGCAGCGGCGGCGGCAGCAGCTTCTGCTTCAGCAGCGGCAGCGGCTTCTTCAGCGGCGGCGGCAGCAGCAGTTGCTTCTTCTTCCGCGGCAGCAGCGGCAGCAGCAGCTTCTGCCTCAGCAGCGGCCGCAGCTTCTTCAGCGGCAGCGGCAGTTGCTTCCGCCTCAGCGGCGGCAGCCGCCTCGGCAGCAGCTTTTTCGGCGGCAGCCGCTTCGGCAGCGGCGGTGGCAGCCGCCTCTTGGGCCGCACGTTGCGAGCTGATATAATAATATCCACCACCCGCGATAACGATGGCCAAAATCGCAATCATCAAATTTTTATTCATTGTCTGTCCTATTCCGTTACAGTCTCGACGAGGTCGTTAACAGCATCAGTCACAGCGTCTGATGCGTCTTCGGCAGCCTCGTTAACAGTGTCTTCCACTTCGGTGACCACTTCATCTACGGTTTCTTCGGCGGTTTCAACAACTTCGTTCACGACATCTGTTGCCATCTCTGTGGCTTCTTCAACAACTTCTTCTGTTGTTGTCATAGTTTCTTCCACCATATCTTCCACGGCTTCTGTTGTTTCTTCCATTACGTCGGGTGTTTCCGTCGCTTCTTCTGTGCCCATTATCTCTGTTGGAGATTTACCAGTGACCAATACATAGCCACCCAACACGACAACCCCGGCCAGAACAATCCAAAGTAGGTTTTTCATAACTTCTCCCCTTGGCAACCCGGTTCTTTGCATGATTGCGAACCGTTCATTTCCGGGTTTTCAAATGACGGGGCAAAGCGCAAGGCACAAGGGGGAATATCCTGAAATTAGGCTCAAAATGGCCTATATTGGCGCTTGTACAGGTTGTCAGGCGAGGTTACCTTGCCACTTCAACTTCCGGCATCACTATCGAAGGATTAAAGCCATAGCCCGCAGACCACACAATGCGCCACCAACGCGCGATACAGGCCCTCGCACAAACGAACGCATCCGCGAAGACGAAATTCGCCTCATCGGCGCCGACGGTGAAAATGTTGGTGTTGTATCGCCAAGCCGCGCAATGGAAATGGCTGAACAGGTCGGCCTTGACCTCGTAGAAATTTCTCCCAATGCGTCGCCGCCTGTCTGCAAAATCATGGACTACGGTAAGTACAAGTACGAACAGCAAAAACGCGAGTCTGAAGCACGCAAGAAACAAAAGATCATCGAGGTGAAGGAAATCAAATTCCGTCCCAACACTGACACGCATGACTACGAAGTCAAAATGCGCAGTGTGGTGAAATTTTTGGAAAATGGCGACAAGGTGAAAATTACCCTCCGGTTTCGTGGCCGCGAAATGGCGCACCAGGATTTGGGACGCTCCTTGCTGGAACGGGTCGCCGTTGACATCGAAGGCATCGGTAAAGTCGAAAACATGCCCAAGATGGAAGGCCGCCAGATGATCATGATTATCGGGCCAGCGGCGCGTTAAATCAAATTGAACTTGCCGATTAAAACAGCGCCTGTTGGGCGCTGTTTTGCGTTTCTGATCGTAATTGTGAGGTCCGGCGCAATCAATGGACACAGAAAAGGACACGACGCGCGCCTTTTGAGTATTCTCAACACGACAGGCCGACACCTTATCAATCAGAAGAAATTGTTCTGCCACAATATTGTTCCACTCAATGGTTGATTGACGGCGGAAGCTTTGTTATTCATCCATATGGTTGAACTAGAATCACACTCACATCTGTCCGAGATTTTCAAGGCGGTAAGCGATCCAACGCGACGCGCAATATTGACGTTACTCGCACAAAACGGCCCTCTGCGGGTTACTCAGATTGCCGATCACTTTGATTTTAGCCTCAACGCGATTTCAAAGCACATCAAAGTCCTGGAAAAAGCCCGCCTTGTTATGCGCCGCACGGAATGGCGGGAACACCTCATAGAAATCAACTTGTCCCCCTTGCACCAAATCGATGATTGGTTCGCAGGCCTTCGTTCAATATGGGCTCTCCGCCTAGGGGACCTTGATGATCTGCTCACTCAGGAGAAAAACAATGACTGACACAGAATTGAAACTTTCCGTTGAACGCACAATTGATGCCCCTATCAAAACAGTCTTCGATGCCTGGCTTGATCCGACCATGTTGATGCGCTTCATGTGTCCGGGTCCCGGAATGACGACGCCAACAGCGACGGTTGACCCGTCCATTGGTGGACGGTTCGATCTGATCATGAAAAACGGCGAAGATGAAATGCCACATGGAGGGGTATATAGGGTTATCGACCGGCCCCATCGGTTGGAATTTTCATGGGAAAGCCCTTTTTCCATTGAAGGCAGCACCGTTTCGTTAGAATTTCAAACGGTAGAAAACGGGACGCATGTCACGCTCATTCATGTTCGTTTCCCCAATGATGAAAGCAGGGACAATCACGAAGGTGGGTGGACCGCAATTCTGTCCATGCTTGAGACACAACTTTCTACGTAAACATCAAACCATACCGATGGCAGGACTGGCGGATTCAATTGATGACCGGATAACTTTATCCAATTCTGTAGGAGAAAGCCCTCAAACATTGGGGGTTTCACACTGATGCGTTCCTTGGTCGAAGCACCCATTCGCGCCCGGCTTGTTGTAACTTTCGATGTTCAATCGTGATAAATTCCAGTAAATGAGGGTTAGGATCAAATACCCGCATAACGTGAACAATTCATAGTCCATTCACTGAAACCGCGAAATTCGTGATCAATCCAAGTGGTTTCAGCCCAATTGTCGCTCTATTCCCACGGATTTTCCAAAGTTTCGCCCAGATTGCAACCTATCCAGATCGTGGATAAACCGCGCTAAGCGGTACCGCGTATTGAGGATTTGAGTTTGATGCAGGACGGCGAAAATACATTCGACATGCCTCTGACCGGGCTTGAATCGCGTGAGGCATGGCTTGAAAAAGTCGCGGACCTGGCCGATGAAGATGGCTATGTTGAGCACTTGGGAAAACGTCACGCTGCAATATTCATCGAAGACAAGCCGACACTTCTCGTGACCTTTGAAACGCATCAAAGCATCGAAAAATCATCCAAAAACAACCAACCTTTGGGTTGGAATATGCTGAAAGCACTTGGATGGTCGCACCTGTGCATCGTTAGCGACGGAGATACATGGTTCCGGGATGGGTATGTCTATGGATACTTCGATCGATTGGTGGATGACGGGTTTTTTGAAGACTTCGACCAAGTGATATTTTATGGCTGTGGGCCGTGCGGGTATGCGGCGGCCGCTTTTTCGGTCGCGGCCCCGGGTGCCAAAGTTATTGCACTTCAACCACAGGCAACGCTGGACCCAAGAGTTGCGGAATGGGACGATAGATATCGCCATATGCGCCGAACGGCATTTGACGACCGGTATGGATACGCGCCCGACATGTTGGATGCGGCAGAAGAGGCGTTCGTAATCTACGATCCGGAAATCGAATTGGACGCCATGCATGCAGCGTTGTTCACACGCAGCAACGTCACAAAATTTCGCATGCGGTTTCTTGGCACTGACATGGAAGAATCTCTGGTGCGTATGCGGGTTTTGTTTCGCATATTAGCACAGGCCAGTGCTGGCAAATTGAACTGTCAATCTTTGGCAAAGATGTTTCGTGCACGCCAAACAGATCGTGTTTATCAATTCAACCTTCTACAAAGATTGGTCGAAGACGAAAGACATTACCTTACTGTTCTTCTGGCTCGCAATGTTTTGGCGCGGCGAAATTCACGCCCGTTCACCAAAGCGTTGGCAAATGCTCTCAAAGCGGCTGCAAAACTAGGCCTGTCAGTTCCGGCAGGTCAAGAAGCCTGATTTTTGGCCCACGCATCTGGTGCTGGACAGCCGGATTGTGTAAAGCCAAACTATGATGCAAACCTTGAAAATCCGACGCCCCGACGATTGGCACCTTCACTTGCGGGATGGCGCAATGCTTGAGGCCGTATTGCCGGAATCAGCCCGACATTTTGCCCGCGCGATCATAATGCCAAATTTGGTTCCGCCTGTGGTAACCAAAGCCAATGCCATTGCATATCGTGACCGTATTTTGGCTGCTTTACCTTCGGATCAAACGTTTACACCTTTGATGACGCTCTATCTGACCGAAGAAACCGATCCGCAAGATGTCGCGGCCGCGGCGGCGGATGGGCTCATACATGCCGTAAAACTGTACCCAGCCGGGGCAACAACCAATTCTGCAAGCGGCGTGCGTGATTTCGACAAGGTTCGTGGCGTTTTTGAAAAAATGGCCGAAATCGGTTTACCGTTATGTGTGCATGGTGAAGTTACTGACCCCGACATCGACATCTTTGATCGCGAGGCCGTTTTCATCGACCGTGTTCTTGACCCCATCCGGCGCGCGACACCGGGTTTGCGCGTTGTTATGGAACATATCACGACCGCCCAGGGTGTTGATTATGCCATGTCTGGTGATGAAACACTCGGCGCAACAATCACAACCCATCACCTTGTGATTAACCGGAACCATATCCTCGTTGGGGGCATCAAGCCGCACTACTATTGCCTACCCGTCGCCAAACGAGAAAAACACCGGCAAGCGCTACGCCGTGCCGCGACGTCGGGCGACCCGCATTTTTTCCTTGGCACAGACAGTGCGCCACATATTGACCCCCTGAAAGAAAATTCATGTGGATGTGCGGGCTGTTTTACCGCACCAAACACCATGTCAATTTTGGCTCATGTTTTTGAAGAAGAAGATGCTCTGGATCGCTTGGAAAACTTCACGTCACTGAACGGCCCTGCGTTTTATCGGTTGCCGCCAAATTCCGACGTCATAACACTTACCAAAGGTGAGCCCGTGCAATACCCAACCAAGATTGAAAGCGGTGAAGGCGCCGTCACAGTCTTTGATCCGGGTTATCCACTGACGTGGCACGTCACAGTTTAAGTCGCCAGTGTTCTTTCAAGAGTATTGAGCGAGAAATTTGAAACATTTGGCGCCTGTCGCCCAGGAGAACATCAACATGATTCCGTCTTCTTATCCTCCCGCTGACGAAATTGCCCGTCTCAGCGCGCGTATGCTCTTGGAAATCAAGGCTGTTCATTTCAACACTGACGAACCGTTCATACTTGCCAGCGGGTTGCCTTCACCAACCTACATCGATTGCCGTAAATTGATCAGTTTCCCGCGTATCCGTTCAACTTTGATGGACTTTTTGACTGTAACCGTGATGCGTAATGCCGGGTTCGAGGCATTTGACAACATTGCGGGTGGTGAAACAGCCGGAATTCCATTTGCTGCATTGGTTGCCGAGCGGATGGCCTTGCCCATGACCTATGTACGTAAAAAACCCAAAGGATATGGTCGCAACGCCAGAATTGAAGGTGCGATGGCCGAAGGTGAACGGGTTCTGCTGGTCGAAGACTTGACCACAGACGGTGGTTCGAAACTTAGCTTTGTCGATGCTATTCGGGAAACCGGAGCGTCCTGTGGGCACACAGCGGTCATTTTCTACTACGGCATTTTTCCCGATACGGTCCAGACATTGGGTGATCACGGTGTAACCCTCCATCATTTGTGCACGTGGTGGGATGTGCTTGCCGAGGCCCGGTCACAAGGCACCTTTGACGAAGCTACTCTGGCCGAGGTTGAATCATTCTTGAAAGCTCCACGCGCCTGGCAAGACGCCCGGAGCTGAACAACCCAGCGATTCGCAATTTGCACGCGTTCACGCGTGACCATCCTGCAACATTCTGAATGTTTGCAGTGAAGGTATAAGGGTATCGCACGAAGATTGGTGGTTGAAAACATATCGCAATTTCACCCGATATGGTAGCAAACTACCCCTGAACATCTATATGTGCTAGTATCGATTTCTATGAAAAACTATCCACAGATTCATACAATTTGCCCATTCACATGGGACAAATGTATGAAACCACCGCAGGCAAGCGGGGACATTGATGAACGAGATTAGCAGTTTTAACGCGACGGGCGCTCAAATTGAGAGCGCGGAAACCATGCCGCACTCTATCGAAGCAGAACAGCAATTGCTGGGCGCTATCCTGACAAACAATGACATTTATGACCGCGTCGCGAGCATCATTGGCCCCCAACATTTCTATGATCCGGTCCATGCCCGCATTTACGAAACTGCGGCAGCACGCATTGCAAAGAACAACCTGGCGTCCCCCGTAACACTAAAGGCGTTTCTGGAAGAAGATGAAGGCCTGAAAGAATTGGGCGGCGCGACATATCTGGTCAAACTGGCAGGCGCATCGATCAGTACATTTGCTGTGCGTGATTATGCGCAGATGATTTACGATCTTTCGATCCGGCGCGAATTGATTGGTCTGGGTCAAGACATTGCCGGCAAAGCCGCGCGTATGGATGTCGACAGCGAACCACGCGATCAGATCGTTGAGGCCGAGCAACATCTATATAAACTGAGCGAACAGGGGCAAACTGAACGGGGTTTCCAATCCTTCCTTCGCGCCGTGACCGATGCCGTCAATGTTGCCAATGCCGCATATCAACGTGATGGCGGCCTCTCAGGCGTTTCAACTGGATTAGTTGATATGGATAAGATGTTGGGCGGATTACATAAATCTGACCTCCTTATACTTGCTGGACGTCCATCGATGGGTAAAACATCACTGGCAACCAACATCGCCTTTAACGTGGCCAAGGCGTATCGCCGTGGCAAACGCCACGATGGATCTGAAGGTGCAGTTGATGGTGGCGTTGTAGGGTTTTACAGCCTGGAAATGAGCGCAGAACAGCTCGCTGCAAGGATTTTGTCCGAAGCGTCAGAAATCCCCAGCCAACTCATTCGATCTGGGGACATGACCGAAGCCGAGTTTCGAAAATTTGTTGATGCAGCCAAACAGCTTGAATCCTGCCCGCTTTACATTGACGACACACCTGCCCTGCCGATCAGCCAATTGGCCGCACGTGCCCGACGCTTGAAACGCACCCACGGGTTAGATGTGTTGATCGTCGACTATCTGCAATTGGTACGGGGCACGGGACGAAACGAAAACCGTGTAAACGAGATCAGTGAAATCACGATGGGCCTGAAGGCGATCGCCAAAGAACTGGATATACCGGTTATCGCACTTAGCCAGCTGTCGCGACAGGTCGAAAGCCGTGATGACAAGCGACCGCAATTGAGCGACCTCAGAGAATCGGGGTCGATTGAACAAGACGCTGATGTCGTCATGTTCGTGTTCCGCGAAGAATACTACGCAGAGCGTGAAAAACCGTCTGATGAAAAGCTGGAAGAAATGGCAGCCTGGACCGAACGGATGGAACGATTGCATGGCAAGGCCGAAGTCGTCATTGGCAAACAACGCCATGGACCAATTGGCACGGTCGAACTAAGCTTTGAAGGGCGTTTTACACGTTTTGGGAATCTCGTGAAACCGTGGCAACAAGGCGGCGAGCAAGAGTTCTAAGCCATCAATTTCGAATAAATTTGCGCAAAGACTCGCCCGTAAGCTGACGGGTATGCATGTTTTTCCTTGACGCTGTCCCTGCCCATGTCATGAACGCATCATGAGCACTTCGACCCTTACAATAGACCTTAATGCAATTGTTGC
>Ga0209344_10003628_pt1 | contig 14991 bp, 15 predicted proteins | sample Cruoilmetagenom6_FD_187293 | JGI IMG/M metagenome (GOLD analysis project Ga0209344, IMG submission 187293) | Oil polluted marine microbial communities from Coal Oil Point, Santa Barbara, California, USA - Santa Barbara Oil Seep Sample 6 (SPAdes)... | ecosystem: Environmental > Aquatic > Marine...
CCTCCGTTAGCGCAGGAATTTCCCCTTCCCGGAACACCTCTTCATTATCCTCCTCTGTGCTACCAGCAGGTACTGATGTATGTGGAACATTGGGAATTTGGTACAGTAAATTTTGAAGTTCGGTTGCCGTTGCCGCCAAAACCTCGCCCAATTCCTTGGACTCCTCCTTTAAACTACCTGTTCTTTCCTTTAAAGCGTTGGCTTCCGTTGCCTTACCGCTTTTATATAGAAGGCCGATTTCTTTTGAAATACTATTGGATTCTGCAAGTGTATTATCCAGGCGTGTCTGTAGGGACCGTCGCTTTTCATCCAATTGAAGTACGCTTTCAATAAGTGGACGGGCTTCGATATTACGTTTTTTTAAAGCCTCAACAATTTGTTCCTTGTCTTCACGAATAGCCTGTAACTGCAACATTTTTTTTAATTTTTATCGTGCAAATTTAACCTAATCTTCGGATTTTCGGCATAAATTTAGCCTAGATATAAAACGTAATTCTAAAAAATATGATTTTTGAACACCTCGCCCTGAACGTAAAAAACATTGAGGACATTAAGGATTGGTATGTTGCCAATTTGGGATTAAAAGTAGTTTTTGAACAAACCGAAGCTCCTTTCATGACCTTTTTTGAGGATTCATCCGGACGTGTAATTTTGGAACTTTACCATAGACCAGATGAAGAAATTACAGATTTTGGAACCAAGCACCCTCTTACCTTTCATTTGGCCTTTGTTTCCCCAAATGCTGAAAAAGATAAGATTAGGCTATTGGAGAAGGGCGCTAGTTTTATAGAGGAAATAAGAAAGGAAGACGGCAGCCATTTGGTAATGCTTCGGGACCCCTGGGGCATGCCATTGCAACTTTGCCACAGGGCCAAACCGTTTTAGGGAGCCTTACGGCATTCCTGTGCCCTTAATTTTTGGACGGGGAAGGCAAGATCCAATCATTATGTCCAAAGTAGTTCCAGGACACACTGCCAAGGTCTATTTTGGGATCTATAAATTCTTGGTACGGTCTACCGTTTACACTGACCCTGGAATTCACAAAAACCGAGATATCCTCCCCTTTTTCCTTATATTCCCGTTTTAAGCGTTGGGCAAACTGCCACATAAAATCCGGATAGGATTTAATTTTACTTTTCTGTCCCCTTGTTAAATAATCGTCCAAATTTACCAGATACGAATTGCCATTGGTATGGTTTACTATTTTAAACGTTGTAATTCCGGTCCTACTCCGTAACATCATTCTCCAACTCAGCCTATGCCCCTCCTCTGTCCACAACACATCGTCCTTTATAAAATAATGTCGGACCGGCAAGGCCAATTGGATCAAAAAATACAGGGACAACAGACCCAAAACCCATTCTCTTCGGGGTGGTACAACAAGGGCATCCCCTTTATAGGGCTCCTTTTTCTTAAAAAACAATTTCCTAATGACTTCAGGCTCAAAAAAGAAGACTGTAAAAGCCAAGGCCAAATAGGGAAAAATGCCAATCTGAAAAACAATGGAATTAAACAAATGAAAGAACAGGGAAGCCACAAAAGCCAATTTTCTAGTAGGTTTCCACAAGAGGGCAGGTACAATCAACAAATCGAACAGTATACCCGAAATCCCAACCACTTTATGAACCAAAGGTTCCTGGAGAAGACCACCAATGATAGGGTAGGATTTTTTATTCTTGAAAAGAATCTCGATAATACTAAAATCCAACCAGTCCCCGTACAACTTGGCCAAGGAGGCATAGGAATAGACTATAAACAATTGCAAGATAATTGCCCATCTTAAATAGGAGGACATATGATTGGTCCTTATGGAAGGATTTCTCTTGGCATCCAGCGAATAATTCCTATTAGCAGGCATCAGAGCCATTATCATCGCAATCAAAATCAACAGGTAATAATGATTGTTATATGCGGTTTTTTGCATAAGGTAAACTGCCGTCCAAAGTATGGCAAAGGCAGCGGCGCTAAATCGGTACCTATATCCCAGGGCAATACAAATTCCCAAGGTGCCCATGGCAATGAAATACAAATACATTCCTATACCGGGCAAAGGCTGCAACCAGTCGAAACCAATAAAATTAAAAGTAAATTCCGGATCTATCAGGTTTTTTTTGACCCAACCCGTGGCAATGGCCCCATAGCATTCAAGGCTTACCAAAATACCAAAAAATATCCTGAAAATTAGGAGCGGACTATTATCGATTTGCTTAAAAAGAAACCGATCCAACATCTACTTGGAGATTATGGAAAGGGAAGTTTCCCTATCTTTTTTTAATTGCGCCTGTAAGCCTTCTAGGGAATTGAACTTTTTTTCATCCCTTAAACGATCAATAATATCGATCTGAATTTTTTTCCCATAAAGATCCTGATCAAAATCGAAGAAATTAATTTCGATGCTTTTTGTCTTGCCCTCCACGGTAGGATTAAAACCGATATTCATCATTCCAAATACAGTATTGCCATCCAATACACTGCTCACTACATAAACTCCATTCTTAGGGATAAGTTTGTATTCTTCAGGGATGGAAATATTGGCCGTAGGGAAGTTCAACGTACGTCCCAAACCCTTTCCTTTCACAACCTCCCCAGTAAGCATATATTTATACCCCAAATACAAATTGGCCGTTTTCATATCCCCCTCATCCAAGGCTTTCCTAATTTTGGTGGAACTAACGGAAACGTCATCCACTTCTTGTGCCGATATTTCTTCCACCTCAAAGTCCAACGCATTTCCAAAAGCCATCAAGTCATTTATATTGGCATTCCTATTTCTGCCAAACCTATGATCATAGCCAATAATGATTTTTTTCGTCTTTAAATCATTCACCAAAATGTCCCTCACGAACTGTGTTGCCGATAAGCGCGAAAATTCTTTGGTAAAGGGGTGTACAATTAAATAATCGATACCTATTTGCTCCAAAATTTTGATCTTTTCATCAATGGTATTCAAAAGCTTTATAGAGACATCTTTTTGAAGCACCATTCTGGGATGGGGAAAAAAAGTAAGTACCGTAGATTTCAATTCGAGCACTTTGGCATTATTTATGAGACGTTCCAATATTTTACGGTGACCAATATGTACCCCATCAAAAGTGCCAATAGTAATGGCAGTAGGGTGCGCTTTATCGTAATTGGAGATGCTTTGAACTGTTATCACAAATTGGAATAATAAAAAAACTTATCTTTGAGTTTGTACAAATACCCGCTTGATGGTTGTAAAATTACGTCTTGTTTTTTCAATATCCATATTTTTTCTTTGCTTTTGCGGATTCGGGCAAACCAAGTATTGGCAAAAAGCCGATTCTAGGAGCAAGAATTCCCAAAGACAAACAGCGGAGTTGAAGGTAAATAACGGCCTTACCTTTTCTTTGCAAAAGGAAGCTTTTTTCAATGAACTAAAGGCCACCCATATCCAAAAGTCATCCAAAACTATAAGTTTTCCTAACGAAGATGGGGAATTGATACCTTTTGCTGTTCATGAAGCCTCCGTACTGTCTCCAGAACTTTCCAAGAAATATCCCCAGATAAAGTCATATGTGGGCAGAAGTTTAAATAACAAAAAGGACAGGGTAAGATTTAGTGTTTCCCAAAATGGCATACAAAGCATGATCGTATACGGTGAAAGCAAAAATGCCACCTTTATGCAAAAAGTATCGGATTCGGACAATGAATATGTAGTGTACAATAGGAAGGACGCCTATATGATGAACACCAACTTCATTTGCGAAACCACTTCCCTGATAGAAAAGGACAAAGGACCTTCCGCTTTAAAGTTGGTGGACGGCCAAGTATTAAGAAAATTCAGGGTGGCCATCTCGGCAACAGGGGAGTATACGGAGTTCCACGGAGGAACCGTACCTGATGCACTAGCCGCCATAAATGCTACCATTACCCGGGTAAATGAAGTTTTCGAAACCGATTTGGGAATCAGTTTGGAGATTGTGGCCAATACCGATCAGGTAATCTACACGGATAAGAATTCTGATCCCTATGGAACAAATCTTAATTCTGAAGTACAAAATACCTTGACTACGGTTATTGGTGCCGAAAACTACGATGTAGGCCATTTGTTCCAAAAGGATGAAAATGGAGGGAATGCCGGATTTATTGCTTCTGTATGTATAGATTCCCGAAAAGGAAGTGCCTATTCTTCGGCCTTAATTCCACAAGGGGACATTTTTGACCTGGATTTTGTGGCACATGAAATGGGACATCAGTTTGGTGCCAACCACACATGGTCCTTTGAATCTGAAGGCACTCTGGTACAGGCCGAACCAGGAAGCGGAACAACCATAATGGGATATGCCGGCATTTCCGGCAACAATAATGTGGCCCTGAACGGAGATGATTATTTTCACTATTACAGTATTTTTCAAATATTGGAATATATCAAAACAACGAGTTGTGCCCAGGAGATCTCCTTGCTGAACAATCCACCAGAAATAGTGCCCACTGGTAACTATACCATTCCAAAATCCACTGCCTTTAGGTTAAAAGGCAATGCAACGGATGTGGATGAAGATGATATACTTACATACAATTGGGAACAAATAAATGATGGTATCGTTACCCATAACACCTTTGGGCCAACAAATCTAAGTGGGGCCAATTTCAGATCCCTTAAACCTACGGTAGCACCTTCCAGATATTTCCCAAAACTAAGCAGTATTGTATCGGGCAATCTTACCCAAACCAATCCCAATGTCAACACTACATGGGAGACCGTTTCCGATGTAGAACGGGAACTTGAATTTGCACTTACTGTCAGGGACAACGCTCTAGGGGGGGGACAGGTTACATCGGACTTGGTCAAGGTTATGGTCATAGACAATGCAGGGCCCTTTGTTATCACTTCCCAATCTACCAATGAGACTTATGCTGCCGGCACACGGCAACAGGTTGTCTGGGATGTGGCAAAAACCAATCAAGGCCCAGTAAACACTCAAAAAGTAGACATCTTTTTTTCCGCCAATGGCGGAGCTTCCTTTCCCATAAAATTAGCCGATAGCGTGCCCAATGATGGCCAACAGGATATATTGATCCCTGGATTTGCCACTCCTACGGGCCGAATAATGGTCAGCGCACACGACAATATCTTTTTAGCGGTAAACGCTTCCAATTTTACCATTACACCATCGGACATAGTGCTTAATTTTACCCAATTGCAGCACGAAGTTTGCCAAGGCAATGATTTAATTGTGCCCTTTACCTACCAAACTTATAATGGGTTTACGGAGGAAGCCACCTTTTCCGCAACCGGTATGCCCCCGGGATTGTCTGTTGATTTTTCTCCCACCTCTACAGCGGTGAACGACACTACGGTGAACGTTACCTTTTCCAATACAGATTTGGTAAATCCTGGCAATTACCCCATAAACATAGTGGCCACTACAGAAAATGTCACCAAGGAAGTTGTCATAGATGTAAAAATATTGGAAACTGCATTTACGGATGTGGTCCTGCAATTACCGACCAATGGCGCTACATCTGCACGTATAGCATCGCAACTGGAATGGGAATCCAATACATCCTATACCTCCTATGATGTTGAGATTGCCGATGATGCGGCCTTTACCAATATTATTGAGACTGCGAGCGTTATTTTCAACTCCTATATAACTACCGATCTGGTAGAGGAAACTACTTATTATTGGCGCGTTAAACCCAAGAATAGTTGTGGAGAGGGAACTTTTGGCCCTGCTTTTAGCTTTACCACCCTGGAATTGAACTGTGCCTTGGAAGCTGCCAAGGATCTACCCATAGACATATCAACTACCGGGGCACCCACAATTACTTCTAAAATCACCCTTTTGAACGATCTACCGGTGGCGGACATAAATGTTAATTTAGACCTTAGCCATAGCTTTCTTGCCGATTTGGAAGTAACCCTTATATCACCTGCTGGAACCAGGGTAATTCTCGTATCCAATTCCTGTGGAGGAAATCAGGATATACTGGCAACTTTTGATGATAGCGCAGAAGGATTTATATGCGGAACAACTCCAGCTATTATGGGCACGGTAAGACCACTAGGCTCCTTGGCGGCGTTTAACGGGGAATCTACTTATGGGGATTGGATATTGGAAGTCAAGGATATAGCAGCTTCGGACGGAGGAACATTAAATGCCTTTTCCATGGACATTTGTGTAGAAGGCACCTTTAGGGCGGATGAGGATAAAGATGGTGTTTTTGATGATGGGGATGACCTCTGCCTCAACACTCCCATGGGCGCCACGGTTGATTTAAACGGATGTGCCGTTTATATTTTTCCCATAGACAATTTTGAGGTAGAAATCAACAGTGAATCCTGTAGCAATCAAAATGACGGCTCCTTACGTATCGTAGCCAACGTTAATATGGACTACGAAATTACCCTTAGCGGTAACGGAATAAATGAGGACATTAACTTTACCAATTTCTTTTTTAGGGAAGGCCTTTCGGCGGGCACTTATGAAATATGCATTGTAGGTACCGAAGATGACATGGTATACGAGCCCTATTGTTTTAAGGCCATCATTACACAACCCCCACCCTTATCGGTTACCTCAAAGCTATCGGCTTCGGGGAATCAGACCATATTGAACCTGGAAGGGGGCGACTTGTACAATGTTGAATTAAATGGTATTGTTACGCAAACAAAATCATCCAGTATTACATTGGAGCTTAAACAAGGAATCAACCAAATTAAGGTATCAACCAACCTACCATGTCAAGGTGTCTACGAGAATCAATTGTTACTCATGGACAAACCCGTGGTATTCCCCAACCCATTTGAGGAGGAAGTTACCATTTTAATCAACAACGGACCGGATATCGTAAACACCCAAATTTTTAATTATGCAGGCCAATTGGTGGGCAATAAGGACTACACCCTACATGGCAATGAAATTAAGGTTAATTTCACAGGCCTGTCCCAGGGTATGTATATCCTGAAGGTAAAAGGAGAGGGTGTGAATAGTAATTTTAAGGTCGTAAAAAAATAGAAGGATGAAACCAACAGCCATAATTTTATGCTTTTTGGCCCTAGTGGGATGTGGAGGTAAAGATTCTCCCAAGCCCCCCTTGTCTACCCAGCTGGTCTTTCCCTTAAAAAACTCGGAATGCACAACGGGCCAGAACGTAACAGGAACCAATAATTCCATCGTGGAATTTAGATGGCAAACTTCGGACCATACGGAATCCTATGAACTTAGGGCCACCAACTTAAACACCAACACCACCGAAACTATTGTGGTAAAAGGCACCTCGGCTAATTTAACTATTGAAAGAGGAGCCCCATTTTCTTGGTTGGTAGTTTCCAAAAACACCAAAGTTTCAGAAACGGCCCGCAGTGAAACTTGGCGGTTTTTCAATGCAGGTGCGGAAACCACCCACGCGCCTTTTCCTGCAGAAGTTATATTTCCCAAAACTGGAACCAATATTTCCAAAGACCTCAATAATGAAGTTCTTTTGGAATGGGAAGGTGCAGATGTGGATAATGATCTGGAAGGATACGAGGTATATTTTTCAACTGAAACCCCACCAACTACTTTGATAAGCACCTTAACATCTGGTAAATCCGATCTAAAGGTCAGTGTTGAAGCCAATACTGTTTATTACTGGAGAATAACTACTATGGACAGGGAAGGAAATACAGCCACCAATAGTATTTCAGAATTTAAAGTTCGCTAAAGCCAGCTTTATTATTAGGTGCCATTGTATTCGTTCATTGTTCTATTGACACCAGAAAGCACAAATGATCGAATTAGGGCATTGACTCTTTCATATCGTTCATTCAGGGCATCCTTTTCCTCTTGGCTCCATTCACCCAAGACATAATCAATTTGTTTACCTTTCCCAAAATCGGATCCAACACCAAACCTCAATCTATTGTAATTGGTAGTAAGAAGATAGTGCTGAACATCCTTCAACCCATTATGTCCTCCATCACTACCTTTGGTCTTTAAACGGATGGTTCCGAAAGAAAGATTGATATCATCTGTGATGATCAGAACATTTTCAAGAGGGATCTTCTCCTTGTCCATCCAATATTTTACGGCTTTTCCACTTCTGTTCATATAGGTAGATGGCTTAAGGCATAATATACTTCTACCCTTGACCTTAAAGGTACCCACATCCCCCAACTTAACCGTTTCAAAGGTAAAATCCTCTTCTACGGATAGGGAATCCAATATTTTAAACCCAATATTATGTCGGGTATCGGCGTATTCCTCCCCAATATTGCCAAGCCCCACAACTAAAAATTTCTTCATGCCGTCTTTTTCGTCCAACCACGCCCCCTTCAATTTAAAAAACCAATTTAAAAACTGGAACATAGCCCTATTTTTGAAACTCATAAAAATACAAAAGCATCCCGCAGTTACGGGATGCTTTTACATTTTTTTTGGATAAAATCTATTCGTTACCGCCTTCAGCTGATGCTTCTGCAGCAGCTTCTGCTCCTTCTGCTCCCTCTGCTCCTTCTTCATCCTCTTCATCGGTCAAGACAGCATTACGTGCAGCTTTAACCTGAACGACCACGGTATTTTCAGGGTGAAGGATGGTAAACTCATCTTTCAACAATGTGGAAACGGAAATATTTCCACCGATTTTCAATTTAGAAATATCAACATCGAAGAAATCTGGTAAATTGTCCGGTAACGCCTTAATGGCAAGTTTTCTTTTTCTAAACAATAACCTACCACCATTTCTAACCCCTGGAGAGTTACCCAACAACCTTACAGGAATATCCATAGTAACTTCCTTATCCTTGAACAACTGATAAAAATCTACATGTAAAATGCTATCGGTAACGGGATGAAATTGGATATCCTGCATAACAGCATCAAACTTTTTACCATCTTCCAGATCAACCACAACAGTATGTGCGTTTGGAGTGTACACTAAATCTTTGAACGCTAGTTCGTCTGCTGCAAAGTGTAATGGTTTTTCCCCTCCGTAAATAACGCAAGGAACCTTTCCAGCATTACGTAAGGCTTTTGTTGCTTTTTTGCCTACGCTTTCTCTTTCTGATCCTTTAATTGTAATTGACTTCATTGTATGTATTAAATATTAATTAATTTACTCTTTTATTCGGTATTACTTACATAAGAAACTTAGAACTTATGGAAGTATTGTGGTGCACTCTGTGCATTACATCCGCAAACAACTCTGCGCAGCTTATAACCCTTATTTTTTTACTTTCCTTCTTAAGTGGGATGGAATCGGTAACAATAAGTTCCGACAAATTCGAATTTTCAATTTTCTCATATGCATCACCTGAAAGAAGTGCATGGGTAGTAATGGCCCTGACACTTAGAGCTCCCCGTTCCATCATTAAATCAGCTGCTTTTGTCAAGGTTCCCGCCGTATCTACCATATCATCTACCAAAACCACATTTTTCCCTTGCACATCACCAATAAGTTCCATGTGCGAAATAACGTTGGCCTGTGCCCTTTGTTTGTAACATATAACCACATCGCAATTAAGTGCCTTGGAATAGGCATAGGCTCTTTTGGAGCCGCCCATATCTGGCGAAGCAATAGTAAGATTACTCAAATTTAGACTATTCAAATAGGGCAAAAACAGCGTAGAGGCAAATAAATGATCCACCGGTTTTTCAAAAAAACCTTGTATTTGATCCGCATGAAGGTCCATGGTAATAATCCGTGTAGCGCCTGCGGCCTCCAACATTTTAGCTACCAATTTGGCGGCTATAGGAACCCTGGGCTTGTCCTTCCTATCCTGTCTGGCCCACCCAAAATAAGGCATTACTGCGGTTATGTGCCTGGCAGATGCCCTTTTTGCGGCATCCAACATCAACAACATTTCCATCAAGTTTTCAGAACTAGGATTTGTAGAACCTATAATAAATACGCGCATTCCACGTATGGATTCCTCAAAGGATGGTTGAAACTCCCCATCGCTATATCTAGAAAAAATAACATTGCCTAAATTGGAACCAAAGTGTTCGGCTATCTTTTCAGATAGCTTTGTACTTTGGGTACAGGTAAAAATTTTAGGCTCTGGCACTTGATATGGCATTGTTAACGTATTGTTTATTAGTTTATTGGCACTCCTTTTTATAAGGAGGTGCAAATTTAGAAATTAATTTGGGTTGCTAAAGTATAATTGTTGTTATTTTTTTGGTGTTATAAAGAAAATATTTTTTAGTTTTGCAGTCTCAAATGAATCAGGGGTTAAAAGAACAGCTGAGAAAATTGAAATTTAAAAAATAGTAATTTGCTCGAGTGCCTGCCTGCGGTAGGCAGGGCGGAACTGGTAGACCTGTCTGCCGACAGGCAGGCGCGCTGGGAATGAAATTTTGAAGATGGTTTGGATTTATGCCATATCTAGTTTGACTTCTAACTATATTTACGTGGGGATGACTACGGATCTGAAGGAAAGAATAGCAAGGCATAATAGCGGTAGGGAAAAGACGACCAAGCCGTATTCACCTTTTGAATTGATTTTCACGGAATCTCGGGAAAATTGGACGGAAGGCAGAAAAAGAGAAAAGTATTGGAAATCGGGTGTTGGAAAAGAACAGCTGAGAAAATTGAAATTTAAAAAATAGTAATTTGCTCGAGTGGCGGAACTGGTAGACGCGCTGGATTCAAAATCCAGTTCTTCGGAGTGTGGGTTCGATTCCCACCTCGAGTACGATTTGAATATCAAATTCAATCAAAACCCTGTAAATGTCAATATTTACAGGGTTTTTCATTTTATTAAACCCCATTTAATATCATTTAATACCATCCAAAAAGTGTCCCATTCGGTGGCACCAACAGAACATAATTTAGTGCCACCGAATTAACCATAAATATCTTATATACAGTGTGTTACATCGTGTTCTTTTGTTTTTAATTTACTATATTTAAATGGTGAAAAAAATCAAAAATTATGCAAGATTTACTGTCAATTCTGTTTTATATCCGAAAAAAGGGGGTGAGCGACCCCTCCCAAGCCATCATTTACCTACGAATAACTTACAACGGCAAAAGATCTGAAGTTAGCACCATGAGAAAAGTTGCTATATCCAAATGGGATGCCAAGGCCAACAAGGTTATAGGCTACACCCAAGAAGCCAAACAGACCAACCGACAACTTGATATTATTAAAAATCGAATATATGAGATTTATCAAAAGTTTTTGGACGATGATAATTATTATATATCGGCAAAAGGAATAAGGGATGAATTTATAGGGGCAAACACCAATAAAAAATTGATTTTGGAAATGTTTGCCGAGCATAACCAAAGAATGGAAAAACTGGTGGGCAGGGAGTTCTCCTTTAGGACGCTTCAACGCTATAAGACCACCAAGAAACACCTCCAAAAATTTATAATTTCAAACTATAATTCCGAGGACCTCTTTCTAAATAAGATAGATGTTAAGTTCATCAATAGCTTCATTTACTATCTAAAAGCCAATCTTGAACTTTCACATAATTCTGCCTTAAAATACATAGCCTATTTAAAGAAAATAATACGTCAGGCCTACGCCAATGGATGGATCGATAAAGACCCTTTTTACAACTTTAAGCTTCGACCAAAATCCATTGATAAGGAATATTTAAACAAAGAAGAAATAAATATCCTAATTCAAAAACAATTCTCGATTTCAAGATTGGAACAGGTAAGGGATGTTTTCATTTTTAGTTGCTACACTGGTTTGGCCTATGTTGATGTTGCCAAGCTCAGTGTAAACGATATCATAATCGGGATAGATGGGAAACGATGGATCAAAGTGAAGCGAACCAAGACCAAATCCTTAAGTAGTATTCCGCTATTACCAATTGCCGAAAGAATCATTACTAAGTATTCCTCTTTACCATATGACAAGGATCAATTATTACCAGTATATAGCAATCAAAAAACAAACAGCTATCTTAAAGAAATAGCAGACCTAACTGGAATAAACAAGAATCTAACCTTTCATGTGGCAAGGCATACCTTTGCCACTACCATAACCCTAGCCAACGGTGTGCCTATTGAATCCGTGAGTAAAATGTTGGGGCATAAATCTTTAAAAACAACACAGCATTATGCCAAAATACTAGATACCAAACTTGCGGAGGATATGAACAAGCTTCAATTGAGGTTTGAAGAAAAAGATAATTCCTCTGAACTTATGAAGACCCGAATAAAGGTTCCCATATGAGAAATTAACTACTGTAGACTGAAAAGTTCATAGTTTAAGCTAGCACAAGTAGCTTAAAGTCGCCCAATTTCATTGCTCAATTATAAAGTTGCTGTTATCACGGTCTTCAGGCTTCCTATGGTGCTCAAGGTAATCATTGACCATCTCATCGGTTATATTTCCCGTACACCAGCAACCATAACCTACAGCCCAAAAATGTCTGCCCCAATATCGTTTCTTCAATTCTGGAAACTCCTGCTGAAGCTTTCCTGAACTTCGACCTTTCATTTTTTTAACCCGGATTCTCTAATTATGACCGGTACCTAAATATGGGAGGAGATCACCAATTAGTAAATTTGAATTTTATACTGTCCAATTTTTAGGGAAGCCTACATAATTCACTTTGATAATAAAATTGTAAAAGGTTTAATGGAAATGCCAAAAATGGCGGAAATAGTTTCCCTTATTTATAAGGCTAGACAAGGTATTGCTTTTAGAGGTCAGAGCAATAATCATATTATAGAAATGGCGAAGAAAATGGTCAAAAGCTCCAGGCACGAAAAAGTAATTATCTTGTTAGATATTTTGGCCAAACTTGCCCGTATGAAGTACGAAATATTGTCCAGCCAAGGCTTTATTGACTCTTTTGAGGGAATTACCAAAAGTAGAATGACACCAGTCTACGATTATGTAATGAATAATTTCAAAGAAGAAATTAAATTAGAAGCTTTAGTAGAGATAGCAAATATGGATCCTTCTTCGTTTAGCCGTTATTTTTCTAATTTCAATAAAAAGACTTTTACACAATTTGTAAATGAAATACGCAATGGATTTGCATGTAAGATGTTAATTGAAAATAAATGTAATATCTCCAATGAATGCTTTGATCCAGATCCAGGGTTTAACAATATTTCAAATCTCAACCGGGTATTTAAGGATATTAAGAAAATGTGTCCTTCTGAATATATCAAATTGCATTCCATGAAATAAATAACTTTTAAAGATTTATTCACCTATGTTCACTCTAATAAAATTTGTAGAATAACCATCGCATACCCCCTAACACTTTCCTTCCTTCTACTATGTTTCGCCTCCTCCCAATTCGATAAAAACCCCAACTCCAACAACACACTAGGACAAACGTATTGGGTCTCCCTTAGCACCTGAAAATCGGCATATTTCTTTCCCCTAATTTTAAACCCCAAAGCCATATCGAATTCAGATAGGATTTTTTTAGCCAAGTTTTCCGATTTGGACTGTAGTTCAAAATCAGTATTAGAATTTGGTTGCTGCACATAGACCTCAATACCTTGCGCCTCCTTCCTCTTTGCTTGATTGCAATGAATAGAAATAAAAACATCAGGTTGTTGAGCTTTCACCAACCTGGTCCTGTCGTTCAAAGAAATCAAAGTATCTTTATATCTGGTCAAATAGATATTTAGGGTGTTTCTAAACAATTCTTTGTTCAATCGGATGGCTTCCTTCGCAACTTCCAAAACAATATCTTTTTCTTTTATTCCATTAATTCCAATCGCTCCCGAATCCACTCCCCCATGTCCGGGATCAAGGACGACCATTGGTCTTTTAGTCTCTTGGGATTGTATGGGAATACAAAACAAGGCAAATCCCATCCAAAGACAAACTATCCAAAAACGTTTCATACGGTCCGAATTTTAAAGTGCGTGTTGCACAATTTTCATCGTTTGGTCGAATTCGCCTCCAATCCGTGAAATTTTAACGCTTTCGACTGTTAAAATTTATTCGATTCCAATCGATTTGCCCCATCCTTTAGAAATTCCATAACGAATAATTCATCAATCGGTCTTTCCAGCATTATTTGGAAGGCATTAAAAAACGTACAGTCATGAACAAACCACTTAAAACTCTTTTCCTATTACTTATGACGACCGCGTCAACCTATGCTCAAATCGGGGGAATAGAAGATTCCGTGAACGATGTTTCGGATACCATAAGGACCATCTTCCCCATTATCCTGGGGGTCATCTTCCTTATTGGCTTCCTGTTCAATGCCGGCCATTTCTTCGGAGAGAATTCAGATCTTAAAAAGGGTATTACCAGGGTTTTGGTATTCGTTCTTATCGCAGGGGCCGTGGTCGGCATCTTTACCTACCTAATTGGAATTGTGGTCTAATGAAATGAGCCAAACAAATCTTGATAGCAATCGAGAGGTTTAATGGCGAATTGCATCTGACCAATAAAAAACAAATAAATATAAACAGATGAAAAGGTTCGAGGTATATCGCAACATTAGAAAACAGGCCATGATATTCGGCCTATCCATCTCATTTTTCGCCCTTCAAATGATTTCTGTGGTCGGCTCTTTAATGGTTATCATTTTCTCGTTCAGTCTTGCAATGATCATGGGTGTATTGGTATTCAATACGGGTCTTTATATAGCCTTAATCAGAATTACAAACAACCCACAACCAATTACCCTTTGGAGAGTATTCCCAAAAATCATCAGTAATAAGAAATCATCATTACTTACTTATGAACAAGATTAATCTATCGGCACTCCATCCAATTGCGGATATATGGGACAATATCGTCTTTGCCAATAATGGCAATGTAATCCTATGCTATGAGGGTTCCCTGCCAGAAATCCATTCCCTTTCCGAAAAGGATTTTGAGGACATCCATGGCAACTGGTTTCAGGCCATCAAATCCTTGCCCATCGGATGTGTGATCCACAAACAGGATGTTTACCTTAAGAAGCAATACTCTTCTGAAAACCTTCCCAATACCACCTTTCTGGCCAAGGCCACCCATGAGTATTTCAAAGGTCGGGAGTACATAGAACATAGGTGTTTTCTGTTTTTCATCCTTACCAAGAACAAAGCATTGAACAA